>Ga0126381_100003923_pt1 | contig 16133 bp, 12 predicted proteins | sample PanSoiMetPlot_28_FD_96465 | JGI IMG/M metagenome (GOLD analysis project Ga0126381, IMG submission 96465) | Tropical forest soil microbial communities from Panama - MetaG Plot_28 | ecosystem: Environmental > Terrestrial > Soil > Tropical forest > Bulk soil | place: Panama | collected 2016-02-17 | reverse complement strand
TCTTCGGGTGGATAACCCGTAATGGCGAGTTCAGGCGCCGCCACCAGGTCAGCTCCGGCAGCCTGGGCGCGCTCGATGTATTTGATTACGAGGTCGGCATTCCCCTCAAGGTCTCCGACGGTTGGGTTAATCTGAGCAAGGGCTACCCGTATCGTTTCCATAGTTATCAGGGCCTCTAGCCTTGATTCAATTTTAACATATGTCGAACGGGTTTTCCCGCAGAGGCAGCCGAGAATGCCTCAGGAAGTCACGGCGCGTCGCGTCACAGGCCAGCAAAAATAGCTCTGACGGGCTTGATGGATGCCGACGCAATGATAAGGTTTGTGTTCGACTGATTTCGCTCCTGCTGTAGTTGCTGTAGAAACAAGCTTTTAGAGTTGAAATTCCGGCGGCGGAGTAGGGGAGGTTGGCTTGGTGCGAGATCAGCCATTCTGATCTGCTTCGACTATGTCTACAATTCCTACAATGGCGGCGTCAACAGGGCAGTCCTTGCAGCTTTGAGCCATTCTGGCGGAACTGCCCTGTACAACCAGAACAGTCTCCCTGAATCCCGCGCCTACAGTATCGATGGCGACAATATGGCCCTTTTCGTCCTTTCCGTCGATCCCGACCGGCCGCACTATGAGGAGCTTGCGGCCGTGAAGGCGCTCGTCTTTTCTGGTTGCGACCACAGTGCCGACAATCCTTGCCAGTATCATTGGAGAGACTCCCAAAGCAGCGGGGCATTTGACCCGCGCGCGCGAATTTGCCGTGGCGGAAGAAAGACTAGACCGGCGCTCGTAGCCGTATTCGGGCGGCAAGCGAAAGCGGCGACAAGTTGCCGCAGTCCAAGGAGCGGTGCGCACATTTGTGCCGGTCCTAACACTGGTCACTCCGCGTCGTGTGAAGAGTTTGAGCCAACAAGGAATCAACTGCAAGCTGCCGCAGCCTTACTTATCACGCGATTCGAAGGTGACCGGCAGGCCTTCGTCGACAGCGGAATGAGGCCGCGGAATCACATGAACACTGACCAGTTCACCGACCCGACGGGCTGCCGCAGCCCCGGCATCCGTGGCTGCCTTGACCGCTGCTACATCGCCGCGAACTATGGCGGTAACCAGTCCAGCGCCGATCTTTTCATAACCGACCAGCGTAACATTGGCGGCCTTGACCATAGCGTCGGCTGCCTCAATCATCGCGACCAATCCCTTGGTCTCGATCATTCCGAGAGCTTCCATCTTGTCTCCTTTCATCGTCTTCAGTTCAGGCGCCGGCCCTCATCATCAACCACAGCCGTCAATATCAACAGCGTTCGAGTATACTAGCGCTTCGCCTCGTTTGCCACCAGCCTTGCGGCTTCGGTTATCAGGGCCGTCAACTCCCGTTTGGTGAGCGTTACTCTTTCCTCGTCCCCGGCCGGTGAGCCATTGGCCACTGTGCCATGCTCCTGGCACGAGCAGTTATCAGCGTGGCCTTGCAAGTAACCGCATGCCTGACAAGCTCGCGCCTCGGGCTGCATGTATCCGGCGCGCTCCCTCACATCCAGCAGTTTTGCGATGGCGTCCGGCGGAAGCTCGCTAGGTTGTCCCACCAGCCTGGCAATTAAGGTTATTTTCGCAAAATGCTCGAGCGTTTCCATCCTTGCGTAGGCGAGTTCCAAATCGGGACCGTAGGATACAGCGCCGTGATTGGCCAGCAACAGTGCGTCGTGGTGCGGTATATACGGAGTCAACGAATCTACAACCTCATCAGTCGAAGGCGTTCCATAAGCCGTCAACGGGATGCAGCCGAGCGTCAGTATGACTTCCGAAAGCAGCGGCTTGTCGAGGGGAACATTGGCCACAGCGAACCCGGTGCCGAACGGAGGATGGGCATGAACCACTGCCTGGACATCCGGGCGGAGCCGGTAAATGGCCAGGTGCATCGGCAACTCTGATGACGGGTTTCTTTCGTCGCTCCGGATCTTGCGGCCGGTCTGGTCTACGACGACCATCATGTCTTCGGTCATCCGGCCCTTACACACCATCGTCGGTGTCGTAAGTATATTACTGTCGTCTAGGCGGACGCTGATGTTTCCATCGGTGGCTGCGGCCATTCCGCTCTCGTACATTCTCCGGCCGATGTCGGCTATATGGCGCCGCATTTCTCTTTCTGTAATCATTTGGCAGCTATTCCTCGTCGGGCATCGCGGCGGCAGCGCCTGCCTGAACCAGTGCGGGTCGGGTCGCCAGAAAGTGGGAAAGCCCTTCAAGAGAAACGAGGAGGTCAACGTGCTTGATCTTAACGCCCGGTCTTTCGTGAAGGCGAAGCGGAGCAAAGTTCAGGACGGCCTTTATTCCTGCGTCTACGGCCGCATCGAGGGCGGATTCTGCCACAGCAGCTGGCACCGCAATCGCGACCATGTCGATTGCCAAACGCGAGGCGACTTGAGCGAACTCCGCCATGCCATGAACTCGTATTCCGCTGGGCAACTGGCGCCCGATCTTGGCCGGGTCCGTATCGAAGAGTGCTACAACCGAGAAGCTGCCGGGAGAGAAGCCATCATAATGTGCCAGCGCATTGCCCAGGTTGCCCGCCCCTATCACTCCGATCCGGTGAGGCCGGTCGAGTCCTAGAATCTTGATGAGGTAGTTGCGTAGTTCCTCGATGTTGTATCCGAGGCCGCGCACTCCGAATTCTCCGAAGTACGCGAGGTCCTTTCTGATCTGAGCAGAATTGAGGTTGAAGCGGTCCGCAAGCCCCTGCGAAGAAACTGTGCGCGTTCCTTCGTTCCAGAGCTCGTTCAGGCAGCGGAGATAAACCGAAAGCCGATTTATCGTTAGTTCTGATATCTTTTCCGCTTTGATGTTCATTCCGGTCATATGGCGAACAGTACCGGCCTCTGTCATTGTCGCCGAAACGGTTTCGCGTTTCCAGAGGAGCAATGGCCACGACCCGGATTATTCGGCAGGCCCACCCGTTCGCCTTCATTATACCCACGGACATTATCAAACCGAAAGGATGGACAGTAAACCTCATCATGGGGTCTTTGAGCGCTTGCAATATGGGATCCTTTAGCGCTTGCAATTTGTCGCAATTCCGACTATTCTGAGATTGTCGTTGGTCGTTTGCTTGATAAGGAGCATGGTGCTGACGATAGCTGTAGTTAATAGACTCTTCAGAGTGAATACCGTGAATTCGAAAGCCGCTACAAGAACCAACCTGAAGCATTGGCGTCGTGACCTGCTATTAGGCTACCTTAGTTAGCTACTACATTCGTTGGTAGCTCAGCCTCTTATTCCCTGCAGTTTAAACCAAAACGGGCTTGAGCTAAATGAAGCTGCGTATGACGGTTATATGGGTATGAAAGAGAAATATTTCCCGAGCGAAATCGAGCCCCGATGGCAAAGCCGCTGGGCAGAGGAGCAAACCTTTCACGTCGAGGTCGACGCATCTCGTCCCAAGTTCTATTGCCTGGAGATGCTCGCTTACACTTCCGGGAAGGCTCACATAGGTCACTTGCGCAATTATTCGATCGGCGATGCTCTGGCCTGGTACAAACGGATGCGAGGCTTCAATGTCTTGCATCCGTTCGGCTGGGACGCATTTGGCCAGCCGGCTGAGAATGCCGCAATCAAAGAGGGCACGGCGCCGGACAAGTTCACCTATGACTCTATAGCCAACATGAAGCGCCAGCTCCAACGCCTGGGCCTGAGCTATGACTGGTCGCGCGAGATCGCCAGTTGCGATCCGCAGTATTACCGGTGGAATCAGTGGTTCTTTACCCGGATGTGGAACAAAGGAATGCTGTACCGCAAGCTGGCCCCGGTCAACTGGTGCCCCAAGGAAAACATATCTCTGTCCAACGAACAGGCGTCGGGCGGAGTGTGCTGGCGCTGCGAGACTCCGGTGATACAGAAGGAATTGATGCAGTGGTTCGCGAGGATAACCGATTACGCCGACGAACTGCTGAAGGACCTGGAACAACTGGAAGGCGGCTGGCCCGAGCGCGTCATCACGATGCAACGCAACTGGATTGGCCGCAGCCCCGGCGCCCAAGTGACCTTCAATGTCGCTGATATGGATGCGTCGATCGACATCTTCACCACCCGAATCGACACCATCTTCGGCGCCAATGCCATCATACTGGCTCCCGAGCACCCGTTGCTGGACAGAATCGCCGGCAAGCCAAATCGCGACCAGACCCTGAAGTTCGCCGAGCGGCTGAAACAGCAGCAGCGCAGCGGTCGAGCACTGGAAGAGACGGAAAAGGAGGGCATGTTCACCGGCGGGTACGCCATCAATCCCTTCAACGAAGAGCGACTGCCGATCTGGGTAGCGAACTTTGTGCTGATGGGATACGGCACCGGTGCGATCATGTCGGTCCCGTCCGGCGACCAGCGCGACTTCGAATTCTCGCGAAAGTATCGGATTCCGTTCCGCCAGATCAAGCTGGACGCCGAAGGACGGGAACTGGCTCCGGAAGAAATGCAGGCCGCCGACGAAGGATGGACTACAACAGTCAATACCGGCCAGTGGAGCGGCCTGCCTTCGGAGGAAGCCAACAGCAAGATGACCCAGTACGCCGAGCAACACGGATTCGGCCACGGCACCATCACTTACAAGCTGAGGGACTGGGGTATCTCGAGGCAGCGCTATTGGGGCACCCCGATTCCCATGATTCATTGCGGGGCGTGCGACATCCAGCCAGTGCCCGACGATCAATTGCCGGTCGTCCTGCCCAACGGAGTCAACCTGAAGGTCGAGGGCGGCTCACCGCTGGATCATGTACCCGAGTTCGTCAATACCACCTGTCCGAAGTGCGGCGGACCGGCCAAACGCGACACCGACACGATGGACACGTTTGTCGACTCGAACTGGTATTACTTCCGCTACTGTGATCCGCACAACGACAAGGCTCCGTTTGACGGCGCTAAGATCGATTACTGGCTGCCGGTCGACCAATATATCGGCGGCATCGAGCATGCCGTCCTGCATTTGATCTATACCAGGTACTGGACCAAGGTCATGAGAGACCTGGAGCTGGTCGAATTGGACGAGCCCATCCAGCGGCTGCTGACCCAGGGCATGGTCTGCATGGAAACGTACAAGTGCCCGGAGCACGACTGGCTGTTCCCGGACCAGGTTTCAGACCGGAAAACCTGCCTGATTTGCGGCAAGCCGGTCGAGGTCGGCCGCATTGAAAAGATGTCCAAGTCGAAAAAGAATACGTTGGATCCTGATGAGATGATCGCCAGATACGGAGCCGATGCGCTGCGGGTTTTCGTCTTGTTTGCCGGCCCTCCCGAAAAAGACATGGAGTGGACCGAGGGCGGCATCGAAGGAGCCTCTCGATACCTGCAGCGGGTATGGCGGATCGGGTACAAATGGCGGGATCAGATCTCGGGTGTGCAAGACCAAGACCGCTTCCTGGCCGGCTCGACGGAATTGACGGAGCCCCAGCGCAAACTGCGGCGGCGCACTCATCAGATCATCAGGTCGGTGACTGAAAACATGGAGGAGAGGCTGCATCTGAACACATGCATCTCATCGCTGATGGAACTGACCAACGAGATCTACGACTTTGACGGAGCGGTTGCAAAATCCGGAACCATGTCGGCTACTGATGGCGCCACTGCCAAATCCGGCGCGACTTCGGCCATGAACGCGGCCGTTGCGCGCGAAGCCTTCGAGGCTCTGATCCGCATGCTGGTTCCATTCGCACCGCACATCGCGGAGGAAATCTGGGAGAGCATGGGCCATACCGAGTCTCTGGCCTTCGCCGACTGGCCTGCATTTGATTCCGAACTGGCACAAGAAGACAGGATCGAGGTCCCTGTCCAAATAAATGGGAAGATCCGGAGCAAGGTCTACGTGGGCGCTGGCGCCAGTGAAGACGAAATGCGAGAGGCCGCGCTCCAGGATGAGAAGGTCAAATCTGCAACGGCCGGCCGCGAAGTCGTTAAGGTAATCGTCGTGCCGAAGAAGCTGGTTAACCTGGTCCTGCGATAAGCGACTGTGGCCCCAGGAAAAGCTGCGGATGCGAACCCGCAGTACTTTGCTTCTAGCCTAACCTCGACAGCTCTCTTCCCTCTGGAAAAGCTGCGGATGCGAACCCGCAGTACCTTGCTTCCTGCCTGGCTCTGACGGAGCGGTCGTACTGTGATACCCCTGACGGCAGATCCACGCCGAGCAGACGGGTGCGATGTAGTCACTCTGATCGAAAGCACTCGATCCGAGTCCGGATCAACCCCCACCCTTATTGACAGAAACGGGCCATGGTCCTACTGGTGCAAGAAACATGCAACACCTTGCGCCCTGAAGATCGTACGAATAATCGGAGCTAACCACTTTTTTGCGTTTGCTTTGTGGTAGAATTAATTCTGTGGCTATACCCGGGTTGCAGCGACTGTTTGAACCGAACTTGAGCCAGAACACCGCTGTCTTGAGCGAGAACACCGCCCTATTACCTCCTCCGCAGAGCGCATCACCGCAACTCGACGGGCGTGGCCGGGCAAAACCGGTTGAAGAGAGGAAATCTCTCACACCCAGCCATCGCGGTGCTGAACTGCCCGCTGATCCCCGGATGGATGTCCGAGGATATCTCCGGCTGCTCCACATATTCCTGGTGGTTACCGGTTTCGCTCTGAGAGTCTTGTTCAATACTCGCCCGTGGCTTCGCAGGTTTCGAAAGCGGACCGACGTCGAACTCCGCCACAGCGAAGGCTCCGTCCTGCGCGATAAGCTGTTGCGCCTCGGTCCGACCTTTATCAAGATCGGCCAGACACTGGCAACCCGAGCAGATATCCTTCCAGTCGAGTACATTCAGGAACTGTCCAGGCTGCAGGATGAAGTGCCGCCGTTTCCCACATCAGTGGCCCGCGCGATTGTCGAAGCCGAGCTCGGCGCCCGAATACCGGATCTGTTCGAGAGTTTCGAGGACGAGCCCATAGCCGCCGCCAGCCTGGGCCAAGTGCATCGCGCTCAGCTTAGAACCGGGCAGTCCGTGGTTGTAAAAGTCCAGCGGCCTGATCTTGAAACCAAAATCGGATTTGATATATCGGTCCTGCGCAGGGTAGCGCGGGTTCTCGCCCGCTTTCCCAACCTGATCAGAGGCCTCGACTGGGAGGGGTCGCTTGCCGAATTCAGGGCCACCGTCTTCGAAGAAATGGACTACGCCCAGGAGGCTCACAACGCCGAGATATTCCGCAAGAACTTTGCCCGGTGGAAAGAAGTCTACGTTCCTCAGGTCTATCACATTTTCAGCGGCCAAAAGTCGATCGTAATGGAGTACATTCCCGGGCTGAAAGTGACCGACGTCGACGAACTCAAGGCCGCCGGAATCGACCCGAAACAAGTCGTGCGCCTGCTGGCGCGCACATATTTGAAACAACTGCTCGAAGACGGCTTTTTTCATGCTGATCCCCATCCAGGAAATCTGCGAGTGATGCCCGACGGCCGCCTGGCATTCTTTGACTTCGGAATGGTTGGCCGCCTGGAAGTCGAACTCCAGTCCAGGCTGATCAATGCCTTCTTCCATACCATCGAACGCGACGTGCACGGCCTCGTCGAAGATATGGTCCGGCTCGGCTTCATAGAACTGACTCCCGACCAGGAAGCCAGATTCAAACCGGTCATCGAAGGTTTGCTGGACCGTTACCTGGCCCTCAAGATCGAGGAAGTCAAATTCAAAGAACTTGTCTTCGATCTCGCTCATGTCATCTATGAATTCCCGTTCCATATACCGGCCAACTTTACTTACATCATCAGGGCGATGATGACCCTCGAAGGAATAGGCACGCTGGTTGATCCGAGCTTTAGCTTCTTCGAAGTTGCCCGCCCTTATGCGAAGCGGTTCATGTTCCGCCGCGAAGGGCGTTACCTGCGCACATTGATTGTCGATTCCCTGATAAAAGGTGACGGTGGAAAGATCGAATGGGGCAAAGTATGGAAGCTCGGCAAGATGCTCGTGAAGTATTACATTCGTGGTGAGAACAAACTTTAGCGTTTACGAAAGGTCTCGAGTGCGGCTACCTCTTGGCGGCCCTGCGGCTCCGCCGCTACGAAAGGTCTCGAGTGTGGCTACTTCTTGGCGGCCCTGCGGCTCCGCCGCCCGCTGTGCGGTGAGTCTCTGACTCACCGGTAGCCGCATTCCCCCTCCCCTCTCCTCTTTTGGGGCACAACCGCGGAGAGAAAAAGAGAACAGGCACGAGGTTAGAATGACAACGCTGATGTCGGTACGTAATCAAGGACGAACTAAGCGCCGCCTACTACCACCAGATCGTGGTCAGCCTTCTTGCCCGGGCAGGTCGGCGTCTGTCGGATTCAACGCCTCCGTTGCTGGCACAACTCCAAGCTTTTGAAGGGCCTGTCTTGCTTGGTTTCGAGCATGAGAAGACGCGTCGCTGCTCACCACCCTCTCGAGGTGCGAAGCCGCTCGCACGTCTCCAAGGTTGCCGAGCGCCATCGCAGCAGCTCCGCGGACCGAACTATTCCTGTCATCAAGGGCGGCCACCAGCGGCGCAAACATTCGCCCATCGCGGCCCCCAGATTCGCACAACAACGACAATTCTTCAGCAGCGCGCTCGCGTGAATAGGGAGTTACGTCATCCAGGGAATTCAATAAGTCCATCAGGCGGGCTTCCTGCCTGGTCGCAGAGCGTACTTCTGGAGCCTCGACGGGATCATAACCTCGCGCCTTCAGATAAGTTCTCTCATTCCTGCTGGCCGCCTGGTTGCTATTCAACCACCAAATAATGCCACCAACAATCAAGGCGACCAGTATCAACATTCCCATATCAGCTATCCGTTTTGTTGCGCTATCCGTTCTTGCCCCTCTTGGCCTTTGCCTTATCCGAGTTGTTGTCCTCAAGCTTCGGCACAGGCGGACGACGCGGCGGGGTTCGGTCTATGTCGGTCGGGTTGGGCCGGGTCTCGCGCACTGGAGGCCGCTGTCCAGAATCGCCAGGAGCGGGAGAAGCCGTGGACCGGGGTCTGCTGGCTGGTTTCTCATCATCCTGAGCGGCGGACTTAGCCCTTCCGGCATTTGGATCTTCTTCGGTGTCGCCGCCGGTTTCGGACGCCTGCTCCTTCATCATTGCTCGCTCAGCATCTGCCCTGCGCGCGAGAATCTCCTTGTCGGGACCTGGCGCCTTGGGGAATTGATCGTTGGGCTTGTCCCTTAGGAACGGCTCCATGAAATGGACCCACATTGGGAGCGCGGCTACTGAGCCCGCTTCTTTGTTTCCCAGGCTCTTTTTGAGGCCGGGATAACCAATCCAGACGCCGCATGTGTAGCTTGGGGTATAGCCAAGGAACCAGGCGTCAGTGAAGTCGTTGACGGTTCCGGTCTTGCCGCAGATCATTCGTTTGGACAATTCCTTGTTGCCCATTATTGACGCGGCGGTACCACCCGTCACTACCCCGCGCATCAACTCCCGCATTTGAGAAGCCACGAACGGCGAAATAACCCGATAAGAATTCGGTCCGGAGTCCCATTTTTCCAGGACGTTGCTGTCGGCGTCGCTGACCTGCTTTATCAGATGAGGCCTGATTCGAACTCCTTCATTGGGAAAAGAGGAATAGGCACTGGTCATGTCCAACAGCGGCTCTTCGGTGGCTCCCAGGGCCGACGGCAGGACGCGCTTCATCGGATTGGGCAGGCCAAAGCGCTTGACCATCTCTGCCCCCTTGTCGACGCCTACTATTGAAAGGAGCCGAACCGCCACAACATTAACCGACTGCTGGAGGGCCGACCTGAGGGTGAGGATCCCCCCGCCTGACGACCCATCATAGTTGTGAGGCGACCACCCGGTTGCGGGATCTACGAAGGGACCAGCGTTTATCGGCGTATCAGGAGTGAACCCGGCCTCAATCGCCGCAGTATAGATGAAGGGCTTGAATGCCGAACCGCACTGCCGCTCGGCCTGTGTAGCATTGTTGAACTTGCGAGTAGAGAAGTCATATCCGCCAACCATGGCTTTGACTTCGCCGGTCTTGGCGTCGAGGCATACCAGCGCTCCGTCCACTGACGGCAGCTGATCCAGGTTTACCTCAAGAGTCTTCTTGTCTGCCTCGACCTTTGTGACTTTGAATACCGCCAGGTCGCCGCGCTTGAGCAGTCGGGCTGGGGGGCCGCCGGCCCATTTCGTGTTCGCTTCTGTTACGTATGCTTTATAGTCTCCGAACCTGATATCAGCTCCTGCCGGAGTCACGCCCATTACCAGTCCGTACAGGTAGTCCCCCGCTCTATAGTCGCCCATCCAGTCTGCATGAGCGAAATGGGTCAGGTCGTTGGTCATCTTGGCATCAAGAACATTGGTGAGCTTGCCATGCCACTTCTTGCCGTGCCTGTCTTCATAAGCATGAAGGCCTGACCGTACTGCTCGGACCGCCTCGACCTGAGCTTTTGCATCCAGTGTCGAATAAATATTCATACCGCCGGTGTGGGTCTGGGTGGTACCAAAAGTGTCTTCGGCCTCCTGGCGGACTTCTTCGACGAAATACCCATAGATGGAGTTGTTATTGCTCGTCTGTGCGTTAATGTTCAGGTTGATGTGAGTCTGGCGGGCTTTATTGTATTCGTCGTCCGTTATATAGCCCTCTTGCTTCATTCTGAGCAATACGAGGTTACGTCGATCCAGAGCGGCTCTCTCATCCCTGGTCGGCGAATATTGACTGGGCGCTTTCGGCAAGCCGGCGAGCATCGCGCTCTCTTCGAGTGACAACTCCTTCAAGGGTTTGGAGAAATAGTACTGCGCTCCAGCCTCGAAGCCGTATGAACCGCCTCCGAGGAAGATCTGATTGCAGTACATCTCCATAATCTGCTCTTTGGTGTAGTAGCGCTCGATCTGCAGCGAGAGCAGAATCTCTTTGATCTTGCGTTCGTAGGTCTTTTCGGACGACAGGAACAGGTTCCGAGCTAATTGCTGAGTGAGAGTCGACGCTCCTTCGGCCTTTCTCCCCTGGATGACGTTCTTGTAGGCGGCCATCGTGACGCGAATAGGGTCGACCCCGATGTGCTGAAAGAACCTGTCGTCTTCGATTGCCCAGATCGCCTCCTTCATTTTGTTCGGAATCTCGTCGTAGGTTATGGGAATCCGGCGCTCGACCGAGAATTCACCTATGACAGTCTTACCGTCGGCCGCCAAAACTCTAGTAACGAGGTTGGGCCTGTAATTCGCCAGGGCCACGACTTGCTGCGCTTCCTCGGTCATGCTCGCCTGGTAGGCGACCGTCAGCCCGAACAACATCCCCGCCACAATCGACAACCCGAGCAAGGACAAGAAGGTGTATCGCCGGAAGAAGTCCTGAAGCCAATTTGGCGAAATCTGTCGTCTCGATGCATGAGTCACGAATTTTTTCATAAGTGCCTACTCTAGAGCTGCAGGTCGGGGCATTTCCGCACGGCATCCGGCCGGGTTTCTCCCGGTTTCCGGGCTTCTGCCCGGTATTCATTCAGACTACCTCACGCGCAGGGGATATGTAAAGGCACTTGCGCGTGGTCTAGACAGGTTAAAAACCGCTCGGCTGCATGGAGAGGGCGGCTCAGGCGCATTCCTGAGCTGGAAAGGAGGCACTTTTTATTTCTTTGCCCGAGACTTATACCGAGCCGAGATATTTTGGACGTAGTACCTTGTTTCCTTAAACGGGGGTACCCGATTGCCATATTTTATTACCGCGCCCTCTCCGGCATTGTAGCCGGCCAAAGCGAGGCCAACATTGCCATTGAAGAGCTGGAGCAGGTCGCTCAAGTAATGGGCGCCGCCCATAATGCTCTGAGCAGGATCCAGTCTATTCCGAACGCCGTACCGAGCCGCCGTTCCGGGCATTAGCTGCATGAGTCCCCCTGCTCCCTTTGGACTCACGGCTGACGGGTTGAAGCTCGACTCCTGGTGCATTACCAGATATATGAGATATGGATCGACGCCGAAGCGGCTGGCATTGCGGCGAATCAACCCGTCGATCTTGCTGTCACCTGTCGTCCAGTTAGTGGAGGTGCCCGGGGCGTTGGCGCCAGGAGTAGATATGTCGGGATCGAGAGCCGCGGCTAATGCCGTCCCTGACGACTCGATTTCCTGTTGGAGCGAATCGATTTTGGCCCGGGCCGCGGCAACCGCGGCATCGCTCTGGTCCATCTCGACTCGGGAGATGATTCCCTTGCTAAACAGGTCCTTCATCGTCGCGTTTCGCGCGGTGAGCGCATTCAACTGTTCCGAGTACGATGCCGCCAGTGATTGCAGACTTGCCTGGTACTGCTTAGTGGAATTGACGAAGTCCTGCTTGAATTTCTCGCGGTCGGGGAGCGGCGCGGCATCTGAGGCGGCCGCGCGCTTGCTCGATGCCCTGGCCGGGTTTGTCGCCGCACGCGCCGACCCCGCAAACGAGCACGCGGCAAGAATAATGATCGCGGACCTTTTCAACAATACTGACTGCCCCACCCTGATGCTTTCTCTCACCTGATGCTTCTGGGACCCGTGCTGTTAGCCTGGGAACCTGCTCTTCTTACGATGCGAACATGTTAAAGTACGTGGCCCGTCCCCTATGAGTTCACTCCCCTCACACAAATCATCGCTGTCGCATTCCTGGGATCGCACGCTTCCAGCGGGCTCTTCCCTCGGCTGTCCGCTGAAATATGTGTATTCACACAGCCTAATCGTGAGAGCCTCTCTATTCACTTTTTTGATCCGATCTGGCGATACTGTCCGGGTCGAGCAGGACAGGAAGAGCATTACAGAAGCTGATCGCGCTTGGAATGGCGGGAACGCATCAGGAATCTGTCCATCAGGCGTTTCGGCTCGCGCGTTGTAAACGCTTCCGAGAAAGCCTCGATGCCCCGCTCGATTGCTTGATCCAGCGGGAGCTTCTCCCACTCCCGGATCAACGCCTTCTGCAAGCGAACTGCGCGAGGCCCGGCTTCAAGAATCGCCCGGACCCAGTCGCCGACCAAAGAGTCCAGATCGTCGGCGGAGACGACTCGCTCAACCAGGCCCCAGGCGAGCGCACTGTCGGCAGTAATCTGCCGGCCGGTCAACAAGAGCTCGCGCGACCTGCCCCAGCCAATCAACGTCGGCAGCAAGGCAGCCTCGATCACCGACGGAATTCCAACTTTTACTTCCGGCATTCCGAAAGTCGAGCCCTCTGAGGCAACTCGAAGATCACAAGAGGCGGCAATCTCGAGTCCAGCTCCGAGACAATAGCCGTTTATTCTGGCGATGACTGGGACTGGCAGGCTTCGCAGGGCCGCGCAGGCATCGTGAAGCCGAGAGATGAACTCCCGCGCCGAGTCCGGATTCAAGCCGGCCATTTCATTGACGTCAGCGCCGCCTATGAACGCCCGATTGCCTGCCCCGGTCAGGATGAGAACCCGAAGCCGCTCGTCGCCGTACAAACCGGCGACCGCTGATATCAATTGCTCAATCAGCAGCGAATTCAGGATGTTGAGCTTCGCTCTGTTGTCGATCGTCAGTCTCGCCACCAGTCCCTCAGGACTGTCCTCGACTGACAGCTCAACCGATCCTGGGTAATCTTTGTTTTGCAATATCAGCCCCCAGAATTGAACCCGCCGCAGAATAGAACGCGGATTTGACGGATAAACCGGATTGACGCGGATCTAAACTTTTACAGGCAGCGAAAATCCGTGCCAATCCGCGCACATCCGTGTCATCCGCGTTCTATCTCGACCGATCCGCGAAAATCCGCTCTGACCCGTGCCATCCGCGTTCTAATCGGACTTATCCGTCCAGCACCTCTCTTACCTTGCGGCACAGATCGACGGGCGTAAATGGCTTTTGAAGGAGCTTGACACTGGGGGACAATACGGAACCGGTCATTGCTTCACGCGAGTAGCCGGACATCATGAGAACGCTGATACCCGGCCGGATTTGTTGGAGACGGTCTACCAATTCCATTCCGCTCATTTCGGGCATAACGGCATCGGTCAATACAAGGTCTATATCACCTTTGTGTCCTCTGGCGACGCCGATGGCCTCATTCCCATTTGCGGCGTCGACAACGTGGTAGCCGACATTGCTGAGGACCTGAGCAGCGAGCGCGCGGACCATCTCTTCATCTTCGACGAGCAGGATTGTTTCGGAGCCGCTGGACATGGTCGAAAGCCTGTCCTCGGGTTCGGAGCCTTCCGCCAGCCCCAGTGCCCTGGGAAGGTACACCTTGAACACGGTGCCGCGGCCTGGTTCGCTGTACACCATAATGTTGCCCCCGCTCTGCTTGACTATACCGTATGTAGTCGAAAGGCCCAGGCCGGATCCTTTGCCATGCTCTTTGGTCGTAAAGAACGGTTCGAAGATGCGCTCCTGGGTCTTCTTGTCTATGCCGGTGCCGGTATCGCAGACTGCCAACATCACGTAGTCGCCACCGGGTATTTCCGCATGGTTTTTGCCATAGCCCGCATCCAGAGTCGCATTCCGGGTCTGGATGGTCAACTGGCCGCCGCGCGGCATCGCATCGCGCGCATTCACGGCGAGATTCATTATGACTTGCTGGATGTGCGAGTTGTCCGCCCTCACGGTTCCAAGGTGTGGATCGAGGTCCGTTTGCAAAGTAACGTCTTCTCCGATCAGGCGGCCCAGCATCGGCCCCATATCGGCTATGACCGAGTTTACATCCAAGATCTTCATCTCGAGCATCTGTTTGCGGCTGAATGCGAGTAGCTGTCTGGTCAGTGAGGCCGCGCGCAAGCCCGCCTTTTCGATCTCGGCTACATCAGTGTAGAGGGCGTCCCGTTCGTCGACGCGCCTTTTCAGTAGCTGCGAGTGCCCTATAATTGCCGTGAGCAGGTTGTTGAAATCATGCGCGATTCCGCCGGCCAGGGTTCCTACTGCTTCCATTTTCTGGGACTGCATTAGCTGCTCTTCAAGCTGTTTGCGCTCGGTGATATCCTCGGTAACAGAAAGAACACATTTGACTCCGCGCACGTCAATCGGTTCGATCGACAGCAGGGCCCAGCGTATTTCGCCGCTCTTCACGCGGAAACGAGTCTCCCATTTGCGAATGCTGCCGGATTCGAGGATAGTGCGGCGCCAGACCGCGCGCGCTTCCTGGTCTACAACAATGTTGATGTCGTCGACCGTCCTGCCGATTATCTGTTCGCGCTTGAAGCCGGTGACTGCCAGGAAGCTCTGGTTGACGTCGATATATGTTCCATCGGACAGCCGATGGATAGCGACAGGTTCGGGATTCGAATGGAAGGCTTTCGCGAACCTCTCTTCGGATTCACGCAAGGCATCTTCGGCGCGCTGCCGCTCGGTTACGTCAGCGGCCAGGACAAGCCGCGCGCGCTTGCCGATAAAAATAATGTCGTTGGATGAGACTTCAACCGAGATTGTATTGCCGTCCTTCAGCCGGTGGCGCCATGGCCGCCGCATCTGGAACCCGTAGGTCGGGTCCTTTAGCGCTTCCTTGAGCTTTTCTACATCCATCTCGGGTCTGAGGTCGGCGATGGTCATCGACGTGAATTCGCCACGACTGTACCCGTAGTGTGCTATAGCAGCTTCGTTTACCGCGAGTATGGCAAGAGTGTCCCGGTCATAAACCCACATCGGTTCGGGATTGGCGTCAAAGAAAAGCCGGTATTGTTCCTCCGATTCGCGCAGCGCATCTTCGGCGGACCCTAGCGCAGTTGGCCCGTGGTGTGACTGGAGCAGGATCGAGACTCGGCGGGCGAGAAGCTCGCCTGGCTGTTGCAACTCGATGTAGTCATCGGCGCCCGCGTCGAACAGGCTAGCAAGCGTCGCTTCGCCCGGTGTGCGCGGCGACACAAGCAGGATGGGGATTCGCCGGTCAGCGTGAACAGACCTGATACGGCGAGTGAGTTGGATTGCGGCGCGATCAAGCAACTTGAGGCTGGCAATTATAAGGTCAGCCTGTGCAAGGAGGTTGAGTGCGGACTCGGGATCATGTGCTGTTAGCGCCGTCCACCCTTTCGACCGAAGAAAGGCCCTAGTCGCTTCAAGGGGAGTTGCTTCAAGGGCAGTTGCTTCAAGCGGAGTTCCTCCAAGGGCAGTTCCCTCAGTGGTACTTGATTCGAGGATATTCGATTCCTGGTGGATCACCAGGATGGTTGCGGCTCCGCTCATTTGGTCCTCAGGACGCATGTGTGGACCCGTATATTGTTGATTCGAAGCTCGTAGGGGCGTGACATCCGGCCGTCGAGT
>Ga0126381_100003922_pt1 | contig 16134 bp, 13 predicted proteins | sample PanSoiMetPlot_28_FD_96465 | JGI IMG/M metagenome (GOLD analysis project Ga0126381, IMG submission 96465) | Tropical forest soil microbial communities from Panama - MetaG Plot_28 | ecosystem: Environmental > Terrestrial > Soil > Tropical forest > Bulk soil | place: Panama | collected 2016-02-17 | reverse complement strand
TTCCCGCCGGCGCGAATAAAGACATCCTTGCCGCCGCTGGTCTGCGTGGCTGGGCGTGCGTTTCAAAGTCAGGTCAGTGCGGCGGTTTCGCTATCCTCGGCTTCGACGCATTGCGGCCAGGCATTATTACCCAATCGCCTGAGCTGGGCTTATTGCGCATGGCCCTCGACGCTATCGCAAACGCGGTAAAGCGGGCAAATCTCGAACAGGAGCGGGCCCGGCTGGAGAGCAGCCTGCAGCGGGCCCGCCGCATGGAAACGGTCGGCGCTCTCGCCAGCGGTGTCGCGCACAATTTCAACAATATTGTCGGCGCGATCCTCGGACACACGGAGATCGCCGAGGCACAGCTCTCGTCCGGCAGCCCATCGGCCCGAAACCTCGAAGAGATTCGCCGTGCGGGAGAGCGGGCGCGCGATCTCGTAGAGCAGATGCTTGCTTTTGGTCGGCGGCGGGATCAGCGGCGACAGCCAGTAAGTATGAAAGAACTGGTCGCCGAGACCAGTTCGCTCCTTCGCGTCTCGCTGCCGTCGCGGATTGAGCTGGTTATCGGCGAGGTGCCGGACGCGGCCGTCATATCCGGCCAGCCGGCACAGCTGCAGCAGGTGCTTCTCAATCTTTGCAACAACGCGGCCCAGGCGATTGACGGAGTCGGGCGGGTTGAGATCGAAACCGAGATGCACCGCATCACCGCGCCGCAATCGCTCACCCATGGCGATCTTCCGCCGGGACGATACGTGCGCATTGTCGTAAGCGACACCGGGCGCGGCATTGAGGAGACGACCCGGGAGCACCTCTTCGAACCATTCTTCACCACGCGCCTCGCCGGCACCGGCCTGGGGCTTGCGACCGTGCGCGAGATCGTCGGCGAGCATGGCGGCGCGATCAACGTCTGGAGCCTGCCTGGTGTCGGCAGCCGTTTCGAGGTATGCCTGCCCTGCATTACCGTAACTGCGTCCACGCCGCGCGACGAAGTGCCGACCTTCCGGCTCGGGCGCGGCGAGACGGTAATGATCGTCGATGACGCGAGCGAGAGGCTGCTCGCCGACGAAGAAATGCTGGCGGCGCTTGGCTATGAACCGGTTGGATTCACGCGTGCGGACGACGCACTGGCCGCATGCCGAGCCAATCCGAAGAGGTTCGATGCGTTGCTGGTTGGCCGGCTAGCCTCTGCCAGGTCCGCACTCGACCTGGCTACTGCACTGCACGAGATCCTGCCCGATGTGCCGATCCTGCTGGCGACAGCATCGGCCGACCAGATTGACACCGATCCTTTGATGGCCGCCGGCATTACCGAAGTCGTGCATCGACCTCTGGTCTCCGACGAGCTCGCGGCGGTTTTGGCGCGCTGCCTGACGGCTTCGCCGGTCTCGGTCGGCGAATTACGGACGTAATCTGTTTCTTCCGTTCTGAAATCACGGCGTAGCGCGAGACCGCCATCCTCTTCATGTCAATGATCGAAGAGGCTGGACATGACTGCACAGGTTTTCTCGGTGACCCGTCATTTCACGAGCAGAGCCGTCCGCAGAATAATCGGGCGGGGTACTTTGGGGGCCATTGCTGCAGGTCTTGGCGCGATGTCCGTCAGCGGCTATGGCGCCGATCTGCAGACTGGCTACTCCCGCGCGGTCACCGCCCCACCCCGGTCGGCACCGGCGCTTCGCCGGTCAACCCCAGCGCGCCCGATCGATCCCCCGGACGCTGAGCTGTATCGGCCTGTGCAGCGCGCCGCGTTGGTTGACCAACTCTACGATGAGCTGATGCGTTCGTCCGGATGCCTGTTGGCGTCGAGCAAAGCCTCGATCGGGGGAGGATGTTGAAAACAGTCCCCTTCGCCACGATCCAGCGGCAGAGGGCGACTGCAGCTCATTTGCTCTGCACTACAGCCTCCCTAGCATGTCCGGCTCGCAGTGATCCGGCGGAACTGGTCACCGACGGGTTACAGCCGTAACCCATTTGGCCCTCACTGAAATCACTTCGTAGCGAGACCTGCTCATCTTTCTTCGCGTGGGCATCTCTCTAACTGGCAGTGCATAACGCGCAAAGCGATTTGCGCGGCCGCATCGAGAGGAGCGGGAAATGGTAGCCGAGTTCTCTACAGGCCCGATCGAAAACAGACTGTGGCTCGATAACCAAGCGTGCCTCGCTTTATCAACGTCGGTAAGCGACCGCTCGCGTCAACGGGGCCGGCGTGCGGTTGTTGTCGGCGCGGGGATCGGCGGCCTGGCAGCTGCCGGCGCCCTGGCTCAACGCTTTGAGCGGGTCGACATCCTGGAGCGCGACCGGCTGACCATATCGGTCACGTCCCGTTCCGGCACGCCGCAGGATCGGCACCCGCATGGCCTGCTCGCCGGTGGCCTTCGCGCACTCGATCGGATTTTCCCCGGTTTCGCGCGTGATCTCGCCGCAGCGGGCGCCGTTCCCGTCACGTTTGCACGCGATGTTCAGTTCGAGCGGCCGGATGTCGGCGTGCTGCCGAAGCGGGATTTCGGGATCTCGGTGCTCTGCGCGACGCGGCCGCTGATCGAACTGGTGCTGCGGCGACGTGCCGAGGCGGTCGCGAACATCTCGCTGCGGCCGGCAAGCCGGGTGATCGGGATCGTGCCGGCCGCCGGCGGCGGAGGCATACGCGGCGTCCAGTTTGTCAACGGCTTGGGACGTTTTGAGATGCTCGGCGCCGATCTGGTGGTGGACGCATCCGGTCGCGGAGCGCCGACCCTGACGTTGCTCGATGCCCTCTGCTGGGACCGGCCGCAGATGACGGAAATCGGCGTCGATATCACCTACGCGACAGCCGTCGTTGAGATACCCCGTGATGCGACAGACGAGTGGAAGATTGTCCTGACGCAGCCCGCCCCGCCCCGTATTCCATTGCACGCGGTACTGGTGCCGACCGAGGAGGGACGCTGGATCATCGCGATCGCCGACCATAACGCAACGGCGTGGATCGAGACCTGGGACACCTTTCTCGAGACATCCCGCTCGCTGATCACGCCGACTGTATACAATGCGCTGCGTTACGCTCAGCCGCCTGAGGGCATTCGCCACTACCGCTTCCCCGTCAGCACCTGGAAGCATTTCGAACGGTTGCCTCGGCTGCCCCGCGGCGTGCTGCCGATCGCCGACGCGTTCTGCCGCTTCAACCCGATCTATGGCCAAGGCATGTCGTCCGCCGCAAAGCAGGCTTGCCTGCTTCAGGATGTGTTGGACCAGGCGGTGGCGGGTCCGGATCCCATCGCAGCACTGCAAACGGGATTTATGGCGGAAGCTGCCTCGGTGCTGGAGACGCCGTGGACCATGTCGACGAGCGCCGACCTCGCTTTCCCACAGACGCGCGGCCAACGGCCCGAAAATTTCGCGGAAGCGCGAGAGTTCGAAGCAGACCTTTTCCGCGCCGCCGTGGCCGATCCGGTCGTTCATCGCGCGATGATGGAAGTCGCCCAGTTGCTGCGGCCTCAGAGCCTGCTTCAGGAACCGGACATCATACGACGGATCGAGGCCGTTCCCGCCAAGGCAGCCGCCTAAGCGCCGGCAAAGCGCAACCTGCCCTGTGACCGGCTCAAGCAGTGATCCCCCATTCTTCTCCGACCACCCGCTTTACTCCGGCAACCCATGGTTTCTTCCGGTCGTCGTCGGCTATTATCGGCTGCACGACAATCTCGACCGCCTGCTCGCGTGAATCCATTTTCTGTACAGATTTGCTGTTCGGAACTGTCGCCGGCCCGCAACAACAGCACAACGGCACTTCGGCTCCCTCACGATAAATCCGATCTAATGGTTGCCCCGAAATCCGTCATCCCGGCCGTAACGAAAAGATTCTCCCCGGATGGTCTACTGGCTGTTTTTGCTGTTTTTTGCAGCGAAACATCAGCTGTCGCTCCCGACATCGTTCGGCCGCCGCGCCGCCTTCGGCGTCCCGCGATCGACATAAAGCGCGTACAATATGGCAATTTTATCGTTGCTATAACAGCAGGGCATCGACGCTCACTTCATCTGGTTCAGTAACGAGCGAATGACCAATGCCCCAGACTTGTTCAGATGGCGGATGATGCCAACCAGCCCGTCATGCCGGGACTTGATCCGGGCATCCGCGCCGCGACGGGCGTAGCGGTGCGACGCGAAGACGTAGATGGCCGGGACAAGCCCGGCCATGACGGTGATGTGAAGTTTGTAAGATGGGTTGAGCGGAAGCGAAACCCATCGCCTCCATCAAGCCAGCCAGTTTCGCGACAACCCCGCCATCGGCGACCGTCCGCTAATTCAACGTTAATGGTTTATCGCGCGTCCTTGCGGTCAAAACCCGCGCCGTGCTGGAAGATGTTGGGCTTGCGGTAGATCGCGAGGATTACAGCGCCTTCGTCCGAATGCGTCTGGTGGAATGAGCCCGGCTGGCGCCATACGAACTCGCCGGCGCGGCAGATCCCGTCGTGATCGTAGAAGGACCCCTCGAGCACCCAGCTCTGCTCGATCTCCGGGTGCTTGTGCATCGGCAAGGTGGCGCCGGGCTCCCACTTCAACAGGCAGGTCATTTCGCCCTTTTGCTTGTCCTCGTAAAGCACCTTGATCGAGATGCCCTCAAATTGCGTCGGCTCCCATTCGATCGCACTCGGCTTGACGTATAGCGAGCCGCCGATCGTCGGTTCGACCTTCGGCATTGCTTTCCCGGCTGCTACAGGCACTGAGGTCCTCCAGATGGTTCGGCGACGCGAGCACTGACCCGGTTCGTTGTGACCCGATCGCCTGCCCGCCGCATTCTGTTATATGCTCGAAATATTCGGTCCAAGAGGAGAAACGACATGGATTTCGAAGCCTACAAAAGCTCGCTTGCCGAGGCCGCTCCGCCCGAGGGCCTGAGCATGGCGGCGCAGGCGCTGTGGTGGGAGGCGAAGGGCGACTGGCACCAGGCGCATCAATGCGCGCAGAACCAGCCGGACGCGAATGGAGCCTGGGCGCACGCCTATCTGCACCGCGTCGAAGGCGACCTGCGGAACGCCGGCGGATGGTACGGTCGCGCCGGCAAGACCCCGTCCGAGGCGCCGCTGAAGGAGGAGTGGGAGACGATCACCCGCGCGCTGCTGGGTTAACTCCTTGTAAAGGATACCGCGACATGTTGCCGGCGCCGCCGCGAAGGAGATGGCGGATTGGTATCGGCGATTATGGGGCAGACATGATTAATGTTGCACGCCGTCTTGGCGGTATCGCCGGGGTCCTGTTGACGATCACGGTTCTGCAGCCGCGGGCCGCGATCGCGGTCGATGCGCAGAAGCACGCCGACATCCAAGCGCTCATGCAAGCAACCGGCATGTTTGCGAATATGAACCGCACGATCGAACTTCTGCTGCCGCGAGTGATCGGCAATTTCAAGAAAATAAACTCCAATATCCCGCAGACCGCCTGGGACGATTTCGCGCGTATCGGCAGCGAGGAATTCAAGAAGTCTCTGTCCGATCTGGAGGAGCCGGTAATCGCGATTTTCGACAAGAATTTTACCGACGACGAAATCAAACAGCTGATCGCGTTCTACAAGACACCGCTCGGACAGAAGGTAGTGACCGAAATGCCAGTGGTGATGCAGCAGAGTGCCCAGTTGGGGCAAACCTGGGGGGCGCAAGTGGGGGAGCGCGTCGCCGAGCGCATCCGCGCCGCGGCCAAGCAAAAAGGCTACGAGCTCTGATCATCGAGCGTTATCCTTGCGGCGGCCTGAGATATGGGATGGCTAAAGATATCGGCGGGTAGCTGTGGATCTGCTCGTCAACATCGACGTTCCGGACCTCGAGTGCGGGGTCGTATTCTACACCGAAGCGTTTGGCGTTACCGTCACGCGGCGGTTCGCGGGAAAAGCCGTCGAGCTCAGCGGATTGCCCGTACGTCTCTATCTGCTGCAGCAGTCGGAAGGTTCGCTCGGCGCGGGTGAAGATCCACGCCGCTACGACCGGCACTGGACACCGGTTCATCTCGACGTCGTGGTCGATGATATCGGAGCGGCGCTTTCGCGCGCCATCGCCGCCGGCGCCCGGCAGGAGACCGAAATCCGCGCGACGGCATGGGGCAAGATCGCCGGTTTAGCCGACCCCTTCGGCCACGGCTTATGCCTGATCGAGTTCCACGGCCGCGGTTACGACGAGATCGCCGAGCCCGCGTGATAGCGGGCGGCGGAAGAGGTCTTCACCCCATCTTCAGCGATTTCCAGTCGACGCCTTTTTCGAACGCGGCGGCAGCGCGGTAGATGGTTTCCTCGTCAAAGGCTTTACCGACCAGCATCATGCCGACCGGCAAGCCGTCGAACAGGCCGCAAGGGAGGCTCATCGCCGGGTGGTGCGTGCAGTCGAATTGCGCCGTGTTCGACAGCATCTCGAACCCGCGCTGCAGGATCTGTGAGACCGGCGCATTGGCCTCAGGGATTGGCGTGGCGACGATTGGCACCGTCGGCATCAGTAAGAGATCATAACGCGACAATACCTCGTCATAGGCGCGCCGCAGCCGGCGCACCAGGTTCTGCGCCTTCGCGTAATAATGGCCGCGGTAGCGCGTCACCATGTAATGCCCGAGCAGCATCGTGTTCTTGAGAGTGTCCGACAGCTCGTCCGCCCGGCTCCGCCACCCGCTGTGGAAATCGAGCATCGAGGTGACATAGAGCCCCTGCCAATTGAAGCCGAAGCCGTTGCCGAGCATCATCTGCATCGTCGCGCCCTCGGCGGCGACCGCGAGCCAGATCGCCGACCCGTCGCGATGCATCGGGATCGAGACGGTGTCGATCGTCGTGCCCAACCCGGCGAACCGCGCCGCCGCCTCGCGGACGAGCGCATCGACTTCCGGCAATGACTGCGAATGGCCGAACCCTTCCTCGACGACAGCAATCTTGAGCCCGCCCACACCTCTGCCCAGGGCTTCACGATAAGGTTTCGCCTCGGCGCCGTATTGCCGCGGGTCGAGCCCGTCGGGCCCCGCCAATACCTCCAGCAGCAGCGCATTATCCTCGACCGTCGCGGTCATGGGGCCGGTGTGGTCCAATGTCAGCTCGATCGGCATGATGCCGGTATACGGCACGAGGCCGTGGGTCGGCTTCATGCCATAGATACCGCAGAACGAAGCCGGCATGCGGATCGAGCCGCCCTGGTCGCCGCCCAATGCCATCGGCACTTCTCCGGCGGCAATTACGGCGGCGCTGCCCGATGACGAGCCGCCGGCCGAGTACCCCATCCGATGCGGGTTGTGCACCGCGCCGGTGGCGCTGGTATGGCTGCCGCCGGAAAAGCAGAAATATTCGCACACCGTCTTCCCGACAATTGCGCCGCCGGCATCCAGGATGCGGGTTGCAACGGTCGCGTCCAGGTCCGGCACATAGCCTTCCATCGTCGAGGCACCGTTCATCATCGGCACCCCGGCGAGGCAGACGTTGTCTTTCAGCGCAACTTTCTTGCCCTTGAGCTTGCCCGACGCGGCGCCTTCGATGTCGGTCTTCACGTACCACGCGCCGTAGCGGTTCTCCTCGAGAGAAGGCCTGCGGCCGGGCAGCCGCGGGTAGGTGACCGGCGCCAGGTCGTCGGGCATCTGGGCCAGCCGGTTGTACGCCTCGAATGCCGCGAGCAGGCTTTCTTGATGCTGCACAAGCTCGTGCTCGGGCAGGGTCAACCCGAGCTCAGCGGCAACCTCGCCCAGCTGTTCCAGGGTCGGGGCCTTGACCGCGCCGACGGACATCGCGCTATCCCGCCGCGGCTTGCTGATACCGGCGTCCGGCGAGATACCGGACGCCCGCCGGCCCGCAGCGCTCGGTGTGGCGGCGCCCAGCGGCGATCGCGAACGCGTCACCGGGCCGGTAGGTGTGCTCTTCGCCGGCGCAGCCGATAGTCATCTCGCCTTCGAGAACGAGCACGCGCGCGTCGAATTCATGGGCGTGCTCCGGATTGATCGCGCCGGCCTCCATCCGGCGGTCGACGATCTCGCGATAGCCTTGCGCGCTCAGCGCGGCTTCAAATTCCACCCGGTCCATCGATTTTGCCTCCCTTACGGGTCAGGAACGCGGAGGGTAATCTTACCCGAAGGGACACCTTTCGGCGACCGCAAAGCAAACTGTCGCGCGATCACCTCGACGCGCGGCGCAGCCCCTATCTTGGTATCGAGTACGTGAATTGTTCAGAGGCTTCACCAAACCGTCATGGCCGGCCTTGATCCGGCCATCCACGACGCAACCCGGCGCCCGTTGCCGTGGATGCCCGGCACAAGGCCGGGCATGACGATAGGTAGGCGGACCAGACCCCTTGGGGACGCAGAAGCTCCTCGACCGAGGAACCGCTGCGTAAAAACCGCGCCCGCCGCGGAATGGGCTATTGCGCGCGGGTGCGCTGCCTCACCCGGGTGGCGGCGCTCGCCACAGCCTTCAGCGAAGCGGTGATGATGTTGCCGTCGATGCCCACCCCGTAAAGAGTGGCTTCGCCGCCGTCGTGGATCTGGACATAGGCGGTGGCTTGCGCGTCGGCCCCAGCGCCGATCGCGTGTTCGCGATAATCGACGACCGTCAGCTCGACGTCACATTCGCGCTGCAGCGCATCGACAAAGGCGGCGATCGGGCCGTTGCCGACCCCTTCAATACGCCGATCGATGCCGTCGACCGATATGGTCGCGGCGACTCGGCGACGCTCCGGCTCCCGCGGCTCCGGGAAAATGCTGTAGTCGGCCAGAACGATGCCGTCGTCGCGCAGATAGGTTTCTTCGAACAGCGACCAGATGTCGCCGCTCGACATCTCTTTGCCGGTGCGGTCGGTGACTTCCTGCACCCGCTTTGAGAATTCGATCTGCAGACCGCGCGGCAGGTCGAGACCGTGGTCGGCTTTCATCACATAGGCGACGCCGCCTTTGCCCGATTGGCTGTTGACGCGGATGACGGCCTCGTAGGTGCGGCCGAGATCCTTGGGATCGACTGGCAGATAAGGAACCTCCCACAAGGGATCGTTGCGCTTCGCGAGCGCTTCGAACCCCTTCTTGATCGCGTCCTGATGCGATCCCGAGAAGGCGGTGTACACGAGCTCGCCGGCATAGGGGTGGCGCGGGTGCACCGGCAATTGATTGCAGTGCTCGACGGTGCGGACGATCTCGTCGATGTCGGTGATCATGAGCCCGGGATCGACCCCCTGGCTGAACAGGTTGAGCGCCAACGTCACGATGTCGACATTGCCGGTCCGCTCGCCATTGCCGAACAGCGTTCCTTCCACCCGATCGGCACCGGCCATGACCGCCAGCTCGGTGGCCGCCACTGCGGTGCCACGATCATTGTGCGGGTGCACGCTGAGCGTGATGCACTCGCGGTCGCGGATGTTGCGTCCGAACCACTCGATCTGGTCGGCATAGACGTTCGGGGTCGCCATCTCGACCGTGGCGGGCAGGTTGAGGATCGTTTTCTTGTCGGCGGTCGGCCGCCATACGTCCATGACCGCCTCGCAGATCTCGACGGCAAAATCGAGCTCGGTCCCGGTGAAGCTCTCGGGCGAATACTGGTAGATGATCTCGCTCTCCGGCATTGCTTCAGCGAGGTCGCGGATGAGCTTGGCGCCGGTCACCGCAATGTCGACGATCCCCGGCCTGTCGAGGCCGAACACAACGCGGCGTTGCAGGGTCGATGTCGAGTTGTAGAGGTGCATGATCGCGCGGCGGCTGCCGCGGATCGCCTCGAAGCTGCGCTCGATCAGTTCGGGCCGCGCCTGCGTCAGCACCTGGATCGTCACGTCGTCGGGGATGAGATCCTCCTCGATCAACTGGCGGATAAAGACGAAATCGGTCTCGGATGCGGCGGGAAAGCCGACCTCGATTTCCTTGAAGCCAAGCTTTACGAGCATATCGAACATGCGCCCCTTGCGGTCCGCGCCCATCGGCTCCGGCAGCGCCTGATTGCCGTCGCGCAAATCGACGCTGCACCACAGCGGGGCGCGGTCGATGACCTGCGTCGGCCAGCGCCGGTCGGACAGGTTGATGGCCGGGAAGGGGCAGTATTTATGGATCGGCATAGTGGGCATCGATGTCTCCCGGCGACGAAGCCGTCGCCTAACCGGTGTTCACGTCTCGAAAATGGAAAAGGGATCGTGGCCGGCAGATCAAAGTCGCCGACCGGTGGTAAGTCGGCGCAAGCCCCGCGCATCAGACGGTCCGGCGCAAGGAGGGCGGCAGTTGACAGTCGGGTCGAAAGAGAACATCGCATCGGCGGCAAGGAGTTCCCAATCCGGGAACGGGCAATGGCGGCGGCTCGGCGCTCCTCAGAACGCCGAGCTGCTAAGTCGAAGCTCGTGCCGCTGGCCGTGCATTGCGTGCGTGCTGTAGCAGAGGCGCATTGTACGGTCAATCCCTAACGAGCCCGGCATTCCAAACCGTGAGTTTAACAGCTGTCGCCATTTTGCCACTGTTGCCGCGACGACACATACCGACCGGAAAACCATGGTGAGCCAACCGTCTCGATTGACTCTAGACCGTTGCCGTATAGTATTTCGCTAGGCAAAGTCAGCCTGCGTCGTGTATCGGCCCCGAAAAGGCAAGTAGTCGGTAAGCGCTCGCCTTTCCGGTTTGTCGTAGAAAACGGGAGGGGTGGAGTCGCGGGCGTGCGGGCGGACTGGGTACGGGGGAGTTGGCTGCGGCAACCGCAGCGCGAATGGGGCGAGGGGACAAGTGTCGAAGCAGACGAACGTTGTGCCTTTCCCAATGACGGTAAATGGCGTCCGGCTGGCGGCCGAGAGCGCGTGCCCGCCGACGAGCTATCAATTCACCGAGAGCGAACTGGCCGCGCTCTGCCGTTGGTTTTCCGCGATGAAATACGCCTTCCCGGGGACCGAAGGGGTCATGATGGTGAACCACCAGGAGAGCTACTCCGCGGTCGGACTCTACAACCGGGCCGGAGGCGCGCCGAACTGTCTGGTCGCCAAGCATGCCGTCGGTGGTGGGCCACGCTTTTTCTGGTCCACCGAATTCGACCCGCCGCGACCCATCAACGACCTGTCTGAAATCACGGACGCCCACATCCGGGCCATCCGTCCGCCGCGCAACGAAAAGGGCTGGCTCGACCCGACCGGATGGATGGGGGTCTATGCATCGCGAGTGATCGCAACGCAGTTTCAGCTCGTCTAATCGGCTGTGCGACACTGCCCGATTGCTGTCGCCGGGCACAGTGTAATTGCTTCTTTCCCTCGGCTAGGTAGAATATTGGGAGCAAGTTGGAAACCGTACCGCACCTATGAAGTCCGCAGCCCTGTTTGTATGTGTTGCCGGCGCCTCGCTCGTCGGGTGTGCGTACCTTCCGACCGCCGGCCCGACTGCTGGCGAAGTTGTCGACCGCGGAGTACAGGACAACCAGATCCGGTACGATGTTGTCGACGTCGATCCGCGGGTCGTTGCGACACTCCTGGCGCAGCCGCTCGAAAGCTTCCAAACCCGCTTCGGCAAATACGGTAGGCCGGCGCCGCCCAAGATCGGGATTGGCGACACCCTTTCTGTTACGATCTGGGAAGCCGCCGGAGGTGGGCTGTTCGGAACCTCGCCGACCGACCACGTCTCGGCGGGCTCGCGAAGCGTGACGATCCCCGAGCAAGTCGTGAACCGGAACGGCACGATCACTGTCCCTTTTGCCGGGCAGGTGCCCGTCGCCGGAAGGACGACCGTCGAGGTTCAGCACGAGGTCGAGCGGCGTCTGGCCGAGAAGGCGATAGAGCCGCAAGCGATCGCGACGATCGTTAAGAGCGTGACCTATGCCGCAACTGTTTCCGGCGAGGTCGTCAACGGCGCGCGGGTTCCGCTCTCGGCCAATGGCGACCGCATGCTCGACTTGGTCGCCCTTGCCGGCGGCGCGAAGTCGCCGGTTTACAGCACGTTTGTGCGGCTGTCGCGGAACGGCGTCACAGTTACGATCCCGATGACGCGACTCGTGGCCGACCCGGCCGAAAATATCTATGCGCAACCCGGAGACGTGTTGACGCTGGTGCAGATACCGCAAACCTACTCGGTGCTCGGCGCGACCGGGCAGAATGCGCAGGTCGCCTTCAACGCGGAGCGCATCACCCTGGTCGAGGCGCTTGCCAAGGCCGGCGGCCTGCAGGATTTGCGCTCAGATCCGACAGGGGTCTTTCTGTTCCGCTTCGAGCCGCCATCTGTGGTCGCAGCACTCAATGCGCCGCAATTGGCAACCGGGCCGGATCGCGCCTCCCCCGTCGTTTACCGTCTCGACATGAGCGACGCGAATGCTTTTTTCCTCGCGCAACGCTTTCCTGTCGAAGACAAGGACATCATTTACGTTTCCAACGCGCGCCTCAACGAACTGCAGAAGTTCTTCACGTTGTTGAACACTCTGACCGGACCCGTCATAACCGGCATCGTCGTCAAAAACGCCGCGCCATAGCGGCTGCTCTTCGGCCTATAAAAGGCATTTCAAGCGCCAAATCCTTCGAGAGGGTGGTCGTATCCATGGTCCACGCTGTGTCCGCTGGCGACTTGATCTTGGTTACCGGCGGCGCCGGCTTTATCGGGTCGCATGTTGTCAATCATTTGGCCGAGCTCGGGGTGCGGGTAGTAATCTCGGATCTGTTCCGCTCTGGCGACAAGTGGCGCAACGTCGCGCCGGCGCAGCTGCAGGACGTGATCCGACCCGAAGCGCTGTCATTGTGGCTCGAGCGTCACCGCGGCGAGCTGGCGGCAATCGTGCACATGGCCGCGATCTCCTCGACAACCGAAGCCGACGTCGACAAGTTCGTCGCCTCGAATATTCGCTTGACCCTGGATCTCTGGGAGTGGTGTGCCGCCAACGCGACTCCCTTTATTTACGCCTCTTCCGCTGCAACCTACGGCGACGGCAGCGCCGGCTTCCGTGACGACGAGAGTGCGGCAGCATTGGCGGCATTGCGGCCGCTCAACGCCTATGGCTGGAGCAAGCACGTCGTCGACCGGCGGGTGGCCGACGACGCGCGCGGACGGCGCAAGCCGCCGCAATGGGCCGGGCTCAAATTCTTCAATGTTTACGGACCCAGCGAGACCCACAAGGGCGAGATGCAATCCGTCGTTTGCAAGATCTACCCGATTGTCGAGGCCGGCGGCGCGGTCACCTTATTCAGGTCGCATAACCCACGCTATCGCGACGGCGGACAGTTGCGCGATTTTGTCTATGTGAAGGACTGCGTCGCGGCCGTCGCGTGGCTCTTGCAGAACCCGACAGTGAGCGGGCTCTTCAATGTCGGGACCGGTACCGCACGGAGCTTTCTCGATCTGGTCGATGCGGTCGGCGCAGCGGTCGGCCGGTCACCCGAAATCCGCTTTGTTGATACCCCCGCCGAGTTGCGCGAAAAATATCAATACTTCACACAGGCCGATATTACAAAGCTCCGCGCAGCAGGCTTCAACCAACCCTTTTTCCCATTGGAGGAAGGCGTCCGCGATTTGGTTTGCTGTCTGCGCGGTGCCGGGTGATCCTGTTCGATCTGTCGCGCCTGGTTTCGCGCGCCGGACGCGGAACGCCTACTGGAATCGACCGCGTCGAGCTCGCCTACGCCGAGCATTTGATCTCCGGCAACGGCCCTCTGTCCTTTACGATCATGAGCGCGTTGGGCCGGCTTGGCATAGCGCCGGCGGCAATTGCGACGGACTATGTTCGAGAAATCGCGCGCGTCTGGCGAGAGGGCGGTTCGCCCCAGCGGATGCGGCGGGCCAAGGGGCTGGCGCGAATGCTGCGGGCGGCGGCGGTGTCACGCGGTGAGCGCGGGCTGCGGCAAAAGTTTCGCTCAACGGCCGACCGCCCGGTTTACCTGCTCGTCTCGCACCATCATCTCGAAAAGCATCGCGCAATTACCAGGCTGCAGCGCCAAGCCCGCGCGTGCTTCGTCTGTCTCATCCATGATTTGATCCCCATCGATTTTCCCGAATACGCATTGCCCGGGCAGAACGAAAAGCACCGCGGACGGATCGAGACAGCAGCGGCCCTGGCCGACGCGGTGATCGTGAACTCGGCCGTGACGCGCGACGGGTTCGCACCATATCTCGCCCGCGCCGCGCGCTCTCCCCCGGTAATTGTCGCGCCATTCGGCGCAGATCCGCCGGTCATGGCGCCGGCCGACTTACAGCCCGCGCAACGGCCCTATTTCGTATGCGTCGGGACCATAGAGGCGCGCAAGAACCACCTGCTCCTGCTGAACCTGTGGCGTCGGTTGGGTGAAGAACTCGGAACCGCAGCGCCGCGCCTCGTTCTGATCGGGCAGCGCGGATGGGAGACCGAAAACGCGATCGATATGCTCGAACGCTGCCCGGCATTGCGCGGCCTCGTGCTCGAACGCAGCAACGTGCCGGATGACGAGGCGGCACGCCTCGTCAGTGGCGCGCAAGCGCTGCTGCTGCCGTCCTTTGCCGAGGGGTTCGGGTTCCCCGTCATCGAGGCGCTTGCGCTCGGGGTTCCTGTCTTGTGCAGCGATCTCCCGGCATTGCGCGAAAATGGCGGGGACGTTCCCGAGTACCTCGATCCGCTGGACGGTGCCGGCTGGCGCAGCGCAATTCTAGACTACGCGCAGCCGGGATCGCAGCGGCGCGCCGCCCAGCTCGCGCGGCTGTTGAACTGGATGCCGCCGAGCTGGCAGGATCATTTCGCCGCAGTCGACGCGCTGATCGCGCAAGCGCGGCGGGTCTGCCTTGAGGAGGCCGCAGCACCCGCACCGGACGCGGGTCTCGCGCTGCGGGTTGACGCTCGCCAGCACGCCGATTTAGGCTAACCTTCGTTAATTTCGGGAGACGATTATGGCGGATATACCGCGCCTCAACGGCGTGATCGCCGCGTTGGAGCAGAACAAGCCGGCCTTCGTCAGTTTTTGCGCCGCTGAAATTGGAGTGGCGCAGGCGATGAACGCCGCCCCTTATGACGGTATCGTGTTCGAGATGGAGCACCGGCCATACGACATCGGTGCCTTGCGTCATTGCCTGCAATACATGCTCGACCGCCGCCAGATCGCGCAGCGAGGGACACTGGCGCCGACAGTGACACCCTTTGTGCGAATTCCGCCCAATGGCGGCGAAACCAGCCAATGGGTCGCCAAGCAAGTCTTGGATCAGGGCGTTTACGGCATCGTCTGGCCGCATGTCAGCACCGTCGAGGAGGCGCACAATGCGGTTGCCGCTTGCCGCTATCCGCGGCCGCGTTCGGCCTCCTATTACGAGCCGGCCGGTCAGCGCGGCGACGCCCCTGCGGCCGCGGCGCGGTATTGGGGACTGACGCAGCAGGAATATTACCGGCGGGCCGATGTCTGGCCGCTCAATCCGCAGGGCGAGGTGCTCGTCGCGATCATGTGCGAGGAAGTGCGCGCGATCAAAAATCTACCGACGATGCTCAAAGAGGTCCCGGGCATCGGAGTCGTGATCGTCGGCGAGGGCGACCTGTCGCAGGATCTCGGTTATCCCAGGCAATATGAGCACCCGACGGTGGCCTCGGCGATCGACGAAATTCTCGCGATCTGCAAGCAGCACAACGTCGTTTGCGGACATCCGCACGTCGACAGCAAGAACATGGAAAGTCTGTTGGAGAAAGGCTTCCGCTATTTGATGCCGGCGCCGGTCTACTCTTTCGCCTCGCTAGAGCTCGGCCGCAGAGCCTCAGGCCGCAGCTGAGGCAACTCGCCGACCGTGTCCTGGCTCGGAGCATTTGCGCTGGGTTGCGACAGGGCTGGGATCGGCCGGAGCTGGTCCTGCGTTTGCCGATGATCGATCGCAGTTAAGAAGAGGAGACTCGCCATTTCGACGGAGGTCGAACTTAAGCTTGTTGCCCGGGCAGGCGATTTGCCCGCACTGCGACGCGAGCTTGACGCGATGACGGCGGTCAGCGCGCGCGAAAGGCTGATCAGCACCTACTACGATACTCCGAACGGTGCGCTGAAGGAGCGTGGGTTAACCCTTCGGGTCCGCGAGCAGGACGGGCAATATACGCAAACCGTCAAAGCGGAAGACCCCACGCAGGGCATCCTGTCGCGCGGCGAGTGGGAAGATGCCCTCGACGATGACCAGCCCGACCCAAGCGCCCAACGCAGCGGTCCGCATTTGCCCGAGAGTGCGCCCGGTACTGTCCGCCCGGTCTTCGTGACCGCGGTCACGCGCACGCGCTTTGAGATCGCGCCGGCGCCGGAAACGTCGATCGAAGCA
>Ga0126381_100003921_pt1 | contig 16135 bp, 13 predicted proteins | sample PanSoiMetPlot_28_FD_96465 | JGI IMG/M metagenome (GOLD analysis project Ga0126381, IMG submission 96465) | Tropical forest soil microbial communities from Panama - MetaG Plot_28 | ecosystem: Environmental > Terrestrial > Soil > Tropical forest > Bulk soil | place: Panama | collected 2016-02-17 | reverse complement strand
CATGCGGGATGTCGGCGGTGCGGTGCCGTGATGAGAGGGCCCAGCTTGTCGCGAGAATAATAAGAATCGCAAACAGAATGATGAGCAGATTCTTGTTGAAGCGCGACATCTGCCTTCGCGGCTGCGGGACTTCTGCTTTGGCTTGACGGTTCTTGGCCATAGCCTTCACCTCGAATTACTCCTTTTGATGTGAATGCCTCCTTAGTGGATTTTATTATTCCGATTGGTTAAAAGCGGTCCGGTCACCCGATCAGCGCCGGACGGACTCGTCAAGCTCCAGGCGTGCTCGGCCAACCCGGCTTCCCTATCAAATCCGCCGTACCGGATTCAAGGGTGGCAGTACTGCATGCGACCGCAATTCATGGTGACGCTCCGACCGAACCCGCTCCAGCCTGTTGACCATCCGCTCACCCGACCACGGAGCCGTCCCAGGGCCATACAAGAGGGAACCGAGCGACTTAACCTCCCGGCTCAACTCGGGATCCTGGCTGTTCGACAGGAAGTGTTCCAGACCTATACCGGGCCGGAAGCGGTTTAACCATCCCAGCAGTAAAGGATAGGCTTCCTTCGCATTGCCCGCTCTAGCGGCTTTTTTGAGGTTGGCGAAGAACGCGGCTTCTGAGTTTCTGTACGCTTGGCGGGACTCTTTCCATTGTTTGACAACCCGTGTCCCAAGGCGAAACCACACCCACAATGCGATCACCAGTGTGACGAGTGAAATCGCAATTACCTCTCCCAGTCGTATATAGCGTTTAAAACGGTTCGGCCTCGGCGCAGCCGCAGGCGCCACCGGTTCGGGCTCTGGGGGAAGTTCCGGATTATAGCCGGGGTTCGGCGCGGCATTGAAATAGATGGCTGGCAGAGCCGCCGTTTGAACCTTTCGCCCGTCGAGATTCCACCACTGGATTTGAATCGGCGGTAGTGTATAGTTACCTTCTTTCCTGATCAGATACGTAGCGGTGTCAGTGCGCCTGCCTTGGACAAACTCCCCGCGATCCGTTTTGATGTCGTCTACACTGGGCTGCTTGGGATAGACGATAATGCCATCTTGTCCTTCGAATTTTGTGGGCGGAATCAGCATGGCCCGCAATTTTGACGCTGTAATCGTTACGGTTCGTGTGAGCGTGTCGCCAACCACGACGTGGTTGAGCGGCTTGTCGAATTTCTGCGTAACCACCAGGGACGTCGTCGGCAGGAAATAATCGAGATCAGCCGCTTCCGCTGGAATCACCGCCTCGAAGGTGATCGTCGGCAACGCGACCTGAACCTCGACGGATTTCGGCGGATCTGGCGCATACTTCACCGCAATATCCGCTTTCGGAAGCGTGAACGAACCAGGTTGTTGAGGGTAGACCAGATAGGTTACGGTAATGCCCGCATAGGTCTGACCCGCAATGGACTCGTTGCTGTTCCGCGGCGTCTCTCCCGGTAAGACCACGATCGCGTTGTCCATATTGAGCTGTGGAAATCCAGGTTCGCCCATGAAATAGTTCGGGACAAGAACGGACACTTCCACTCGAACCGCTTGCCCGACGATAATCGGACGCGGAGACGTAATCGAGGCGCGCACCACAGGACCCGTAGCAGCAGTCGTCAGCTGAACGCAGCAAAGAGTTAAGAAGACGGTCCGTGTCATCTGTTCTTCTTTTCTTCAGCCGATTCGATTGCGAATTTACGCCGTAGGAAATCGGCGGGGCTCGTCTGAATATTCCGCATCCAGATCTCCGCCATCTCCTCTTTTGCGCTGACCACCGTTTTCTTGCCTTTTTTGCCTTTCTTATCGAACTTGACTTCATCCGGCTTGAGATTGGGGGCTTCCTCTTGCTCTTCATCCGATTTCTTCGGAGGGGGAGGAATCAATGAACGGACAAGGGCCAGGTTCTCTTCGGCCTCGCGCCAGTGAGGACGCTCCTTCAACGCTTCACCATATGCGTGCACAGCTTCCGGATACTTTTTCAGATAGGCGAGAGCGTTGCCTTGATCGAACCAGGATTCGGGCGTATCGGCCAGGGCGAACTCGTCCAATGCTGCCTGGTAATCCCCTTTTCGGCAAAGAGCCAACCCCTTCCACATCGGATTCTGGAAACGCTCTGCCGCGGTAGTGTAGTCGCCCCTTTCGTAGTAATAGCGGCCTTGCTGATCCGGAGTAAGCCACAGGTCAATGAAATGAAATTCGCGTGCCGCCGCCGGTTGCCCGTGAAAGAAAAGCATAATGCCAAGTCCGGCGGCGCTCCACCGAATAGTCCATCCCTTCCGAAACCACAGCGCTGCAAGGACCGCGATCGGAATGACGAGCCAATACCCTTCGTCCACCCAGCGAACCTTTGCATCCCGCTGTTGCACGGCCTGCAGGTGGTTGATCGCTCGGCGCTGAACCCACTTGACGTCATCATCGTCAAGCGTGATCGTGCTGATTGGAATATCTGCCTCTCCCTTCAACGCCCGGAGGCCTTCCAAGTCAAGCCGGCTGAAGACGCGGCGTCCGTTCTCCGTAACAAATTCACCCGAGGTTGTGCGAAGTGGCCCGCCCTGTGTGGTACCGATGCCCAAAACGAGAACCTGGTTGCGCGCCTCGTCACCCGCCGCCTTGGTAAACGCGGGAAAAGCTTTGCGCTCGATGCCGCAGGTAATGAACAAGATCGTGCCCGGAACCGTTTCGCCTTCAAGAAAGGTGTTGATCTTTCTTAACGCTGCCGCTGAATCCTTTTGGCCCGCCGACATCAGGTTGGTGGATAGCGATTCGCTGTACAGATCCATCAGCGCGGAATCGGCCGTCAAGGGGAGCACCATATGTGCGTCCGCGGCATAGACGAACAGGGCCGTGCGCGATCCCGGTCGAACTTTCATCAGGTCATGGATCTTCAGCTTCGCGCGTTCGAGACGTGTAGGCTGAACATCGATCGCATCCATATCACGGCTCAGATCGAGCGCGATGACGAGCGGCGCCTTGTCCTCTGTAAATGGGGGCTGTTCGCGCGTCCACGTGGGCCCCGCGATCGCAATCGCGGCCAGCGCAATTGCCAGGCAGGTCGAGTGGACCGGACGGAACCGCCAGCGGCGATGGCGCCCGATAAGCAGTTTCTCGAGCAGTGCAGGCGCAATGATTTCCTTCCAGCGTTTGGAAACATCCTCGCGCCGCAGCACGACCAGATACAGCAGCGCGGCCGGGAGGAGCAGCCAGAGCCATTGGGGGCGCAAGAAGTGAAAGGCAGTGAATTGTTCAAACATGGGGCAACGCAATCGCTTCGTTCTGCCTTCTGATGGAGCTTCGCCGGGCCGCCAACGCGCGGATGCCCGTCCAGACAAACATCACGAATTGATATCCGACGAGGAGAAGAATGGACACAGTCAGCGGATACATGAAGAGTTGTCGCTTCGGCCTGTAGCTTTGTGTCTTATAGTTCTTGGGCGTAATCCGATCGAGCGTGGCGTAGACATCGGCAAGCTGCTTTTGATCTTGGCCGAGGAAGAACTGGCCTCCGGTTGTTCCCGAGATGGACCGCATCAAAGCCACGTCCACTTTGTCCTCCCCCGTCGCTTTGGGATTGCCGATTGCAATCGTATGAATCTTCACCCGGTTGTCTTTGGCGATTTCAGCGGCTTTGACGGGCGGCATTCTGCTTCCCGTGTCGTTTCCGTCGGTGAGCAGAATAAGCACCCGTTCCTGGGCTTCGCTGTTCTGGAACTCTTTGATCGCTAGCCCGATGGCATCGCCGATCATGGTCTGGGGACCAGCCATGCCGGCTTGCGTCTCTCTCAGGAGCGCACGGCAGGTCGCGTGATCCAGCGTGAATGGGACCTGGGGATAGGGTGCGGCCCCGAACACGATGAGGCCGATTCGATCGCCGGTGCGTCGTTGGATGAAGCCGTCTACCACTTGCTTGACCGCATCGATACGCGTGATGCGCTTTCCTTCCGGCGAAATGAAATCCGGCGTTTCCATCGATTGCGATATATCGAGAGCCAGCATCAGATCGCGGGCGGGCTGGATTCTTTGAATGGGCGGCTCGATGTAGACCGGGCGCGCCAGGGCAACTACCATAAGACACCAGCACAGCGGCGAGAGAATCTTCTGAAGCCAGTTCGTCCGAGGCACAATCGCCCCGGCCGCGGGTTTGAGGCCGGTGGCCGATGTGATTAGACGGAAAAAGGGAATTCGAATCGACGATTGCTCCTCTTTGTAGCTGGGTAGAAGGAGCCAGACAAGTAATGGCAGCGGAAGGATCGCAAGCAGCCAGCGATACTCAAACGCGTACACGGTGCCTCCGAATCCAGTCACCTGCAGCCTCGCGAATCGCGCGTTCGTTGGCTGCCGATGGCATGATCTCCGTATAGTCCAGCCCGACTAGTAACCTGCCCGTGTCTTTTGCAAAGGCTCCCTTGCCTCCGTGAGTTTCCAGGAACTGAAGCCAAGGCTCGCCGGAAAGCGGTGCGACTTCTTCACGTGGCCAGGCGGCAAGGGCGACTCGCTTCAGAAGGACGGGAATGCCGGAGACGTCTGTGTGTTCGAGTTCGCGAAGTGCTTCCCGCCGGTAGCGATTGTGCCGCCACCGTGCGAGTAGGTGCCAGGCAGCCCACAAAGCGAGCAACCCAAGTAGCCCGAAGACGATATACCAGCCAATCGTTTGCGGCATCCACGAAGGCGCGGCTGGCTGGTAGAAATCGTGCAGGCGATCGAGCACAGCCGGTTTCATACGCGACTCTTCGCGGCTGCGGCCTGACCCAGCAGGTGGCGAATCTGGGTTGCGGTATCTTCGGCTGTGCTTACGGGGAGAACCGGGACATCCAACTTCTTCTGCCACGATAAGACATTGCGGATTCGCCGATCGGATGCTTCTAGCAGACTCTTGCGGATTGTCTCCCGGCCGAATTGGAGCTCCACTTGTAACTCGCCATTACTCACCACCAGCTCTCCCGACGCCGGTAGCTTCACCGCAAGCGGATCGTAAATGAATGCCGCGATCACGTCATTGTGTTGTGCAAGATCAAGTAACAGCTTGTCGGTGGCCCCGTCCGCTCCGTCGAAATCGCTTATAAGAAGAATTGTGAAATCGTGTTGCGCGATCCGTGACACTCGTCGGAGAACGTCATTCAGCATGGCGGGGTTGTGATCCGCTGTAGAGGCGGCCGAGAGCCGCTGATTTTGCTCGACGCTCTTCTCGAGAATGCGTAGCACCGTCGCCCGGCTTCTTAGCGGTTTCACCTCGTCGATCACCGAATCATTGAAGATGAATGCCCCCGCCCGATCTCCTTGATGAAATACGCGCCACGCAGCAAGCGCGGCGATCTCGGCAGCCGCTACTGACTTTGTCGAGACGCGGCTGCCGAAAAACATGTTCAAACGCTGGTCCAGCACAAGAAGTGCTGGCCGGTCCCGCTCTTCCGTGAACACCCGAATAAACGGCTTTTGCATTCTGGCCGTTACTCGCCAGTCCATAGTCCGGATATCGTCGCCCGGAAGGTAGGCGCGCAACTCTTCGAAATCGAGACCGCGTCCGCGCACCTTGGACGAGTGGTGGCCGGAAAGAAGCGAGTGGATGGGTTGACGCGGAAGAAACGAGAACCCTTTCGCCTCGTACTGGAGGTTCATCAACGCCTGAAGTTCAACGTAGGCGCCCACTCGATCTCCAAAAACGCCGTTAGGCGACAGCCACCAGCTCCACGATTCGATCGATCACTTTATCCGCCTTAATGCCTTCCGCCTGCGCTTCGTAGCTAAGGATCAGCCGGTGGCGCAGGACGTCGTGCACGACCGCCTGCACATCGTCGGGACGTACGAAATCTCTGTGCTGAAGCCAGGCATAGGCTCGCGAACATTTGTCGAGACCGATGGTGCCGCGCGGGCTTGCGCCGACCTGAATCCACTTCTTGAGGTCGTCGCCATAACGCTCGGGGTAGCGTGTTGCGGAGGTGAGAGCCACCATGTAGTTCGCCACGGCATCGGAGACCTGTATGCCGTGTATCTCCGTCCGCGCCGAGAAGATCACATCTTGCGGAACAAGCTGCTTCTGAGTCCCTGAGCTCTTTCCTGCGGGTTCCTCTTCCCCGCGGACCAGCAGCATGATGCCCTGCTCCGATTTGTCGTCCGGATACCCGACAAACACATGCATGAGGAAGCGGTCCATTTGCGCTTCCGGAAGCGGGTATGTGCCCTCCTGCTCAATCGGGTTCTGAGTAGCCATTACCAGAAAGAGATCGGGAAGCTTATGCGTTTTCCCGGCGACCGTAACCTGCCGTTCTTCCATCGCTTCTAGCAGAGCAGCCTGGACCTTTGCCGGCGCGCGATTGATTTCGTCCGCCAGGATCAGGTTGTTAAATATAGGACCGGACTGAAACTTGAATTCGCCTTTACCTTCGCTTGTGTAGTAAATCTCGGAACCAGTGATATCACTAGGCAGCAGGTCTGGAGTGAACTGGATCCGCGATAGACCTGCGTCGAGGTATTTCGCCAGGCTCTTGATTGCGCGAGTCTTGGCCAATCCAGGCAGGCCTTCGACTAGAAGATTACCGTTAGCGAGCAGGCCGATCAAAAGCCTCTCGACCATCTGTTCCTGGCCGATAATGGATCGGCCCATGTGAGCTTTCAGCTCGAGAACCGAAGCGAGCGCACTTTGGCTACCAGCAGCTGTTGCCACATCGCTTAGAGCCCGCGTTCCAAGCCAACGATTTATTTTTCTTGAATGGAAAGATTCCTCACCCCTGCGCTTTCTCTGAATGCATGCATTGCCTATAATGAGCGCATGCAATACACGATCCGTGGCATTCCGCCAGCTATCGACAATGCACTCCGTGACCGTGCGCGGACGGGCGGAAAAAGCCTCAACGAGGTGGCGATCGACGCTCTGGCGGCCGGTAGTGGTGTGGCCGGGGCCCCCCAAAAATGGCGGAGCCTCGCTGATATCGCAGGGACCTGGAAGGCCGACAGTGCGGTGGAAGGTGCGCTGGCCGCACAGGACGTGGTCGATGAGGATCAGTGGCTGTGAGAGTTGCGCTCGATACGAATCGGTATGTGGATCTCTGCAAAGGCCTTGTCGAGACTGTTGCTGTTCTGGAACAAGCGGAAGCCATCATGCTCCCGTTCGTCGTCCTCGGCGAACTTCGTGCCGGGTTTGCTTTCGGACACCGGCAGGTTGAGAACGACCGAGTACTTCGTAGGTTCCTACTAAAAGCGGGCGTGAGTGTACTATTCGCCGATGAACAGACGACCCATCATTATGCCTCGGTTTTCAGGCAGCTTCGAAAACAGGGTACACCGATTCCGACAAATGACATGTGGCTGGCAGCGCTCGCTCTGCAGCATAATCTCGCATTGCATGCGCGGGACAAGCACTTCGACCACCTCCCTCAGCTTGTCCGCATTTAATCGATCGCGCCGAGTCGCCAGAAAATCCGTAAGGAAGGTTGCTATGCCCTTTCTTCTCACAACAGGGCCGGAAAAGTAAGCAGCACAAATTCCGGATGCATGATTTTCGATGGAACGATTCCCGATGGTGGCTTCGTTTCGCAAACCCAGCCGTCCCGCCATCAGGAACGCCGCGGGTGCTTATAGAAGCCGTCTTCTAATATCTTTTCCACCCAATTTCGGCCGAACAAAAAATAAAACCACTTCAAACGACTAGTGATCTAAGCACTGATCCTGTCACCGTTAGGAGACGACACAGTGCCTATCATGCGAAGTACTAGTCTGACGTCCGTGCGTTGGACGTTACAAACTCTAGCCCTGGGGCTGCTTCTTGCTGGGCCGAGCAGCGCTCAAAACAAACCTAATATTTTGGTCATCTTTGGCGACGATGTAGGTCAGACGGACATCAGCGCCTACAGCATGGGCGTGATGGGTTTCAAGACGCCCAACATCGACCGGATCGCCAAGGAAGGGATGCTGTTCACCGACTACTATGCGGAGAATAGCTGTACGGCTGGCCGCTCGACGTTCATTACCGGTCAATCGGCTTGGCGTACCGGCCTGTCTAAAGTGGGAATGCCGGGAGCACCGCAGGGCTTGCAGGCGCGGGACCTCACGATTGCCCAGGCGCTCAAACCGCTGGGCTACGCAACCGGGCAATTCGGGAAGAATCACCTTGGCGACCGCGACGAATTTCTGCCGACCAACCATGGCTTCGACGAATTTTACGGCAACCTCTATCATCTCAATGCGGAAGAGGAGCCGGAGCGTCCCTACTGGTTCAGCAACAACCCGGACTTCATCAAGTTCTACAACCCGCGCGGCGTCATCCATTCCTTCGCAGACGGAAAAATCGAAGACACCGGCCCGCTCACCCGGAAGCGAATGGAGACGGTGGACGACGAAACCACCAAGGCTTGCATAGATTTCATCACCAGGCAGAAGAATGCCGGTAAGCCATTCTTTACCTGGATGAACTTCACAAGAATGCACATCTTCACCCATGTCAGGCCCGAATACGAAGGAAAAGCCGGACTCGGGAAGGGCTACTTCTACGCCGACGGCATGTGGGAGATGGATCAGAACGTCGGCAAGCTGCTCAAGCTGCTCGACGATCTCGGGATTGCAAATGACACGATCGTGCTTTTTACGACAGACAACGGACCCAACGCGTTTACTTGGCCTGACGCCGCGACCACTCCTTTCCGTAGCGAAAAGGATTCCAACTGGGAAGGCGCGTTCCGCGTGCCGGCCATGGTCCGCTGGCCCGGGCATATCAAGGCCAGCCAGATTTCCAACGAGCTGTTTTCCGGCCTCGATTGGCTTCCGACCCTGGTCGCCGCAGCAGGGGACACCACGATAAAGGATCGCGTGCTCAAAGGGGCGGCTATAGGCAACAAAAATTTCAAAGTACACCTCGACGGCTTTAACCAGTTGCCATACCTCACTGGCCAGGAGGAGCACGGTGCACGAGACGAGTTTTACTACTTCAACGATGATTCCGAGCTGGTTGCGATGCGCTTCGATTTCATGCAGCCCGGCGCAGCCACCCGCACAGCCTGGAAGATCGTGTTCTGCGAGCAGCGAGCCCCAGGCCAATTGGAAATCTGGTCCGAGCCATTCGTCTGCACGCGCTTGCCCAGAATCTTTAATCTGCGTATGGATCCCTACGAGCACGCGCAGATTTCAGGCAATGGATACGAAGCATGGTGGGCCGACAACGCCTATATAACTGCGGAGGCGGTACGGAGATCGGCAGGGTTCCTGCAGACCTTCGTCGAATATCCGCCAAGCCAGACTCCAGGAACCTTCTCCATTGAGGGAATCGCTGACCAGGTCAAAAAGAAGATTGCCCAACTAGAGGCGCAATCAGGCCGTTCGAACTAGTAGCGGGCAGATATATAGGGCAGGCGATCGGGTGTGTTCGTCTGCCTTATCGCCCTCCCTGCCAGATCACTTGGTAAGCAATCGAAAGCGAGCTGATATCGGTGCCGATCCGCGTCGTCGCCCCATGGAAATAAGCGAACCGCAGTGCTTGCCGGCGTCTGAGAGCGACTCCCAGCGTCCCGCCAAATCGGGTATTGGCTTGATAGGTCGCTTGGATCGTCTCTCCCACATACGTGCGTCCGCCTGTATAGAATGTCCCGTCAAACGCCAGCCACATTCTGCGGGGTAATATGCGCACGACATGAACCTGAATACTGCCAAGCGGGTCCTGTTTCCGGTACGTGCCTCCGTAAAATTTGGAGTTCTCCGTATAAAGCCACGCTCCCAACGCCGTTTCGAACTCCCATTTGCCTACAAAGTGAGAAATACCTATTTCTGGTTTGAAAGCCCATCGGTTCGTGCCGATGTTGATGAGCACATTAGGATCGTACTGGCCCGTTGGCGCAGTCAGCGTCAGACTCAAGCCGACCAGGGTTTTCGGCTGATATTTTGCAAACTCTTTGACGTGCATTGCTGGAGCGCCATAGATGTTTGTTGCCAAACGAAAAGTAGAATCGGCCAATCCGGACCGATGCCGTGCGGCCTGAATGCCAGCCACCGTGCCGCTTACATCGGCCACAACGTAGGGAAGTACGGCGAGCGCTTGACTGGTTCTTCCGAATGCATTCAGCACTCCTCCGACTGAGACGGCCGCAATGTTCGCATTTACGTGAGCATCTTCAACGGGGAGGCTCGGATCGAACAGCAGCCCGCCCGCATTGCCGGAGTAGCTGACACCGAAGAAATTGAGCCCGATAGGTGCCGGGAAATACGCGCGTGGCTGCAGTTCCTGCGCTGCTCCCATGATTGGAAGGAACAGCAATAAGAAGGTGGCGCGGCGACTCGTCGCCGCCGTGTCGGCGCTCATGCCGGCACCTGGCCCTTCATAGACCGGAAGGAGGAAATGGCCACGAACCCGGTTAGTCCTTCGCCGCGGCTTTGGATGCGGCCCTCGGAAGCTGGCGCAGAGTAGCAGGATTCCATGCGTCGCGATCCAGGTAGGTGGTCTGCGCAGGTATCGCGATACTCGTTCCGTTCGCCGCAACGATGTCCATGATCTGCAACAACAGGTCTTCCTGTATCTCCACAAACTTTCCGTAATCCGTTACTTTGACATAGGCAAAGATCTCGAAGCTCAAGGAGGACGGACCGAACGCAATTAGGCGGATCCGGGCGCTCTCGGTTTCCACTCTGCTGTCACTCCGTAGCATCTGATTCACTTGCGCAAGTACGGAGCGTACCTGCTCCGGCGATGTGCCATAGCGAAGACCGAAGGTGTGATGCAACCAGATCTTGTCCCGCATCGCATAGTTCTCGAGATTCATCTGAGACACCTTGCCGTTTGGAACAGTCACGATAGTGCGATCGAGCGTCCGTACGCGAGTCGATCCCAGGCCCACGTCCTCAATCGTCCCGACCTTGTCCGCCACCTGGCAGAAGTCTCCGACGCGAACGGCCTTACGAGTGATAATTGCGATTCCGCCGAATAAGTCTTCCAGAGTCTTTTGTGCGGCCAGTGCTAGTGCGATGCCGCCGATTCCAAGTCCGGCGATCATGGCGCTTACGTTTACTCCGGCAGTATGAAGCAATAGAGCAACGGCGGCAAAAAGCACCAGTATTTTGAACAACCGGTGCATGAGAGAAAGGATGGCAATTTGACTTGTCGCTTGCCGTCGGATCAACTGCCGCGACCTCAAATCCGCTACCACGTTGCTGAACTGAATCAACAGCCAGCAGACACCTGCAACGCCCAGGACGTGAGAAACATTGGTCCAGAAAGCCCGGGCCAGCACGGAAAGTCCCATGCTCCCCAGCAAGCGAATTGCTATCGCAAGCAGCAGCAGGCGCATAGGCCACTTGAGAGAAAGCAGGTAGCGGTCATCTGTCTGTCCGGTCATCCGGCGGACCGCGGGGCGCAATAGCAGTACGAGCGTGCGAGTCAGCAGCGAAGCCAGAAACGCCGCCAAAGCGATGCTGAGAACAATGAGGCACCATCGCCACAGAGGAAGCGTAAGCAGCTTGGTTTCTCTAAAGCTCTTCGGGAAAAATCTCTCCATGCCCGGGGCATTGATCTCACGGAATGCCTCCGGGACCCCCCACAGAGTGTCGGACGAGAAGACCCAGATGGGAGGCCCGGTGCGGGGCTCTACCCGGTCCAACAGTATTTCCAGTTTTCCATCGGGGGTTTCTACGAATCCCGCCCGGTCGCGATCAAAAGGAAGATTGTCTTTCAAATCTCCTTCCGGCTCTCGGGACATAGAGTCGACATTCTGCGATAAGCCGTGATTGAGGATAACCTGGAGCTGCTTGGCCAGTTCTTGAGCTCTCGAGGACGTGGTCTCGAGATACTGGGCAGCTTGCTCGTAGTGCCCGCGCTCGGCAGCCTTCAAAAAGCCCAGTACGCAGCCGCGAGGAGTTTCACGGCCGAATGGGTCCTTTTCTTCCTGTTTTGCCGCGGCGGGAGGAGTTGTCGTACCGGGAACCGCTAACTGCGCGTACAAGGCGGAAGTCAAAAGCGTAAGCGCAATCCCAATCAGACTTGCTGAACGGTACATTCTTCGCTACCTCGTCGCCGTCCTTCGGCCAGGCCGTCTCCCTCTAATCCCTATGCAACATGTTCCGCCGATCTATTTTCCGCCATGGCGAATGCTCCGCGCTTTCCAAGCTCGAGAAACTGCTTAGCGTCAAGCCGGCCGAACATGTGTATGAACAAGGCCGCCAGCCCGCTCCAGCCGGTCTGATGGCTGGCGCCAATACCCGCGCCGTTGTCACCGTGAAAATACTCATAGAAAAGAACGTAGTCGCGCCAGTAGGGATCCTTTTGAAACTTGTCGGTGCCGCCGTAAACCGGCCTGTGTCCGGACCCATCACGCAGGAAAATACTTGAGAGACGCCGGCCGATTTCGGCTGCGACTTCGAATAGATTCATCATCTTTCCGGAACCTGTCGGACACTCGACCTTGAAGGAATCCCCGTAATACAGGTAGAAACTCAGAAGCGCCCGAATCAACACCGCGTTCACCGGCATCCAGATGGGTCCGCGCCAGTTCGAATTGCCGCCGAACATGCCGGTATCAGACTCTGCCGGCAAATATGAGACGCGATATTCCTGTCCGTGCACCTTGATCGCGTATGGATGATCGCGGTGATAGCGGGAGAGCGCCCTGATTCCATAAGGACTCAGGAATTCTTCCTCATCGAGCATGCGGCTTAGAATGCGCCGCAACCTTTCGGGGCGGACGACCGCCATAATGCCCCGATCGGCATATCCCATGGCTCCCGGGCCAGTTGGGTGAATGGTCTCGCGCAGTTCAGGCATGCGCTTGAGACGCTCATAAGCGATGGTTGTTAGCCGCGGTAATCGCTCCCGCTGCCACGGCTCGACGACCGTAGTCGCGCATAGCGGAAGCAGCCCCACCATGGAGCGAACCTTCAGGCGTGCGGCGCGGCCGTCAGGTAGCCGTAGCACATCGTAGTAGAAACCATCCTCTTCATCCCACATGCCGCCGGCTCCAACCCGGTTCATGGCATTGGCGATCCACAGAAAGTGGTCCACGAATTTTACGGCGAGATCCTCATACGTGTCGTCTTCGGCTGCAATCTCCACCGCGATTTCCAGCATGTTCTGGCAATACATGCTCATCCAGGCAGTTCCATCAGCCTGTTCCAGGTTGCCGCCCGTCGGCAGCGGCGCAGACCGGTCAAACACACCGATGTTGTCCAGACCGAGAAATCCGCCTTCAAACACGTTCTTGCCGAAGCGGTCTTTGCGATTGATCCACCACGTAAAATTCGAAATCAGCTTGCCGAAACCGCGCTTCAGAAAGTCGAGGTCGCCCTTCCCCCGGAGGGACTGTTCCATGCGGTAAAGGAAAATTGTGGCCCAGGCGTGCACCGGTGGGTTGACGTCGCTGAAGTTCCACTCGTACGCCGGAATCTGCCCGCTGGGATGCAGATAGATCTCCCGCAACATTAGATCCAGTTGGCTCTTTGCAAAATCGATGTCAATGCTGGACAGCACAATAGTGTGAAAGGCCAGATCCCAGGCGGCATACCACGGGTATTCCCATTTGTCCGGCATGGAAATCACGTGATCATTGATCATGTGTGGCCAGTCACGGTTACGTACGTCACGCCCGGTATCTGAGAACGGGTCGGCGCCATGCTCTGCAAGCCACCTGTTTGCGTCGAAAAAGTAGTGCTGTTTACTCCAAAGCATTCCAGCAAGCGCTTGGCGCATCACCGCTGCTCCGTCCTCGCTCACTCCAGCCGGAGTATGAGAATGGTAAAAGTCGTCCGCCTCCCGGAGCCGTGCCTCAAACACCGCGCTCGCATTTTGGAAAGGCACCCCCGCTTGATCCGGTGAAATAGTCGTGAGCCGTAGAATCGTGCTCGCGGAGTCCCTGGCTTTGATTGTTAGCCTCTGATACGCCGCAACTTTTGTGCCGTTCGACGTATTCACTGCATCCTGCCGTCCATTCACAAGGTAGTCGTTAATACCGTCTTTCACGTGGGCTGAGGCGTTCTGACCCCCAAATAACCGCGCGTTATTCGTTTCGTTTTCCGTGAACAACAGCGTTGCATCCCCGGCCGTATAGAGCCATCGCTGGCCGATGGTGGCATGAGAAGCCTGAATAACCCGGGAGCCGGCCGAGCCTTGAGCTTCCCGCAAGCTAGGCTTGGGAGGTTCCGGCCACCAGCTCCAGGTATTCCGAAACCAAAGAGTGGGGAGCAGGTGAAGATCCGCCGCGTCGGGGCCTCGATTGGCGACTGTGATGCGGATAAATATGTCTTCAGGCCCAGCCTTGGCATACTCCACGAATACGTCGAAATACCGGTCGTCGTTGAAAACGCCCGTATCCATCAGTTCGTATTCCGGTTCCACCCGCGAGCGTCTCCGGTTCGTCTCGACCAGATTTGAATAAGGATACGCAGCCTGCGGATATTTGTAGAGCCACTTCATGTACGAGTGCGTGGGCGTCGAGTCGACGTAGAAGTAGTATTCCTTCACATCCTCGCCGTGATTACCCTCCGCATTCGTCAGACCGAATAGCCGCTCCTTCAGAATGGGATCCTTGCCATTCCACAAGGCGATGGCAAAGCACAGGTTCTGCTTCTCATCGGATATTCCGGCTAGGCCATCCTCACCCCAGTGATATGCACGAGAGCGGGCCTGGTCATGGCTGAAATAACTCCACGCATCTCCGCCGGTGCTGTAGTCTTCGCGGACTGTGCCCCATTGGCGTTCGCTGAGATACGGTCCCCATTTTCTCCATTCGATTCCCTTATCATGTGCTTCCGCGAGGCGGTTCAGTTCCGCACTAGTGCTCGCGCCCGGCATAGAGATTCCCTCCAGATTTAATCCGCATTCCGACGGAACTAAGATGCTCCCGAAAGCCGGTTAGCTTTTAAAACTGCGAGGCGAATTGCTAAAGGTCGCAGCTTTTAGCTCGGACGTGGATCCGCGCCGGTCTTCGCTTTAAATTCGCGCTCGTGCTGGCGCAGCGTTTCAAGCAGAAGGTCGGAAAGAACACGGGCATACTGCGGGCTGACGTAAATGCGAGTGTGTATACCGCGGTCCTGCTGCCCGAACTCGAGCAGAAACTCGAACGCGTTGTGGCCCACTTGGAAGAAGTTCGCGTAGCGGCCCTCTTTCGCGCTCACGCTTTTTGTGGACTGGCGGTGCTTCGATTCTTCTGAGTCCATTCTGCCCTTTGTCACGCCTGTTGCATCCACTCTTTGTCCGGAAAGTTATCGGAGTCACCATACCGCCTTTAAAGCGGCTCTCCGCATCTCTCCAATGTGAGACAGCGCCGGAGCGTGAATAGATTTAGTTTTTTATTAGTAGTCGGTCGCCGGATCTACTTTCCGGAGCCAAAGCCGCGCCTGTAGCCAACGGTGCTACTGAGCATCGGTCGCGCACTAGGAAAATCTAGAGTCGGGTCTCAGAAAACGCGCCCGAGTTGAAAAAACCATTTCTGATGGCCGGATTCGCCGGCAGCGCCGCCAACCACAACGGGCCCCAGAATGGTTTCCACGATTACGCCTCCGGCTATGTCGCCAGGCACGCCGGTAACGGAAGGAAGCCCGTAAGGTTTGGCGACTTCTAAATGAACGTCGGCATATATACCGCCTCCTATGAAACTCGGAAGTGCGGCAATCCGATGAAGATATCCGGCCCGGCCGTAAACGTATTGATTCGTCAGGAACTCGTTTATTCCATACGCTGCCAGACGGCCCAGGCCGCCCAGCGAGAATTGTGGTAGGCCTGTGTGATCGTAGCCGAAAGTGGAACCGCCCGCCCCGACGAGATAAATCGACCCAGGCTTGCTAACCGGATGAAACACGTCGAAGCTCAGTTCGCCGGACGGGAATCCATTCTGAGCGCCGGGATTCGCGTCGATCCACCCGATGTTTGCGAGAAGAGCGATTCCTTTCCTCGGAACGATCGGGCTATCGAGGCGGTCCACTGCGTATTGGACCCGTGTTCTTCCTGTCCTTCCCGATACCGAAGGCAACAGCGGACTTCCAGTCCAGCGGGTTGCCTGTAGGTAACCCGCCTGATAACCAAAGCGCAGTTCAGTAAAACGATCGAAACTATAGCCAGCATCGAGCCCGCCGCCCACCTCGTTCAACTTGTATTGAGCCAGAAAAGTATTCTTCACATAGAGATTGAGCGGAGAGCGGCTGGCGCTGACGATAGGGGCGACGAACCAGCGACTCGTCGGGGAGAGAGGATGGTAGTAT
>Ga0126381_100003920_pt1 | contig 16135 bp, 12 predicted proteins | sample PanSoiMetPlot_28_FD_96465 | JGI IMG/M metagenome (GOLD analysis project Ga0126381, IMG submission 96465) | Tropical forest soil microbial communities from Panama - MetaG Plot_28 | ecosystem: Environmental > Terrestrial > Soil > Tropical forest > Bulk soil | place: Panama | collected 2016-02-17 | reverse complement strand
TTGGTGATGCCGCCTTCGAGTCCGCCCGCGCGATTGCTGAAGCGGCGAAAACGATGCGCCGCCTTGTCGTAGGAGATTTCGTCCTGCACATCGCTTCCATGAGAGCTGGAGATGGATACGCCGTCGCCGATTTCGACCGCTTTTACCGCTTGCACGCTCATCAGTGCCTGCGCCAGGCGGCCATCGAGTTTTTCGTCCCACTGCGCGTGGCTGCCAAGTCCGGGCGGAACGTTGTGCGCCACAATTTCAAAAATGCCTCCCACAGTGTCGTTCGCCTTTAGAGCTGCATCCACTTCTTCCCTCATTTTTTCCTGAAGAGCGGCATCCGCGCAACGCAGCGGGGAATCCAGGTCCGAGCTGACAACCCGAATTTTTCTCCAGGGAACAGAGTGTTCCAGGCGAATACCGCCCACCTGGATGGTGTGGCTGGCGATTTCCGTACCGAATTCTTTCAGAAGGATTTTGGCAAATGCGCCCGCGGCAACCCGCGCAGCAGTTTCGCGTGCGGAAGCCCGTTCGAGGATATAGCGCGCATCGTGGTAATTGAATTTCAGCGACCCCGCCAAGTCGGCGTGTCCAGGGCGCGGCGCGACCAGTCTCTTGGCGCCGGGATCGTCCTCGGCAGGTTCGACGGGCAGAATTTTCTCCCAATTTGCCCAATCCCGATTCTCGATACGCAGCGCGATAGGTGCGCCGATGGTCTTGCCGTGGCGAACGCCGGCAAAAATCTCAGCTTGATCCTTCTCGATTTTCTGGCGCCCGCCGCGCCCATAGCCAAGCTGACGGCGGTGCAACTCCTGGTTGATGAACTTGGGATCGACGAGGAGTTGCGCCGGAAGGCCGGAAATGTAGGCAAACAGAGCTTGTCCGTGGGATTCACCGGCTGTATAGAACTTCAGCATCCGCGCCTCTATCCTCGCGTGTCCTTTCGCAATTCCGTCAGGAGGAAGAGACAGTGTAGCGACAGCCGTCCCGGACGTCCAGCAAACCGCTAGCGGTTTGCTGCGCCCGGTCCCCTGGGACCGCATTCCTTTGGCAATCTTCCGGCAACGCTAAATCGCAACTTCTGCGATCAGGCGTGACAAGGTAAGATTCGCCGAACAAAGTTATTGCAGAGGTGCATAATCCATGACCATCGATGACATTCGGTTGCTCTTCGAGTACGACCGCTGGGCAAACAACAGAGTTTTGCAGGCCGCCAGCGCGCTGACCGTTGACCAGTTCACTCGCGATCTGCGCGGCAGCTTTTGTTCCGTGCGAGACACGCTACTCCACATCATCGGCGGCGAATGGGGTTGGCTTACCTACTGGAAAGCGCCTGTGCACGGCCCCGCATTCTTGGCGGAGCTGTGGGACCGGCACGACGCCCTCTTCCGTCCAGAGAGATTTTCTAACTTTGAGGCGGTGCGTATGAAGTGGGTGGAGGTCGAAAAAGAGCAGGCCGAGTTTCTCGATCGGCTTACAGACGAAGCATTGCGGAGAACGTTTCCCTATCGCAAGACCCAACTAAGCCTGGCGCACTTGCTGCAACACCTCGCGAACCATTCCAGCTACCATCGAGGCCAAATCGCGGTGATGATGCGGCAGCTTGATGGGAAGCCTCTAGCCACGGACTTTTCCGCATTTCTGGCTGAAGGGCGCGGCGGCCTTTAGTACCCGAGCCCACCCGTGCTTTCCGCCAACGTCGAGAGGCACAAGAATTTCGACGGCCATGCCGCACCGCCCTTGCCGTCCAGTAAGGCTGGCGTGCAGCAAGATGCGATGGATTGCGAAATCCTTACCGCACCAGACCCTCAAAAAACACAATGTCTGCGTCGCCTTCGCCCACCGCAGCAAAGATGAACTTATTGTCAGGAGACCATGTGACATGGCGAGCGATGAACGTCCGGCGGTCTCCAAAATCGGTGACCGGCTGCATTTTTCCATCGGCAGTGGCGAGAAGCCAAAGATTCGTGCCAAAGGTGTCGTTCAAGGTGAGCGCCAGCCACTTTCCATCCGGGGATAGGACAGGGTGAAACCCTTGCCAAGCGGGAACGCGATGGCCGGAGATGGGGGCCAGCAACCGCGACGGACCTGAGTCCGGTTGTGCCGAGCGAATTTCGTAATCCCACAGGCCATTGACGGGCTGCATCAGCTTGGCGTAGTAGAGCGTTGAGCCATCGGGCGAAATGGCTGGACCGTTCGTAACTTCCTGACGCACTTCCATAGGGGCAGAGCCCGAGGTGGACTCCTTCAAGATACGGCCAGTCAAACCACTAGCGCTGTCAGCGAGTGCGACATAGTAAACCCAACGGCGGTCCGGCGACCACGTCAGCCAAGAAGCCTTCGCGAGAAACTCATGATTGTCGCTGCCGTCCGGTCGCACCGTCCAATAGGCAACTGAAGTTGTGCCCTGCCCAAAGATTTGGCGGGCGTACGCGATTTTCGCGCCGTCGGGCGACCAAACCGGCACGCCCATGATCACGCTCGGGTCTTTTTCGAAGGTAATTTGCCGGCTCCTGCCGGAAGCCAAATCAAGAACCCAAAGATTTCCATGACCGCCTGTATCCGAGAGATAGACAAGTTGGCGACCTTCAGGGCTTAAGCTGGGAGTTTGCACTTGAGCGGTCTGATGGGAGACGCGCTCCGCCCGATGGACATTCTCCGCCGGTGAGAAGGCAACGGGGAACTTCCAGATATCAAAGTTAAGGTGTATTCGGCTAGAAACAAGGCGGCCTCGAGAATCGATGTCTGGAGACATGTCGCTCTCGTCCCCGAAGGTGAGCTGGCGTGTTTCGCCGCCATCGCGGCCAATCTGCCAAAGGTGCATCGTAGGCAGGTACAGAAAAGTAGAACCGCGAGAACTGCTTAAGACGAAGCCCGAACCCCCGGGAAGCCAGGAAAATCCTGATAGCAGCCAAGCGTCGAACGTGGTTCGTCGGGGCGTGCCTCCCGCAGCCGATACGTAGTAAAGGTCGTCCGCCCAGCGATCTGTAGCAAGCATGAAGGCGATGGAGGAGTCGTCCGGAGACCAGCGAGGCTGCCGGCAAGCCGTTCTTGACGGAAATTGCGCGAGGACCTGCGGATGTGAAGCGTCACGGTCCGTGCGCACGAGTTCGATCTGGTCTGCCCGAAGCCGGAAAAAAGCCAAAGATTGCCCATCATGGCTAGGATCCACTTCGCTCAGACTATCGATTAGGCGACGAGGTGTTCCACCAAGAGCGGAGATTTCCCAGACCACTGCCTCGTGCGATCCCTCAGCAGGCGGTGTGTAGTAATAAAGAGAGGCCGAATCGGGAGACCATCGCGGAGAAAGATGATCGCCAGCATCATGAGTCAACTGGAAGGGAACGCCGCCAGCAAACAGGCGAATCCAGATCTGCCGCGAGCCCGTGGAATCGCTCACAAACGCAACGGATTTTCCGTCGGGCGAAATCGCAGGAGATTCCTCCATCCCCGAAAAGTCAGTCAACCGCTCAAACTCCACCTCAGGAGGATGAGCGGTTCGAAGTTGCCATCCCCGGAACCACCAAGCGAGCGCCGCGGTTGCCAGAACAATCAATGGAATTGCCACCCACGGAAAAACTCGGGAAAGCCGAAGAGCGTTCCTCTGCTCAGCAGCAATACCTGGTAGCACTTTATCGCTGCCGGACTCGATATTGGAGGCGAACGAATCGAGTTGAAAGGCGAGATCGCGGGCGGATTGAAAGCGTTCCCCTGGTGACTTTTCCACACAACGCCGAACGATGCGCTCTAGCGCTGGAAGAATCTTTCGTTCTGACGGGATTGGCGCGGCGTCTTGGCGAAGAATGGCAGAAATCAGATCGGCGTAAGTGTTGCCAGAAAAAGGCCGCTGGCCTGAGAGCATCTCGTAAAGGACACACCCGAGGCTGAAAATGTCAGAACGGGAGTCCACCGCTTGCCCTCTAGCCTGCTCGGGAGACATATACGCGGCCGTGCCAAGAATGATTCCGGAAGCCGTTTCGAGTGTGACCGTGGCGTCGGGTTGGGACGATTCTTGAGCGGAAACGCTCGCCAGCCCAAAGTCGAGAATCTTCACATGGCCGTCGCTGCCGATAAAGATATTTTCCGGCTTGATATCACGATGAACGATGCCTCTTTCGTGAGCGGCGCCGAGTCCCTTTGCAATTTGGGAAGCAATTTCTACCGCCTTGCGCTGAGCAAGCGGCCCCGGTCGAGTGCGTTCCCTTAGGGTTTCACCTTCCAAGAGTTCGGTGACGATAAACGGCAGGCCGTCATAAGTGCCGATATCCAAGATGGCGAGAATATTGGGATGATGAATCTGTCCAGCCGCTCGTGCCTCGCGTTCGAAGCGGGCTGGGCGGTCGGAATCAGGAGCAAAATCACGCGGCAGAATCTTCAATGCGACTTCGCGTGCGAGACGGGAATCACGCGCCCGGTAGACCTCTCCCATTCCGCCTGCGCCGAGTGGTGAAAGGATTTCATAGGGGCCAAGCAGTGTGCCTGAGGGCAAGCGCATAGGTGCGGGATTATAGCTCCAGAACGTTGTTCTGGCGCTTCCTCGGACTGGCGTGCGCTGGCAGGGCTCTGGCTAACGTACGGTTTCCTTGCCGCCTGTATACACAGGCATGAGAATTGCGACGGCGATGCCTCGGCGGCCTTGACCCAGATCGTCCACGCGAAGCACTTGGCCGAGCGATTCGCGATTGAGGGACCCCGGTGCGTCGGAATAAGGGTAAGTAATGAAGACGCGCATGCCTTCAGCGTACGTCACGTTTTTTGACGCGAAGTAGACACTGTCCCGAGTCGCGTTCAGCGTCGGGAGAACTTCGTCGAAGTGGAGATGCGCGTCCGAGGGCCGCACACGAACCACTTGTGGAAGCTTCAGCCGGGCCCGGCGCCGGCGCTCTGGTGGATAAGCCATAATTTGTCCGATGACAAAGATTAACGGATAGGGGTGATTGAAACGCGGCCGTTGTGGCTTAAGTTGCTCAATTGACTAAGGTTCCCCCGCAGCCTCAAGAGTGCGGGCTCCTCCGAGTTGAACGGGGTTTGCGATCCGTTTGCCTTGAACATTGCAGACCGGCAGAGTTTAAGAAACCTGCGCGAAATCGCTTACTTGACGCACGGTTGGGCTGAAGTTACGCTTTTCAAATATGCTGTTTCGGCGAGAAGTTGGATGCAGACGACGGGTGTGAACAGGTACTTGTGGCCGATACTCCGCTCCAGGTAACAGGCAACCGTACGAAACAGGAAGCGGCCCCTTCGGTCGCGGAAGTGCTTGGGGACGCGACGAAACGAGCGGTCGCCGCCGTTCAGCAGTACTCGCTACTTTCCTTCCGCGCCCTGACCAATCTTGCGACTTCGCCCCATTATTTTCAGGACACCCTCGACCAGATGGATGACGTGGGAGTTGGCTCGCTGCCGATCATCTTGCTCTCGGGATTCTTCATCGGCGGAGTCATGGTGCTTCAGACCGGAGCGCAGTTCGTGCGGTTTGGGCAAACTGCGCTAACCGGACAGGTCGTGTCGCTTGCACTGGTCCGTGAACTCGGGCCCGCGATCACCGGACTGCTCACCGCCGGGCGCTGCTCTTCGGGAATGGCGTCTGAGTTGGGCTCGATGCTGGTGACCGAGCAAGTGGACGCGATGCGTGCGATGGGCACAGACCCGAGCCGCAAGCTCGTGACGCCGCGGTTGCTCGCGGCGCTCCTAATGGTGCCGTTGCTCACGGCTTTGATGGTGTTCGTCGGTTTGCTGGGCGGATGCGTAGCCTCTGTCTTTTCATTGCAACTCAGCGCCGTTGAGTTTTGGCGACGCGCCGTCGATATCCTGGAGTTTCCGGACCTGATGCAAGGTTTCACCAAGTCACTGGTGTTTGGGTTTATTCTAGCGACCGTGGGTTGCTATAAGGGATTAACAGTGCGGGGCGGCACGCAAGGCGTCGGTCGCTCCACCACGCAGGCGGTAGTAATTTCGTCTGTGATGATTATCGTGGCCGACCTCTTTTTAACCAAGTTGAGTCTCTACCTTGCAGACAAGGTCTTCTGATCGAAACTAGTCCAAATGAGACTAACACCCGTCTAAATTTAGACTAGTTTCCGGTTGCCACCGATTCGCCTTTAACAAGAACGCGGTCGAAGAAGTCCGCAGTCGCTTTGTATCCGCGCACCCACGAGCGCCACAAAAGAAAATCGTGGATCTCGTCGGGAAAGACCGTCTGCTCAAACGGGACTTTTTGTTCGCGGAGCCGCTGGACGAGGTCCACCATCTGGCTGAAATCCACGTTGCGGTCGTCATCGCCTTGAATCAGCAGTACTGGCGATTTCCACGACTTGATCGAGGCGTTCGGCGAGGATTCGAATGCAATTCGCATGGCCTCGGCGCGGTCGGGCGGACCGCCACCCTCCTGCCCACCTGGCCCGCCGCGGAAAATGCTGCGCGCAGACCAATCATGCACGCCGTGAAAATCCACGCCCGCAGCAAAAATATCCGAATTGCGAGCAAGCCCCATGGCTGTCAGGAATCCACCATAAGAACCGCCCCAAAGCCCGATTTTCTTCGCGTCCACGATGGGAAGCGTTTGAAGGTATTTTGCTGCTGCAACGATGTCCTGATATTCCTCCGCCCCGCGCGGCCCGCCCTTTTCGCGTTCGCGGAAAGCGCGGCCATACATAATGCCGGTCCGGTAATTGACCGACAGAACCACGTAGCCCCGCGATGCGAGGTACTGATTCTCCGCATAAGCATTGTGGTAGTACTGCATGTAGTGGAAGCCCAGCATCATCTGGCGTCGTGAGCCCCCGTGCATGAAGAGCAGGGCAGGGCCTGCCGAAGTGCGTCCGCGCGGGACAAAAAGTTGCCCGTGAATCTGCAACCCATCTGCTGCGGAGAAAGTAACTTGCTTCGGAGCGACAAGCTGAGAAGAAGGAAAGTCTGCGGGAAGCTGCGAACTCGCAATCATCTCGCGTCCGGTCGCGGTGAGCCGATAGGGCATGGCTGGAGAAGTCGCTGTTGAGCCAAGGCAAACGATGGTGCGGCCGTCGGCGAGTTCCGCAGGAGACCATTCCATTGTTTCGCCCTTGCTGAGAGCCTCGGGCTTTCCCCCGTCCACTCGAACGCGCCAAAGATGACGCCGGTCTATATCGTCCTGGTTCGAAGAATAAATGATCGAGCGCCCGTCCCGCGACACCGTTACGTCCTCCACTTCGAATTCACCAGGCGTAAGAAGCGTAGCTGTACCGCCTGCCGCGGGAATCGAATAGAGATGGTTCCAGCCGTCCTGTTCGGAAGCGAAGACAATTCGGTTTCCCGCAAAGTGGAAAGATTTGCTTTCCGTCAGATTCGGCAGGGAACCCACGAGTTCATCCGTGCTGTGCCAAATGGCGTGCCCTTCGCCGGTGGCGGCATCGGCGACATAAATCGCCCAAGGATTAGGGCGAGTCTGCAGCAGGGGCAGACGTTCTTCGAGACCATGGATGCGGACGAACGCGATCTGCTTGCCGTCGGCGGACCAGCGGGGCATGGAGTCGCGATCCACGGACGGAGCGAGGTAGCGCACCGATTCGCGGCCGAAATTGTAGACGCCGATGAAGCTGTGATCGCCGCGATGGGAGACGAAGGCAACCTCGGTGCCATCGGGTGACCACTGAGGCGAATCATTTTCTCCCCGCACAAAGGCGAGTTGATGCGCGGGCACGGCGCCAGACACCGGAGCGGCCCAAAGTTGTCCGCGTGCGGCCCAAACGGCCATCGTCCCGTCCGATGAAAGCGCAATGTCTTCGCAGCCTTCCCGCGTGCAATTCACTTCTCCCAGCAGGCGCGGTTCACCCTTGTCCACGTCCACGGCCCACACTTGCTGGTTTGGCCGCGTGACATTGCTCGTTGGATCCGCGACTTCGCCCACCGAGTTGAGCTCGCTGCCGCGCGAATAAATCACGGTGTGGCCGTCAGGTGTAAGCCGCAGGCTCGCGAGCGCCATGCCGTCGTCATCGGAATAATGAGTCACCTGCCGGGCAGCAAAGGTTGGCGCGTCGGCAATCCAAACATTGCGCACTCCCTTGGCGTCAAAAGCCCAGGCGATGCGCGGCGCATGAGCGGCGGCGGCCAAGCCCTCAGGAAACGGCGAACTCATCACCTGTTCGACATTGAAACCCTGTGCTTCGGCAAAACGCGAAGCTAGAAAGCTAAAACCAGCACAAATAAAGAAGGCACCAAGTCGCGCAAGGATTTGCAGTTTGGACGAACCGGAAATCGTTTTCACCAATATCTCCTTTGGCACTTCAAAGCGGGCAGTATTGTACGCCTATCCCGGGCTCCTAGTTCCAGCGGAACGATTGCGCTTTACGCGCTCTTCCGGGAAGAAAAAGCGAATTGCCGCTATAATTGCAGATATGGCAGAACACGTGTCGTTTTCCCCTTGGGAAGCAAGGTCTGCCATTGCGTTTGAGGACGTGCGCATAGGTTTCGACGAGGGGCAAATTCTGCGTGGCGTGTCCTTTCACGTGCGCGAACAGGAAACCGTGGTTCTGCTAGGCGAAACCGGCACGGGAAAAACGCTCACGCTAAAGATGGCGGCGGGATTGTTGCGGCCGGATAGCGGCAGCATCGACGTGTTGGGACGCAAAGTTTCGGAAATGCCGGAGAAAGACCTCCTGACGTTTCGGCGGAAGATTGGTTTCATGTTTCAGGAAGGAGCGCTGTTCGACTCGATGACCGTGGCAGACAACGTAGCATACCGGTTGCGCGAGGACGGCGTTGCTGAGGAAGAAATCGAGCCGCGCGTGAGAGAGGTGCTCCGCTTTGTTGAGCTGGAGCACACGATAGATCAGGTTCCTTCCGAATTGTCCGGTGGCATGAGGCGGCGCGTTTCGATCGCGCGGGCGTTGGTCAATCGTCCGCCTATCGTTTTGTATGACTCGCCGACAGCCGGCTTGGATCCAGTAACGTCGCAGACGATTATCACGCTGATTTTGCGCTTGCGCGATGTTTATGGAGTGACGGCCCTGTTGGCCACTCATCGCCTCCAAGATGGATTTGCGCTGGCGAATTTTCATTTCGACGCGCATGAAGAGCGGGTCGTAGCGAATCCCGGTAACGGAAGTGCTGCATCAAATATGACGGAAACGCGCTTCCTGGTGTACAGGGACGGTGAGATTTATTTCGACGGGGAGCCGGACGAGATAGCGAATTCGAAGGATCCTTATTTGAAGCGTTTTCTGGTTTGAATTTGCCGTAGCGTTTTTTCTCGGATATAGGGGAGGGCTGAAGAAATGCCACAACGAAGACAACTTACTTGGACAGAGTTGCGCGTGGGCGTGTTTGTTCTGGTTGGACTCTCCGTGTTAGCTGCTGGAATCTTTTACGTCACCGGGGCAGGGCCGCTGTCTCCGAAATACCGCATCAGGACCTATTTGCCGGATGCGTCGCAGCTGGCGCGAGGGGCGCCGGTGCGTTTGGACGGTGTGGAAGTCGGCAACGTGGAATCCATCACCCTGGTGCCACGAACTGCGGGAAAGCCGATAGATCGGAAAAAAAATATCGAGATCGTCATGCGCATTGACCGCGGCTACCAAAAGGACATCGCGACCGATTCGGTGGCCAGCCCAAGGACGGAAGGGCTACTCGGGAACCGCTACGTTACCATTTCGCGCGGATTTACGGGCACCCCCATCCCGGACAATGGCGTGATTCCCGGAGCGGAAGAGAAAGCCATGACCGAGGTAGTGGAAAGGAGCGCGGAAGTTCTTGGAAATCTTTCCGCTTTGTCCACCGATGTGCGTGAGCTGATTTCGGGTGTGCAGCAAGGGCGCGGCACGCTCGGAAAACTGCTCACCGACGAGCAAGCCTATCGTCATCTGAACGGTATTCTCGCCAGGAGCGAGGCGATGGTTACAAACATTCAGGACGGCCAGGGCACGCTTGGGAAACTGGTTGCGTCGGATGAAATGTACAACAAGGTGGACAAAGGGCTGGACAACGTAAACGTGATGTTGGCGGATATGCGCGCCGGCAAAGGCACGCTCGGTAAGTTGATCTACGATCCGACGCTCTACGACCAGACTAAGGAAACCATGACCAACGCGAACTCCATGTTGCGCGACGCGCGCGCCGGGAAAGGGTCGCTCGGCAAGTTCGTAACCGACGATACTCTGTACGATAAGTTGCGTGAAACCAGCGCCAACTTTGCTTCTGCTTCCGCAAAGTTAAACGAGAACACCACCACCGTTGGCAAGATGTTCAGCGACCCGAAGCTCTACGACAACTTGGCGGCATTGACTGGGGACATGCGCTTGCTGGTTGGCGATTTCCGCCAAAACCCCAAGAAGTTCCTGCACGTCAAGGTCACTATTTTCTAGGGTGTCCTTTTCTTGAGGTTGCGCCTCTTTGCCCGGAGACCCGCATTGTGTTGTAATGCGGCTGTAACAGCCGTTGCCTAGTCTTGCCGATTCAATAGCTTCTCGCTCGAGGCCCATGGAAACTCAGGATGTAGTACAAAAACCGGCCCGGACCGAGCCGGCAAAATCTACGCTTCCGCAGCCGGGCCGGCCGATTCCCAGCCGCTCTTATCCCGGCGCATTGATTGTCGTGGAGGGCACGGACGGCTCCGGAAAAAGCACGCAATTGTATCTGCTCAAACGCTGGCTGGAAATCGGCGGCTATCGCTTGCATTTCACGGAATGGAATTCTTCGCCGCTCGTAAAATCAGCAACTCGCCGTGGTAAGCAGCGGCGGCTGCTTACGCCAACCACTTTCTCTCTCCTTCACGCCGCTGATTTTGCCGACCGCTGCGAGCGGCAAATCATGCCTTTGCTCCAGGGCGACTATTTGGTTCTGGCCGACCGTTACGTTTACACCGCTTTTGCGCGCGACACTGCCCGCGGATGTTCGCCCCGCTGGCTGAGAAACCTCTACCGCTTCGCGCCGGTTCCGGATATTACGTTCTATTTCCGCGCACCGCTCGACGTGGCCGTGAACCGCATTTTAAGCGGGCGGCCAAAGCTGAAATACTACGAAGCGGGTATGGACCTGGGGATGTCCTACGACCGCGCTGAGAGTTTCCGCTTGTTTCAGGCGCGCATTCTCGAGGAATACGACAAGATGGTCGAAACGGACAATTTTGTTGTGCTTGACGGGACCATGCCCGTGAACAAATTGCAAAAACAGATGCGCGACATCGTAGCCTCCAAAATCGATCTCAAGCGCTTCGCTCCTCGCGCTGAGGTTGCGGAGTGAGCATGCCCGATCAGGAAAAAGATAAACCTGCAACAGCTGTTGCAGCCGAAGCCCCGGCTGCTCCTGCGCCGCCAAAGCCGGCTTCGCCCCCCGAAGATCACAGTCAGCAACCCTTTTTTGGCGAGCCTCTTGTCGGATTCGACCCCAGCGAGATCACCGGCAGCCTTATCGTGATTGAAGGAATGGATGGCTCGGGCCGTTCCACGCAAATCGCCCTATTGCAGGAGTGGCTCGAATCCGAGGGCTTTGCGGTACAAACCAGCGGCTTGCGCCGTTCGAACCTGGTGGGCCGCGACATCGATCAGCTTCTTGCCAAAAACGCGGTCACCCGCCTGACGCTGGCCTTGATGTACGCCACCGATTTCTTCGACCAGATCGAGCACCGCATTCTTCCCGCACTGCGTTCCGGCACCATGGTGCTCGCCGACCGCTACATTTTCACTTTGATTGGCCGTGGCGTCGTTCGCGGCATCAACCGCGATTACATGGGCGGACTTTACGCCATGGCGCTTCGCCCCCATCTGACCTTTTGGCTCAATGTCCGTCCGGAAACGGCATTCGGCCGCGAATTTCGCAAAGCGCAGGCGATCAGTTACTGGGAAGCGGGGCGCGACATGTCACTTTCGCACGATCTCTATTGGTCCTTCATCCGTTATCAGACTATGATTAAGCGCGAATTCGAGGTTATGGCAAAAAAACACAATTTCATTGAATTGGACGGCGAAGCCAGCGTTTCCGCCGTCAACAAGTTGCTGCGCCAGCGCATCGCCGAGCAACTCGGAATTCGTTCGACAAAGTACACTCCCTCCTCAGCCTTGTCTCACCTTTGGCGGTAGAATTCGCCGATGCCAATACCGGAACCGGTCCACATCGCCGCCATCGACGCCGGCTCCAATGCCGTGCGGCTCTCCGTGGCGCGGGCGTATTCGGCGCTGGACATTGAACCGCTGCAAACGGAGCGCTACCCGCTTCGCCTGGGCGAAAACGTTTTTGTGCGGCCGCGTTTCACTGAAGCCGTCTTCAAGAAAGCCGTAAAGGCATTCCGCTATTTTCGCGAAGTGATGGACGATTACGGCGTGGCGCGTTATCGCGCCGTGGCTACGAGCGCTACTCGCGAGGCGGAGAACCGCGACGCCTTTGTTCGCACGATAAGAAGAAAGTCCGGAATCGTCTTGGAGGTCATCGGAGCGGCGGAGGAATCGCGCCTTGGCCGGGAAGCAGTTCTCGCAGCACTTGGGCCCGAGGCTATCCCTCGTTGCATCGCAGACTTGGGTGGCGGCAGCCTCGAGCTTAGCATCCTTCGCGATCACGCCGTGGAGCAAACCGCGCAATTGCCCGTCGGCACTGTTCGCCTAATGACCACACTGCATCTTCCGGGCGTCATCAAACCTGCGGAAGGCGAGCAGGTGCGCAAGTACGTGCGCGCTCTTCTCGAATCGAAACTTTCGCCGCGGCCTAACTTAAACAGCGGTATTGCCGTCGCCTTAGGCGGAAACGCGGAAACTCTTGCCGAAATCGCCCCGGGTCCGCGCGAGCATGGCCTCGAAACCATCGAGCTTTCGCTGTTACGCGAGCGTTTGCCGGACATCCTCGAGCGCGATGTGCGCGAGCGCATGAAGACCTACGGCGTGCGCCGCGATCGCGCCGACGTCATAGGCATTGCCGCAATTACGTTTGTCACGCTGGGGCGCTATTTGAATCTGCGAGTCTTCGCCGTTCCGGGCGTAGGCATTCGCGAAGGTCTTCTCCAGGGAATCGCGCACGAAACCTTTTCCAACAAGGAACCGCATCGCTACAATGGCGCCGCGCGCCAATTGCTTGTAGGAACGCGTACTTTCGCGCGCCGGCTCGAATACGATCAGCAGCATGCGGAACACGTCCGCGAATTGAGCCTCCAGCTGTTTGATCAGCTGCAGCCCGTGCATCGTTTGCCGCCGCAAACTCGCGTGCTTCTAGAAGCGGGCGCTTTGTTGCACGATACCGGGAATGTGATTAGCCACCGCGGCCATCATAAACATGGAGAATATCTGGTGATGAATGGCGACATCCCCAGCCTGGAAGGGCGCGAACGCGCCATCGTCGCGGGCCTGGTGCGCTACCACAATCGCAAGTCGGAGCCCGCAGCCCATCACCCCGCCTATTCCGCTCTCGATGACGCGGATAAGCCGACCTTGCGGAGGCTCGCTGCGATTTTACGGATTGCTGAAAGCCTCGACCACTCGCACCGTCAGCGTATTGTCAAGATTCGCGCTACGTTTCAGCGCGGCGCTGTCGGCCTGGAGGTGGACGCCCGTGGCGACGCCAGCGAAGACTTGCGCGATGCCGGCCGCAGCGCGGAATGGTTTGAAAAAGAGTGTCATGTAAAAGTGTATTCCCGGCAGTCTCCCGGCATCATGAATCGAATCCGCCGCTTGCTGCGCCCTTCGTCGTCGTTGGAGAATTCATAAACAAGATCGGAAGTCAATGCGCAATTAGGAGAAGAAGATGCAGCTTTATATCGTCCGGCACGGCATCGCGATCGATCGTGAAGATCCCAAGTGCCCTCCCGAGGCCGAGCGTTATCTCACCGAAGAAGGCGTCGAAAAGACAAAGCAGGTGGCGAAAGGTTTGGCAGCCCTGGGCGTAACCGGAGACTTGTTGATCACTAGTCCCTACGTGCGCGCAGTGCAAACCGCGGAGATTTTTGCGGACGCCTTGGATTACTCCCGGCAGAGAATCCGCCGAAACGAAATCCTTCTGCCAGGGTCCGAACCGACCCTCCTCTTTCGCGAACTCACCCGCGAGAAGCAGGCCTCTTCCATTCTTGTGTTTGGACACGCCCCGCATCTCGACGGTGCAATCGCTGCGGCCCTCGGTTCGAAAAAACACTTGACGTCTCTGAAAAAGGCCGGAGTCGCCCTCATCGAGCTGAAACGCATTTCTCCGCCAACCGGTGTCCTTGTTTGGCTCGCTACTCCCAAAATGCTACGCAGGGCAGGGAAATAGCATGTTCTAGGTGCAGGGTCATGAACGGCCTAATCGGACGCGATAGAGAATTGTGGTGCTGGCGGCGTCGGCAGCGCGACCAGTTTCCCCTTCTTGAGCACTGGCTTCAAAATCAGTGGCATTCCTAGATATTCTTCCAACAAATGTTTACCCGCGGCCAGGCGGGCAGCGGTCTCGAGGTCATCTATGAGTCCGCGTACGCGCAGCACAATGGTCTCCGCGGATTTTTCCGCGCGAAGCCCGGCCCCGCTCTCCACGCCGCATTTCCGTAGTGCCAGCGCCAATCGCAAAACCCCACTTAGTGCGCGAACACGGTTTTGCTGTTCCGCTGACAACTTGGCAAAAGAGCTCTTCTTCTTCGACGGTTCCGCCCCGCGATGATAACGCACCACCGTTGCGAGCAGTTCCCATTCCTGGTTGCTCCAACCTGGAGGGAGTGGCAACCCCAAGATCAGTTTCCTCGCAGCCTTTTGTGCAGACTTCTCGGTGTTGCCCGCGCCCGCTCCATGCAATCGCGCCGCGGCAAGCAAAATGCGCCGCAATGGCATCTCGCCGAATGCCGGCCCAGCGTTCGCGCGTTTCAACGCCTCATACAATGCCACTGCGATGCGCGAAATCTGCGATGTGCGGCTCGCGTTTGGATCGGCCGCCCGTGCCGTGGCGCGCAAGCGCGCTTCGGCTGCGGCCTCCACACGTCCGTTGGTCGGCAATCCGGCGCGCCAGATATTCCACAGGCTCGTTTTCCCCAGCGTCAGTTGACGGTAGGTTCGAATGCATTCTTGCCGCTCGCGTCCGATACTTTCAGCCCAGAGGTTCAACGAATCTTCCGTCTCCACGAACTCCGATTTCCTGACCAACTCCGACAGCACGTCAAGATCGTGGATTCCTCCCAGCAAGTCCTGAACGCGCTTTAGATCCTCACTCCAAATCGCATATCGCACGGGAAGCAGGCTCTCCGTCGTATAACGGAAGCGTTTCAGCCCAATGCGTAGGGCGTGCCAAGGTTTCGGCTTTTCCGTGCGCAAAGCCTTCGCGTGCAGCTCTTGCGCGCTTTCGAATCGCTCCAGCGCCAGACACTCTGCCGCCAAACTGCCCGCTGTTACGAGTCGGTTGCGCTTCCTAAGCGTGCGCGCGAACCGCTTCCACGCTCTCTGGTCGAACTTGGCCACTGCACGCAGCGTTTCCTCACGCAGTTGCGGCTCTTTGGCCTCAAAGACAGCTTGCAAATGCACGCGCACCGGATCCGTTTCCGGCCCCAGCTTTTTCACCCACGCGTCCATTACTTGCGCATCGCGCAAAGCACCTAGCGCCCGGAAGAGTTTGCGCGCGGCCTTGCGCATTTCGCGCCACGAGGGATCCGGATCAATCTCCTCGACCGCTGCAGCCACCGAACGGCAGCGCCGAATAGCTACACGAAGGTCATGCACCGCGTCCACGCTGGCCGAAGTGCCGACAGACTCCAGCTGCTTCAGGACTTGGTCCATCCAAAAAAACAAATCGCGGTGCTCAACGTGAGCTCCCGCTGATAAGGGAGTTACAGTCGACACGAACCGCCTCTTGGCTATCCGCCCGGATGTTTCCTGGTTGGCAAGGAAACCCCTGCCGAGCGGGGGGAAACATAGCCTAGCTCCGTGTGATGCGCGCGTCCAGCCTGTCCCTGTGGAAAACCTGACGAAAACCTGATGAAACGCAGACAGGAGGCGACTTGGACTTGAGAAGGTCAAGACATTTCATTCTTCGGCGCCGTGGCTCTTCTTGAGTGCGGCTAGCGCTCAAGCTATTTTTGATTGTCCACCCGGAGTGGCGGAACTGGCAGACGCGCTGGACTCAAAAACTATTTCAGGCGCATTGAAAACAAACGACTTGCAAGAAAACAAAGCCAGTTAGCTCACCGGACTACACCGGACTTTACAGACCCTCAAGGCCCGGTCACTCATAGTTGATTCATAGGCTG
>Ga0126381_100003919_pt1 | contig 16136 bp, 10 predicted proteins | sample PanSoiMetPlot_28_FD_96465 | JGI IMG/M metagenome (GOLD analysis project Ga0126381, IMG submission 96465) | Tropical forest soil microbial communities from Panama - MetaG Plot_28 | ecosystem: Environmental > Terrestrial > Soil > Tropical forest > Bulk soil | place: Panama | collected 2016-02-17 | reverse complement strand
TCGCATTCGGGCTGACATTGGCCTCGATAGCTGGTTGCAGGGATTGCTTCTTGGCATCTGGGATCACCTTCAGCCGGATGCGCCCGTTGCGCTCAACCATACCCAAGACCTTGATCTTGGCATCTTTCCCGGCCTTGATGCCCAGATTGCGCTTCTTGCCGCCAAGGTTAACCTCGTCGATTTCAACCACTTGGCCCTCGCTGCCCAAGGGCTTTGCGTCCTTGTCCTGCATAGCTTCGCGGATACGGTGATTCAAGTACCACGCGGTCTTGTGCTGGACGCCCAAGTGCCGCGATAGCTGCAGTGCAGACAAGCTCTTCTTGGCTTCGCAGATCAGCGCGATTGCCATAAACCATTTCTGGAGCGGAAGGTGTGAATCGTGGAACAGGGTGCCGCTCGTAGCGGTAAACTGCCACCCGCACTCCAGACACTCCAGAACCCGGCGGACTTTTCCGGTCTTGCCCTTGCTAGTGACTCGCGAAATGCGGGTGCTATCACAGGCGATACAGTGGATGCCGTCGGGCCACCGCGCCTTAATCAGGTGCTCAACCGCTTCGTCTTCCGAAGCGAACGTTTTGGCAACGTCATGCAAGTTCATCTTCTTCCCCTTTGGCTGACGATCTTTACGGCAGTGTTTGCGGCCCGTTTCGCTTGGGACGCTTGCCAGCCTATCTGGGCAGAGGTTCGTAGCCGGACTGTATTCGAGCGTTTACGTGCCGCAGTAAGTCGATGGCATTCAGAATGTCTAGGTCGGAAGGCTCACCTTTCTTTCCCTCACGTATCTGAATCAGAACGGCGACTGTGGCTATCGCCTCGGCGGTAAGCTCTTTCGGTTCGGTCATATCGTCCTCCATGCCGATACTTTACCTCGCCTCTCGTCCTGTGTCAAGTACAATATTGTTAAAATAAAGTCTTGCAGTACAGCAGGTTACAAAGACGAAAATGCAAAGTATTGGGCGAGAAGAACTTCGAAAGCCCTGTAAGTCCATTTTCCCTGATACTTTGCAAGCTGCCGCGCAAAGTATCAATTCCATTTGACTTACGTCCAGCACAAACCTCGCTTTCTCAATATCTTGCGAAGTTGCCAGGCGCAGCCTCGTGCGTGCCGCATTCCGACAACTAACAACCGACAACTGACAACTGTCTTCCATAAACACAAATAGGGCAGGAGCGCCGGGGACTAGGCGGATCCTACCCTAACAAATTAACTTTGGACTTTCGGCAATTACTGCGTCAAGATTACGAAAGTACAGGGTTAGGTAACTGTACTTCCGGTTTTTTTGATGGGCTGGTAACCGAATCTCCGCCTGACAACGCGACGATTACCTAGTACCTGCAACCATTTACTCTCAACTCTCCATCCATGTGAGCGGCAACCAAGGAGTTCGAATTATGCGCCGCGTCGTTTCCAATACTTCTCGTCTAGTCCTCGCCTTCTTCACCCTGCTTGCGTTCATCGCCTTGCCCGCAAGCGCCGAACAAGAAAATTCCGCCGGCAGTTCGAATTATCTCTACGTCGGCAGCTATATCGGCCAATATCCCACTTTCATCGACTACATCTCCGGATACACCGTCGCCGCCGATGGCAGCCTGCAGCCGCTCTCCGGCTTTCCGGTGTCCGGACCCAGCTTCGGTCTCTTGTCGGTGGGAAACTTCGTCTTTGGCAACGACGGCCACGACATCGAAACCTACGCTCGCGGTTCTAACGGCACTCTCACGCCGGCCTCGCGCATCGACGAATACACCTATGCTCCGCAATCGGCCGGGATGGGCATCTACGCGCTGAACCCCGATCGCAGCGGGCGAACCTTGACGACGGTCTTGAGTTGCGGCTCCTGCAACAGCTACGTGCTTCCGTTCTCCATCGGCTCCAACGGGCAGCTCTCCTATATCGGCGGTAGTCAGCCTCCGACCCTTGGCGCAGCGAAGTGGAATGGTGTCTTCACCTTCTCTCCCGACAATCGCTGGGCCTACACCGCCTATTGGCAGTCGTTGCCCACCGAATATCGTCGCCAGCCCAACGGATTGCTCACTTATGTTCGCGACGGCGCAGCCTCGCCTCCCAACGATCAGGTCTGCTTGCCCGGAGACATGGCTGTATCGGCGTCCGCCGGCTACATTCCCATGATCTGGTCAGCGGGCCTGTACTGCGGCCAGGATGGCGCCTATGCCATGGCTACTTACACCGTAGCTTCCGATGGCAGTCTGGCGCTGGTCGACAACTCGGCATTCACGCCGCAGCTACAGGAAGTGAATCTGTCCTTTGATCCGACTGGAACCTATCTGGCGATGGCTGGTTACGTCGGCAATAACGGTCCGCAGCAGGCGGCGTTGCAGATCTACAAATTGCAATCGAATGGCAGCTTGTCACCGGTGGGGAACATGCTGGTGAACAGCGCCGCCTCGCAATTTGAATCCGTCAGCTGGGACAGCGCCAATCATCTCTATGTTGTCAGTTACGACTGCCAGGCGGGGTGCCAGTCCAGCTTCACCAACAGCGTCTACATCTACAACTTCGATGGCCAGACGCTAACACCGGCTCCCGGCTCGCCACATCGCATGATCAACGTAGTCGGCCTGGCGACCGTGCCTGCGTCGTAAGCACTCTCGACCTTGTTCTGTGCACCAGGTTCGCCCATCAGTTGGGCTAACCTGGGCCCTTCAAAATTACCAGCTCCGCAAAAACGAAGGGCGCCAAAGTTGGCGCCCACTCATGTACCTGTCTGGATAGCGCACCCTTACAGCTGAGGTATCGCCGCCGGCGGTGCAAATGGCACCACTACCACTTTCTGGAACTCCACTGCTTCGCCACAACGCATATAGGGCGTGTACTTGTACTGCTGCACGGCGGCAGTTGCGGCGCCATTAAGGTCCGGGTCGCCCCCCAGCACTGTGGCCTTCGTCACCATGCCACTCTTGTCCACATCGGTCATCACCCAAACCAATCCAAACTTCTTGGCCTTCACCGCAGCATCGGGTGCTTTTGCCGGAACCGACTTGCTCAGACGCGGGGCGGTGTAGTTCTTGTCGACATCGGCACAGCTCTTGAGATCGACGCTGGTGCTCTTCTCAGGAGCGATAAACAGCGCGTCGGGAAACTTCTCGCCCCGCGTCACCGTTACCTTTCCTTCCAACAGCAAGGTCTTGGCATAAGTCACCTTGAAGGTTTGCGGATACGCGGTGTTGCCGAACATCGTATAGTCGCTGTACTCAAACGAGCCGATCTCTGCTTTGCCGACCGTGGTGCTGACCGTGAGCACATGCCCGCTGCCCGCATCAATGCAGTATGTCTCCATGGGATCTCCAAACGCCAGGCACTTCGCCTCCACGTTGTTGACGCTCTTCTTGGAGACATCGATCTTCGCCTTCTCCACGTCTAGTGGTGGAAAGCTGTACGGCCCCGCCGGATTGCCTCCGTCCAGCGCTGCAATGGCCGCTTCAAACTGCAGCAGCTGCACCGGTGTTGCCTGGTTGCTCATGTGCGAGAGCTTGCCATTGTTGAGTATCGTGACCTCAACCTTGTTATCGTTCACCGTCCACTCCGCGCGCCACTTTTCCGGTCCAGCCCAGGAAAGCGTGTAGTCCACATTGACGTCTGGCCGGCCATTCACGGGCATGCGCACATGGGCCACCACTTTTACCGTACCCTGCGTCCACAAGTCTGCCTGCTGAAATGACTTCTTCAGCAAGTCGTGTGGATCTTCTTTGGCTGCGAAGGCTGCCGCTGTGAGCAAACCAACAACGACTGCAGAAGAGAGCAACTGCCGTGCGATTCGGTTCAAAATTGCCTCCATAACTCGTTTTTTGGAAAGAAAAGAATAGCTCCGCCCTGGCCGGGTTGCTGTGCGGCCGGTCACCACCCTTGGGTACGGCCCTCGGACTCCCTAGATTCCCCAGGCATCCGCAGAGCAGTCGTACTGCTGCCCGTACCCGTCCGGACGCAAACCCTCAGTGTACATGAGTCCTTCCGCCAGTCGCCTGGATGCCCGTTGTGCCAACCCTGTCGAGTAGCGTGATCGTGCGCCAGCAGAGTGGATGCCCGTTTTGTCATGCCCGGGAGAGGGAAGTGACCCGTGCCAGCCGCGGGGCGGCGACAGAATGATGCAAAGTCTTCTCGCCTGCCGCATCTAACTTCATGCAGTGTGGAGGCCCTCGTGAAGCGATTTACCGTCGGCTTATTTTCCTTACTTCTCTTGGCCGGCACTCTTGCTCAAGCGCAATATCAGGCTTATCCCGAAGGGCCGCAGGTCGATGCCACCTTCGGCGTGGGCACGCTTCTGGCGCCTTCATCATCGTTCAACGCAAACCCGGTTAACCACAGCCCGCAATCGCTCAGCGGAGGAACCTATCTCAGCTTCAGCGGTGATGCATTGTTCTGGCGGCATCTGGGCGCGCAAGGCGAGGTTGCGTGGCGAGCCGGCCAGGGCCTCTATCTCGGCGTGCAACCGTATCGGCCCATCTTGTACGACTTCAACGTGATCTATGCGCCCCCGCTGGGACGGCACGCGCAGCTCGAAATGCTGGCAGGCATCGGCGGACTCAGCACGCGCTTCTACACGCCAGTCTACTTTTGCAACTTCTATGGCTGTGCCAATTACTACAGCAGTAATCACTTCCTTGGAGATGTAGGATTCGCGGTTCGCTTCTACGTTGGACGTGGTGTCTTTATCCGGCCCGAATTCCGCGAGTACTTCATCAACAACAACGTCGAATATGGCAGCCCCTACGCCACTCGCCTGGGTGGCTCCATCGGATATTCCTTTGGGCGCTGAAATTTTTCGCATCGTGTCTGTACGAAAACGGACACCACTAACTAATTGACTTCGCAAGCACCGCGTCAACCACTGTGCACTAACGGACACCGCGAATCCCCGCTAAAACATTGGGCGCTCACACACTTCCCTCTTCCTCGTCTAAACTGTTTCTTAACGCAGCAGGAACAATTCGCTTGTTCCCCGCGTAATTCCTTTCGTACTCATTTGGGTAATTCTCAGATCTAGAGAGTGTGATATGAAACAGACCCTGCTTGTGTTTGCGGCCGGCCTTCTCCTCTGCTGCAACGCCTTTGCGCAACGGCTTCCCGGCGGCGCATCGCCCGAACATTATTCCCTCACCGTCAATGTTAATTTCCCCAACAACACCTTTGACGGCGACGAAACCATCAACCTGACGCTCAGCAAGCCCACAACCAGCATCACCCTGAACGCGGTTGAGATCGATTTCCACGACGTTACCGTCACCGCCGGCGGCCAGACGCAGACCGCCAAAGTCTCGCTCGACGAGAAGAACGAGCAGGCGACATTCACCGTCGACAAAGAGCTTCCTACCGGCTCCGCGCTGCTGCACATCAAGTACACGGGTCATCTGAACGACAAGCTCCGCGGCTTCTACCTGAGCAACTACAAAGGCCGCAAGTATCTCGTCTCGCAGATGGAAGCCACCGACGCGCGCGTCGCCTTCCCCAGCTGGGACGAGCCGTCTTATAAGGCCACGTTCGACCTTACTGCCATCATCGACAAAGGCGACACCGCCATCTCCAACGGCGAGATCGTCTCCGACACTCCCGGTCCCGGCGACAAACACACCATCAAGTTCTCTACTTCGCCCAAGATGTCGAGCTACCTCGTTGCTCTGACCGTCGGCGATTGGAAGTGCGTCTCCGATCAGACGGACGGCGTGAAGGTCAGTGTCTGCACCGTTCCCGGCAAGGAGAACCTGGCGCACTTCCCGCTGGAAGCGGTCAAAGCGATCCTGCACTACTACGACAACTATTACGGCATCAAGTATCCGCTGCCCAAGCTCGACAACATCGCCGTGCCTGACTTCCAGGCGGGCGCCATGGAGAACTGGGGTGCGATTATCTATCGCGAGACCGCTCTCCTCGTCGATGACAAGAACGCCTCCGTCGGCGACAAGCAGGGCGTAGCTGAAACCATCGCTCACGAAATGGCTCACCAGTGGTTCGGCGATCTCGTCACCGCCGCGTGGTGGGACGACATCTGGCTCAACGAAGGCTTCGCCACCTGGATGACGCCGCACCCGCTGGCGCAGTGGAAGCCGGATTGGCTGGAAGGGCAGGGAACTGTCGCCAACAATGACCGCTCCATGGCTGGCGACTCGGTGCAGAACACGCGCCCGATCCATCAGGAAGCGACGACGCGCGCGGAAATCGAACAGCTCTTCGACGGCATCGCGTACGGCAAAACAGCAGCCGTGCTGCACATGCTGGAGTCGTATCTCGGAACAGACACATTCCGAGCTGGCGTGAACCTCTATCTGAAAGAACACGCCTACGGCAATGCCACGGCCGCCGACTTCTGGAGCGCTATGGCACGGGCCTCGAAGAAGCCCATCGATCAGATCATGCCGACCTTCGTCCTGCAGCCGGGCGTGCCGTTTGTCGACGTCCAGGCAAAGTGCGAAGGCGGCAACACCAATCTGAAGCTTTCCCAGAAACGTTATTTCGATACGCCCGAAGCCTTCAACCGTCCCGACGAGCAGATCTGGCAGATTCCCGTCTGCGCCAAGGGTATCAGCGCCGGGTCAGCAGGAAATCAGCAGTGCTTCCTGCTCACCGAGCGCCAGCAGCAATTCACGCTGAACGGTTGCTCGACGCTGGTCTTCCCCGACTCGAATGCGATGGGCTATTACCGCTTCAACTACGACAGCGCGGCCCTGCATCAATTGGGCGGCGCTGCTGAAAGCGTGCTGACGCCGGAAGAGCGCATCGCCCTGATGGGCAATGAATGGGCGCTGATGCGCGTCGGCAAGCACACCATCGGCGACTACCTCGCCATGGGCGCGCAGTTCAAGAACACTCCGGGCATGGATCTGCTGGCTGCCATGGGCGATCATCTGGACCTCGTCAACAATCACATGCTGACCGATGCCGACCGTCCTGAATTCCAGGCATGGTTGCGCACCCAGTTCTCCCCTTTGCTGCAGAAGCTCGGCTACAGTGGTAAGCCCACCGATACCCCTTCCGACAAGCAGAAGCGAGCCCTGTTATTTGTCGGCCTGGGAAATATCGCCAATGACCCCGAGGTCATTCAGCAAGCCAACACGCTGGTGCAGCAACTGATGAAGAACCCCGACTCGGTAGACGGCAGTCTGGCGCACGCGGTTGTCGCGGTAGCTGCGCGTCACGGAAACGCGGAACTCTACAACCAGTACAAGGCGCAGTTGAAGAAGGCGTCGTCGCCGGAACAGTACTACCAGTTCTTCTACGCCCTCTCCGAGTTCCAACAGCCGGAGCTGACCAAGCAGACGCTGGACTGGACGTTGACCCCTGACGTACGCGGTCAGGACCTGTACGTCCTGCTGCCGCTGCTGGAAAATCCGGCGAGTCAGGATGCGACGTGGTCCTTCATGCGCACGCACTTCGACGACTTGCTGAAGAAGACCGGCGGCGGACTCGGCGGAGTGGGAATCTTCCTGTATGGCGCGCAGAACTTCTGCAGCACCGAGAAGGCGGGCGAAGTGAAGCAGTTCTTCGAGCAGCATCCCTTCCCGGGCACCGAGCGCAATCAGAAGCAGGCCATCGAGGCGATCGACAACTGCGTAGCCTTGCGCGATCAGCAGCAGAGCAACCTCTCTGCCTGGCTGAAGCAACAGGGCAACGTGACCAACGCCTCCGCCGGCGGCGGCTCCAGTACTGGCGCCTCCATGCGCCGATAAAGCAGTCTGAATCAAGTCAAAAGGCGTCCCCTCCGGACGCCTTTTTTCTTGCGCTAACTTGTCGAGCGTCCGCACGTCCATGATGGCGCGGACTTTGTGAAAAGGAGGAGCCATGCGGAACTTCCTGCTCGGCATACTCACAACATTGCTCGTCCTGGTTGTCGGTGGGCTCGCGTATCTCAAGCTGGGATTGGTTGAGGTTCGTGGCGACCGGCCGCCTTCCAGGCTGGAAGCCTACCTGATGTCGTCTGCCGTACACGCATCGGTAAGACGGAATGCGCCTAAGATTCAGAACCCCATCCCACTCACCGACGAAAACCTCATTGCCGGAGGCAAGCAATACCGTGGCGAGTGTGTAGCGGTTGCCACGGAACGCCCGGCAAGGCCGACCGCTTTCCCGGCTCCCTGGTTCCTGACCCGCCCCAGTTCCCAACAGTTGGAACCAGCTACACGGAAGCGCAAGTCTTCTGGGTAGCGAAGCTCGGCATTCGGCATTCAGGAATGTTTGTGAACGGCTTGTGGGATTCAGACGATGAGCTGTGGCGGCTCGCCGCCTATATCAAGCGAATGAACTCTCTCCCGCAGCACGTGCAGGATGAGCTGGCGAAGAAAGGCGACCACTCGGGATGACTCTCGCTGCTAGTGTGCCTGTGCTGTGCCTCTGGTTCGCGTGCCCTTCAGTTGAACGCTAAGCTGGGCTCGACGCGCGCTGACTCTCCGCGTTGATCTCTTTCGCAGCTTTGATCCCTGACGCGATCGCCCCCTGCATCCATCCCGGCCACGGCGACGCATGTTCTCCGGCAAACCATATCTGACCCTCGCGGCGGCAAACATCGGGATACAGTTTTTGCTCTCCCACGTAGTATTCGCTGTATGCGCCGCGCTGCCACGGGTCGTTGACCCACGACTTCACCACCACCGTCTCCAGATGCGGCCGTAGCCCGGGATGCACCGCATCCATGTCGGCGATCAGCCGCTCCGTTCGTTCGCCATCATTCATCAGGTCCAGTTCGTGGGCGTACTTCTCGTAGACGTACGCCTGCAACAACCCACGCGTGCCCTGCTTGCCGTAAGTCGGATGCCACACTTCGAAGTTCTTGTCCGATGACCCGAACCCATTCAGCCCCTCATCCTGCCAGTAACGGCGATTGACCTGGTATGTGGTCCGCACAACCGGCCCATACGAAAGCGTGTCGATCGCGTGGCGCTTGGCCGGCGACCACTCCGGCGTCACCGCGATGTGCCGCAGAACGCCGAAGGGAATCGTACAAATCACCGCGTCAGACTCGATGTGGTCCTGCAATCCCGATTGCTCGTACGTGATGCGCACCCGTTCCTTGCTGCGATCAATCTGCTGCACCGCACACCCATAGCGAATCTGGCTGCTGAGCTTCGCGGCAAATGCCCGCGGCAGCTGGTCGTTGCCGCCCTTGATCTTCGCCAGTGACTCGGTGTGATGACTGTAGGAGTCGCGCATGAAGTCCAGCGCCGCGTCATCCTGGAATCCGAACACCATGTACGAGATGGCGTCCTGGGATGCGCCTTGCTGCCGCAGGTAATCCGCCATGCTGATGTCGGCCAGCCGCTGGATCTCCGGCGGCCAATCCTCGCGAATGCCGTCGCCGATCTTCCGCATGGTTGGCCCGTAGTAATGCTCGTCGAAGTTCGACAACCCGATGCGCCGCTCCTCCGCCGTCAGATCGAGCGGAACCTGCGACATGTCGATCGGCTTACCCACCGGCGTTATTACACGCTTGCCCTTCATCAGCGCGACCTCGGCGCCGCCGGCAGGCCAGAACGGCTCCAGCTGAAGGTTGAAATACTCCACCCACTCGCGCGTGACGGTATGCGTGTTAGGAATGCGCCCCGCGCCGGCCTCGGCATACATGTCGTCCGACAGCCCTTCACGAACGGTATGCACGCGTCCGCCGGGATGCAGTTGCGCTTCGAGGATGACGACCTCATGCCCGCCGCGCTGCAGCTCCCATCCCGCCGAGAGTCCTGCCAATCCCGCGCCAAGTATGGTCACCCGCATTGCGCGGCCGGCCGGCTGTGTTGAGCTCTGCGGCAAAGCCCAGCTCGGCACGTCACGCAGGAACAGTCCTCCCGCAGCCAGACTCGCCAGCTTCACAAATGCTCGCCGCTCGATTTTCATGTGCGCGCAATTGTATTATCCGCGCCGATCTTCGCCAATATCGGAATCGCGATCCGAGTCGCCCGCAGACAAAAAGCTCCTGCGACATCACTGCCTGCAGAAGCTCGTGACGAATTATGTGTCCTGGCGCCCCGTTCTAGCGCTCTTCTTGCTAGAGCAGGGCGGTTGTGCCGACCCGGAAGGATCTAGCTGGCCTTCGCTCTAACCTTGCATACGTATGGATGCTCGCGTTCCCACTTTTCCAGCGAGCCATCAAGACGCGACACCAATCTGGAGGTGTGACATTCCTTGCAGGTAGATCGGATCAGCTCTGGGAGTTCGAGGTCGACTAACTGGTGCTCAAAATGGGAGGCGGGACTGTAACTCGTTCTCATCGCGCACCTCGGATCGTGGCCCACTAACATTTAAGCCAATGGATAGACGGCTGTCAGTGAGCGCAGTCACGACGAGTAGCGCAAATCGTATTTTGCACCGAAAAAATCTCCCGTGCAACACAAACATGGCAAAATAAGAGTAATCGCAAGTGGCCTGTCAGCGCCATCGCTTGGCAAGGAAGCGCTACTACCACCCACCACACATATACCGTATGACGGGATCGTCCCGACTGGCGGCCCGCCGTTGTCCGCTGACGGACATGATCTTCGGCCGCCGAACATTCTGCTTCGCACTCCGTGATTCCAAGCTGTTGAATCTAATCGCCGCAGCCTTGGCATATATTTTGCCGTTATGATTTGCGCTCTCCGTTGATGATTCCTGGCGTCTCAACCAAACTCCATGGGGGAGGTGACGTCGTGGCCAACCGAATATTTTTCCAACGCAACTCGTCTCTGCTGCGCTTCGCGCCGTCTCTTGCGGTAATTGTTCTCTGCGCTTCAGCAGCCTTCTGCGAAACCCTTTCGCTGCCCGCCGATTCTCCGCGCTGGGAGCTGCAGGGAGAAGCGAAGGTAGTCGATTACCTTGGCCGCAAGTCCATCCTGCTGGATGGCGGCGCCGCCCTTCTCAAAGACTTCGAATTGCAGGACGGGACCGTGGACGTCGACGTGGCAACGCCGGCAAAGCGCGGCTTCTTCGGCATTCAGTTCCGTCTCGCCGATGACGGAGCCAATGGCGAATGGATCTATCTTCGCCAGCACAAGTCGGGCCTTCCCGACGCCATGCAATATACGCCCGTGCTCAACACCGGGCTGAACTGGCAAATCTATAACGGGCCGGGATTCACCGGCGCGGTCGAGATCCCGAAAGATGAGTGGTTCCATCTGCGTTTAGAAGTTGCGGGAGCGCAAGCCAAGCTCTATGTCAAAGACATGGAAACGCCGGCCCTGGTGATGAGCGACCTGAAAAGCGGTATTCAGAAGGGGCAGCTCGCGCTCGCTGATCTCATCGGCGCTACCTACTTCTCCAATTTCGAAGTAAGCACCACGAGCTTCAATGCTCCGTGGGAGCGGCATCTGCCTCCAACGCCGCCGGGTACGCTGACCAAATGGAGCATTTCGCCTTCCTACGACGCGCTCGGCCGAAATTTGGAGCACCCGCTCTCGCCTTCCGAAATCTCTGCCATACATTGGCAGAATGTTGAAGCCGAGCCACCCGGGCTTGTCGTCCTCTATCGTTATCGCGAAGCTCCACATCCGCACGTCACCTTTCAGTCAGACTTTTCCACGCGCCTGCAGCCTCAGCCGGGAATGAAGGTTGTCTACGCAAGAACGACGATCGATTCCGATCGCGACCAGGTCAAGAAGCTTTACATCGGCTACAGCGACGACGTAAGCGTCTTTCTGAATGGCAAAATTCTGTACCGCGGTCGCAGCGCGCAGAGCTTTCGCGATCCTGGCTTCCTCGGCATCATGAACCCAGAAAACGACGCTGTGTACCTCCCTCTGAAAAAGGGAAAGAACGAGTTGGTGCTTGCCGTGAGCGAACTCGGCGGCGGATGGGGATTCATTTGCCGCCTGAGCGAGTTGCAGAACTAAAGCAGCCATTCGCTCGCAGTTACAGGATGATAGGGTAGAAAGCCAATAGCCTTCGGAGCAAGCATGTTCGCAGATCTTCGCTACGCGTTGCGGCAATTGCGTAAATCGCCGGCTTTCACCCTGGTGGCGATATTGACACTTGCTTTGGGCGTGGGCGCAAACACGGCTATCTTCAGCGTGGTCAAGGCGGTGCTCCTGGACCAGCTACCCTACCGCGATCCCGGCCGTATGGTGAAGTTCTCCGAAGCCAGCCCCGACACGCCGCTGCCGGAGACCATCGACTACACCACCACCTACGACCTGCGGCAGCGCAGCCGCTCGTTTGAGAGCATGTCGCTGTTTCGCGACGGCGCGGGCGCGATCGTCGAGCAGGGTCAGCCCGAGCTAATCGAAGGCATGCGCGTCGGCTACGACTACTTCGACACGCTGGGCGTCAAGATGCTTCTCGGCCGCGGCTTCCTTGCGGAAGAAGATCAGCCCGAGACCCGCTACGAAATCGTCCTCACGCACGGACTATGGCTGCGCCGCTTCGGCGGCGATCCCGCAATTGTCGGCCGTACCATTCGCATGAGCGATCGTTCTTACAAAGTCGTGGGCGTGCTCCCCGAGAATTTCTTCCCACTGGTGCGCGCCGGCCGCTCCGAAATGCCTGAGATGTACGCCCCTCTAGGCTACGACCTGAAGCAGCCCATGGCCTGTCGCGGATGCCAGCATCTGCAGGTCGTCGGGCGGCTGAAGCCCGGCGTCTCCATGGAGCAGGCGCGCGCCGAGTTGAATAGCCTGCTGCGCGAGATCGTGCGCGAGCATCCCACGGACTACGACGAGAGCACCGTCATTGCCATGATGCCGCTGCGCGATTACATGGTGGCGCGCGTAAGCACCGCGCTCTGGATTCTTTTGGGCGCCGTGGGTATGGTCTTGCTGATCGCGTGCGCTAACGTCGCGCATCTCGCGCTGGCGCGTGCTACCAGCCGCACGAAGGAGATGGCGCTGCGTGCCGCGCTGGGCGCCGGTCGTGCTCGTCTGGCCCGGCAGCTGCTCGGTGAGAGCATCGTGCTCGCGCTCATTGGCGGTCTTGCCGGCCTGGTGCTCGCATGGTGGGGGACCAGCATCCTCGCCACGCTGGGACTGAAAGAACTTCCGCGCGCCGCCGAGATCCGCGTCGATCTGCCAATCCTTCTCTTCACCCTCGCCACCAGCATTCTCACTGGGCTGCTCTTCGGAGTGGTGCCCGCGCTGCGTACCTCGCAGGTCGATCCCAATGAAGCCTTGAAGGACGCGGGTCGTGCTACGGAAGCCCGCTCCCGCCACGCCTATCGCAATATGCTCATCACGGTGGAGATTGCGCTGGCCTTCGTGCTGGTGATGGGCGCGGGCCTGCTGGGCAAGAGCCTGCTGCGCCTGCTCGATGTCGACGCTGGTTACGATCCGCACAATGTCCTCACCGCCGGCGTCTACGTCTATGGCGACCGCTACGACAATAAGCCGCAAGTCGAGCTGAATTTCTACCAGCAGGCGATGCAGCGCCTGCGCGTCACTCCCGGCATTGAAGGTGTGGCGATGGTGAGCACCCTGCCACTGGCTACCTTCGACCGCCGCGGGCTGCACATCCAGGACCGCCCCCTGGCCAATGAATCCGAAGGGCCCGCGCCCGATACCTACTCGATCTCGCCTGAGTACTTCAGCGTGATGCGCATTCCGCTGAAGCGCGGACGTCTCTTCACCGGCGCCGATCGCGCGGGCGCTCCGGGGGTGGCGATCATCAGCGAATCCTGCGCCCGTGCTGTCTTTCCCAACGAAGATCCCATCGGCAAGCACGTCCAGCTGGGCGGTCGTGATGACAAGAAGCCGTGGCTCACCATCGTCGGCATCGTTGGCGATGTGCGCCAGTACAGCTTCGATCGCCCCTCGCAGATGGAAGCCTACGTCGCGCAAGCGCAGAACATGGATTACGGCTTTGATGTAGTCGTGCGCACCGGCGGCGATCCGCGGCGATTCGAACAAACCGTCCGCCAGGCGTTCCTCGCCGCCGATAATACGCAGCCGATCTATCAGGTTCGTCCGCTGGAAGATTACGTCGCAGAGTCGCAGGCAACGCGCCGTTTCAGCCTGATGCTGCTTGGACTGTTTGGTGCACTGGCGCTGGTCTTGGCGGTCGTCGGGATTTACGGCGTGATCTCATACGCCGTGAGCCTGCGCACCCGCGAGTTGGGCATTCGTCTGGCGCTCGGTGCCGAGCGGCGCGCCATCATCGTAATGGTGCTGCGCCAGGGACTTGCGGTGGTTGCGGGCGGCCTCGCCGTCGGATTGGCGGCGTCGCTGGTGCTCACGCGATCGCTCGTGTCGCTGCTCTTCGAGGTGCGTCCCCTGGACCTGGCAACGCTTACCGGCGTTACTTTGATCCTCGCTGCCATAGCCCTGCTGGCTAATTACCTGCCTGCGCGCAGGGCATCGAGAGTCGATCCCGTCGTGGCCCTGCGCTACGAATAAATCCTTGCGGTCTGACGAATCACTCGTCGCCTGGTCATCGCATCTTCCACCTGGTCGTCCCGAGAGAGGACGTAAGTCCGAACCGAGGGATCTGCGGTTCGCCGGGATGGGAAATGCCCAGGTGTCCGATCTGATGCGCTCTGGCATTTCCGCATCACATCTGATAATTTCACGCGAGCATGACGGAGCCACGGGCACTGAGCGCGGAGTCCACCTCCGATCGCTGGCATGCAATGAGCGCCGGTTTCCTCGGCTGGACGCTCGACGCCTTCGACTTCTTCGTCGTCATCTTCCTCTTCGATACGCTAGCCGAGCATTTCCACGTCCCCAAGCGCGACATCGTCCTGAGCGTCACCGCGACGCTCGCCATGCGTCCCATCGGCGCGCTGCTGTTCGGCATGATGGCCGACCGCTATGGACGCCGCCGCCCGCTGATGGCCAACGTCATCTTCTTTGCGGCGATCGAATTTCTTTGCGGCTTCTCGCCGAACTTCACCGTCTTCTTCATCCTTCGCATGCTGTTCGGCATCGGCATGGGCGGCGAATGGGGCGTCGGCGCATCGCTCGCCATGGAACACGCGCCAATTCGCTGGCGCGGCGTGCTCTCCGGAATTCTCCAGAGTGGATATCCCATCGGCTTCCTGCTGGCTGCAGTGGCCGCGCGCCTGGTGCTGCCAAACTGGGGCTGGCGTGCAATGTTCTGGATCGGCGGCATTCCCGCACTGCTGGCGCTCTACATTCGCACCAAAGTTCCCGAGTCCGAAGCCTGGCGGCAGCACCGCGTCGCGCGCACCATCGACGGCCCGCGCATCGCCTGGCAGCACAAATGGCTCTCGCTGTGCCTCATTGGGCTCATGTTCCTGATGAACTGCCTCTCTCACGGCACGCAGGACCTTTATCCCGACTTTCTGAAGCATCACCACGGCGTCGGGACAAATACCGTCACGTACATCACCATCTTCTACAACGTCGGGGCGGTTGTCGGCGCGATCATCTTTGGCTTGCTGTCGGAGAAAATTGGTCGGCGCTACACCATGTTGGCGGCGCTTGCTGTATCGCTCGCGGTAATTCCCGCGTGGGCCTTCGGCAGCACGCTCGCAGTGCTGGCGGTCGGCGCCTTCCTCATGCAGATGGGCGTGCAGGGCGCGTGGGGAATCATTCCCGTCCATCTCAACGAGCTTTCGCCCGACGCCGTGCGTGGCCTGCTGCCGGGCTTCACCTATCAGGTCGGAATTCTCTTCGCGGCATCCACGCCCACAATCGAATTCGCCCTGCGCGACCGCCTGGGCTACGCCGGGGCGCTGACCGCCTTTGAGCTCGTGGTCATCGCTGCTTTGGCATTGATGCTGGTGTTGGGATCGGAAAGACGCGGCCGCAGCTTTGTGCGAGAACCCGAATCGGTTGCGGCTTAGATTGGAGCGGGAGACGGGGATCGAACCCGCGACCAACGGCTTGGGAAGCCGTGACTCTACCACTGAGTTACTCCCGCTCAGTGACCAAAGTGTATCACCGCGAAAATCGCCGCCGCAATTTCGCCAGAGCCGCGATCCGCACGCGAATGACGAGCTATTGAGGCAACAATCCGCGGCTCGCCTTAACTCTTTGCAGCATCCATACCTTCTTTGACACTGTTTCTGAGCGGCTGCTACTATGAATTGTTCGCGTTTTTCCCGCCCAAGCACGCGTCCCCGTCGTCTAGCCCGGCCTAGGACATCGCCCTTTCACGGCGGTAACACGGGTTCAAATCCCGTCGGGGACGCCAACAATCCAAAGCAGTTATAGGATTTGTCTCGTCCGCTTCTTTGCCTTCGGTGACGAATGGGTGACTAAGAGCGGGATTTCCG
>Ga0126381_100003918_pt1 | contig 16136 bp, 19 predicted proteins | sample PanSoiMetPlot_28_FD_96465 | JGI IMG/M metagenome (GOLD analysis project Ga0126381, IMG submission 96465) | Tropical forest soil microbial communities from Panama - MetaG Plot_28 | ecosystem: Environmental > Terrestrial > Soil > Tropical forest > Bulk soil | place: Panama | collected 2016-02-17 | reverse complement strand
TCCTTGGCGACGCGCCGCTACGCGCCTCTTCGAAACGGCCCTTGGCACGAAACAAGGGCGGCTCGCCCATTTACACACGATATACGTGGAATTCTCGTGCGGCCGCCATCGGCGTGCGTCGGTTAGCCGACATAACAACTACTGCCCTGTCAAATGACAGCTTCGCTGACGATTCCTCGGAGTTCTGCAACAGTCCAAAACCCATATTTGCGTGCGCAACTAAAATGTTTTGGCCTCAAGTACTGGCTCGACTCGAAATTGGAGAAACCTGCACGGCATATGAAATATTTGCACGGGCTCGAGCGCTCACAAGGATGGGGGGTATCGTTATCAACAAGAGCATCGCCAACACGCTTATCAACAACAAGCTCACGAGCATGGCTGCTTCGGGCGCCAATCTCTTCGCGGCGGCGGTCGGTCCCGGCGGGGTGATCGGATTCGGCAATCCAACGTCAACAACCTCGGGTGCGGAATTGTTGAAGATTCAGCAAGCCGCCACTCTGAAGCCGCCATCGGCCTGATTGCTGCTGCATTGGCGCGCGCCGCGATGCCGATGTTGGGTTCGCGGCGAGACATCGCCGTCGCGCGCCGGATGGCGGATGCTTCGGCTCCGGCGTAAGCTGCGCCGGCGGAACCGGAGGTCAGAGCTGCGCAGGCCACGTCGACCACGGCTGTGGAGACGGAGGCCACGGTAGAGGCGGCGACGGTTGCGGGGGCGGCGGCGGTTAGTCCCGCGCGATGGAGAAGCCTGGTGGCGCTGCGGCCGCGGGCCGCTTAGTATTGCCGCACGGAGCCTTGAGATTTCCAATCAACGGGGGAACCCAATGAACGCATTCCATACGCGCGCCCTGGCGCTTGTCTTCCTGGCGCTTGTCGTCCTGGCGCTTGGCGCGGGCATCGCCGGCGCGGCCGACATCAAGGTGCTGAGCACCGGGAATATGCAGTCGATCCTCGGCGCACTCACCGCCGACTTCGAGGAGGCGACCGGCAACAAGCTCCTGATCGAGTATGGCTCGACGCCCAAGATCAAGGCACGGGCCGAGCAGGAGGCCGTCGATCTGACCATCAACGAGCGCTACGTGCTTGACGAGCTCACCAAGGCAGGCCGCGTGCAGGCCGGTACGCTCATCGACATCGCCCGCTCCCCGCTCGGGCTCGGTGTGCGGGCGGGCGCGGCGAAGCCCGACATCAGCACGCCCGATGCGCTCAAGGAAGCGCTGCGCAAGGCCGAGAGCATCGCGGTGCCCGACCCTTCAGGCGGCGCGCAGGACGGCAACTACTTCTTCGGCCTCATCGCGCGCTTGGGCATTGCTGACGAGATCAAGCCGAAGATCAAGCTGACCCAAGGGGGCGATGCGGCGGCGGCCGCGGTCGCCTCGGGCTCAGCCCAGCTCGGCGTGGCGCAAAAGCGCAACTTCAATAAGCTCGCCGGCGTCACCCTGCTCGAGCCGCTGCCCGACATTGCGGGCATCAAGTTCCTCATGGTGGCGGGCGTCATCAGCGGCAGCCAACAGCGCGACAACGCGCTCGCCTTCGCCAAATTCCTCGCCTCCCCCGCGGCAGTCCCGACCATCGTGGACAAGGGCATGGAGCCTTACGCGGCGGGGAAGTAGCGCGCTGTTATGGACGCACCGGCCTCTCACTCCTTCTCCCCATACAAAGTCGGGCTTGCAAAGTCGGGCTTGCAAAGTCGGGCTTGCCCGATTTCGCCATTCAACATAGCCGAAGTCGGACATATCCGGCTTCGGCTGGAGAAGGCGGGAAAGGGGGCCGGCATTAGTGATACGGAAATGCCGTGCCCCCCTCACCCCTCCCTCTCCCCTGCGGCGAGAGGGAGTGAAATGCCTACCTCCTTACAATCGCGAACATGCATAGTCGTGCGAAAAAGATTTTTCACAATTGCCGTAATCCTCCGCTAAAGCCTCAGCATGAACAAACCATCGGCCCTCCTCGCGGCATCGCTCGCTGCGCTCTCGTCTGCCCACGCCGCGCCCTGCCCCGGCAATGCCGATGCGCTCGGCACCGCGCGCGTGCTCGATGTGGATGTCGCCGCGATGCCGCGCGTCGGGCGCAAACAGTTCCCGCAGACCTTGCCGCTCAAGCCGAAAGAGGTGGTGCTCACCTTCGACGACGGCCCTTGGCCCGCGACCACCGAGCGCGTGCTCGACACGCTCAAGGCCGAATGCGTGCGTGCCACCTTCTTTCTCATCGGCCGCAATGCGCTCGCGCGTCCGGCGCTGGCGCAGCGCGAGCTCGCCGATGGGCACACCGTCGCCTATCACAGCTTCTCGCATCCGATGCTCGATCACATGGCGCAGGCGGCGGCGCAGTCCGACATCGAGCGCGGCTTTGCCGCCGTCGATGCCGCGCTCTACGGGTCCGCGGCCACGCACCCGCCGGCGACGGCATTCTTCCGCTTTCCCTACTTCGCCTCGACGCCGCCACTGCTCGACTGGCTCGAGCGGCGGCACATGGTGGTGTTCGGCGCGGATCTCTGGGCGAGCGACTGGAACCCGATGACGCCGGAGCAGGAGCTCGCTTTGATCCTGGGCCGCGTCGAGGAGACACAAGGCGGCATCGTACTGTTGCACGACACCAAGGCGCAGACCGCCGCAATGCTGCCGGCGTTCCTGCGCGCCCTGAAGGCGCGGGGGTTTTCCATCGTGGATGTGGTGGATGCCTCGGCGCGGCCAAGGACGCAGTAAACGGACCAATCGCCCTGAGCGCTCCCCAAGCTAAGTACGATCTCGATCCGCCGCGGTCTTTCCCTCCCGAAGCGGCTTGCTCCCGCACCGCCGCCGAGGTCCGCCGACGAAGGCGCCGCGCCCTCCTGGAATGAACACCTTTCGAGATCAAGTGATTGCTTTTCGCGTACCCCTCCCGCCATCATCCCGCCACGAGCGTCTGGCGCGCTCTCTCGATGGTGAAGAGCACGTCGGAGCTGTACCGAGTGATTGACAGGAAGCCGTTCGACGTCATCGCGAAAATGGCAGCATCGCCGTTGGACAATACGGGCCAGGTCAAGCTCGCCGGTCCGAGCCGGCCTGTCGACGAGAGCAACTCCATCAGCACGGGCGATGGCAGAGACGAAGGCTTGCATAGAGCAATCGTTGACCTCATCGTCCGCAGCCTTCCAGCGCCGCTAAACGACATGCATCTTGCAGTAACCAACCCTCTGAGAATGTGATGAAAGTCATCGCTTCCGCCAAATCATGGCCGGCTGCGACTGTTTGGTTGTCAGGCGCTTTGCCGCAACGCAACGGAAGAGAGTGGGAAGCCCTCCCGCGGACAACGGACATTTCGTCCGCTCGCGCGCGGAGATCGGCTGACGCTGCGCGCACCGCGGGTGCAGCCCGGGGGAGGCGCAGATTATGTTGCATCCAGGGTTGCATGTGCGATGACGTTCGACACTTTTTATAGACTCGCGAGCTTGGGGGACGCAGAATGGATCAAGTAGAACTTTATACGCGCAGTGATTTGTCAAAATGTCCGCGCTGGTCGCGTGCATTTGCTAAGCAGCGTAAGGACCACCGATATTACGAACTGCTGGAAGATGCGATACATCCGGAATTCACTTACGGCTATTTCGCCATCAGGGACAGCGCCGGTAATATTTGCGCTGTGCAGCCATTTTTCATTCTAGAACAGGATCTACTAGTCGGCGTCAGTCAAAGATGGGGAACCCTGGTTGATCGACTGCGCTCTATATTTCCGCGTTTCATGCGACTTAGAACACTGATGGTTGGCTGCGTGGCAGGAGAGGGGCATCTTGATGCGGCCGACGAAAAATCGTGCTGCTCTTTGGCGCGGAGTCTTGCAGCTTGTATCACAGAACATGCACGCAATCTTCGTGCATCACTAATTGTCCTTAAAGAATTTCCGGCGCGATATCGGACGTCTCTTTCTCAATTCCTGGTGCGTGGTTTCACGCGCCTTCCGAGTCTACCGATGACGCGCGTGAGTATCGATTATCCGAGTTTTAATGACTACATGATGGGGGCGCTCAACAGCGCCACTCGCACAAAACTGCGTCGAAAATTCCGAGCGGCGGAAAAGGCGCCGAAGATCGAGATGAGCGTCATTCGCGACGCCACACCCATCATCGACGACATCTACCCTTTGTATGTTAGCGTTTACAATCGCTCCAAGCTCCGCTTTGAGAAATTGACACAAGAGTACTTTTGCAATCTCGGTCGGCTGATCCCCGACAAGGTTCGTTTTTTCGTCTGGCGCCAGAACGGCAAAATCATCGGATTTTCCGAATGCATGATTCACGAGGCCGCTTTCTACGCCGAGTACATCGGCCTCGATTACGAAGTTGCGCTCGACCTACACCTTTATCATTTGATGTATCGTGATATGGTCTCGTGGGCGATAACCAATGGCTATAAAGAATTTAGAAGTAGTGGACTCAACTACGATCCAAAACTTCATTTTAGGCACTTGTTGGATCCGATTGATCTTTATGTTCGGCATACATCTCGAATCGTGAATCCAGCCCTTAAGCTTCTGCTACCGCTCCTTGATCCGACGAAATATGACGCAACCCTCCGCAAGTTTGCCAATTATAAAGAGCTCTGGGCCTCTGAGTAACGATGATTTCATTGTTCGCGCCCGTTCGCAGCATGTACACGATCCCGGAAATGCGAGCCACGTTGATGGTTACGCTAAAGCACAGCGTATGTCTGAACGTTGGTAAAGCAGGGGGCCCGAATTTGATGTCTGCTTTGTGAGAGCAATCCCCCCACTAATTGACCAATTTAGCTCAAAGATCGGACAGGTGTGGTCAGCGCGGGCGAACAACCGTCCGACGGATCCCGTCCCCTTCAGCAGTCGTGATCATAATGGCATCAGGATCATCGGATCATCGGCCGGAATGGAGTGCGCGGATGTCGCACCTCGCCGGTTCGGGGCTACCTGCCACTAGGTCCATCGCCAACAGAAGGCCATAAAACTCGCGTAACTTCGCGGGCAAACGTAGAGTGGGGCGAGCAATGATGACCATGAGAGATGCCGAAATGGCGGGGAGCCCGGGCCTGAGGCGCAGCACAGCTGCCGCTGACCGACAAGGCCCGTCGCAGCGAACGATCATCGATATGGCCGCGCTGTTTGCGGAGCGCGAATGCGACCGCTACGCGATGCACAGCCGCCATCTCAATGAGCAGATGGTGCGGGTCCTCAGAACGATTGGCTACGATGTCAGCTTCTGCCGAGGTCAGGGGCCCTACCTCTATGATCGGCGGGGAGCGCAATATCTAGACTTGTTGAGCGGGTTCGGGGTCTTCGCGATCGGCCGCAATCATCCGATCATTCGCGAGGCGCTCAAGAGCGTCCTCGACAGCGAACTGCCCAACCTGGTCCAGATGGATGTCTCGACGTTGGCCGGCATTCTGGCCGAACGACTCCTCGCGCTGGCGCCCTATCTCGACAAGGTCTGCTTCACGAATTCGGGTGCCGAAGCGGTCGAAACCGCCATAAAGTTTTCGCGCGCCGCGACGGGCCGGCCCGGCATCGTCTATTGCGGGCATGCATTCCACGGGCTTTCAAACGGCGCCCTGTCGGTGACCGACGAGGGGATATTCCGCCGCCGTTTCGAGCCGCTGCTGCCCGACTGCGTGCGGGCTCCCTTCAACGATCTCGACGCCCTCGAACGAGCGCTGCAGAAGCGTGCGGTGGCGGCCTTTATCGTCGAGCCGATCCAGGGCAAGGGCGTCAATCTACCTGGGGACGACTATCTTCAAGCCGCAGCTGAACTCTGCCGTCGTCATGGAACACTGTTCGTCGCCGACGAGATCCAGACCGGACTTGGACGCACCGGCCGCTTCCTCGCGATCGAGCATTGGAATGTCGAGCCGGACATGGTCCTGCTCGCCAAGGCGCTCTCCGGTGGCCACGTTCCAATCGGCGCCGTCCTCGCCCGAAAGCCGATTTTTGACAAGGTATTCGACCACATGGAGCGCGCAGCCGTGCACGGCTCTACATTCGCCAAGAACGATCTTGCGATGGCAGCAGGCATCGCCACGCTCGAGGTGCTTGCGGCGGAGGGACTGGTCGAGCGCGCAGCGCGAGCCGGGGAAAAGCTCCAGCGCGCTTTGGGCGCCATGGCCGATCGTTATGAACTCGTTCGGGAGGTTCGCGGCAAGGGCCTCATGATCGGAATCGAATTCGGCCATCCGCGCTCGTTCAAACTCAAAGCATCGTGGAACCTGCTGGAGACCGCGAGCAAGGGGCTATTCTGCCAACTGATCACGATTCCTTTGTTGAAGGAGCATCGGATTTTGACTCAAGTGGCTGGCCACGGCAGCCATACGATCAAGATTCTTCCCTCGCTTACGATTTCTGACTCAGATTGCGAGTGGATCATCGATGCTTTTGATGCCGCCGTCGCCGCCAGCCACCGCGTGGCGGGGCCGGTTTGGACGCTCGGCAAGGCGCTGATCGGACATTCTGTGGGATTGCAATGACCTGAGCGGCGCATGCGATTCCGGCCCCCTAGCCGGCGCTCGGTATCCCGTCCGATTCAATACACCGGCCGGGCGCGGCCTAAGCAACACAGAAATCCCTTAGCTCAGAAGCTCAGAGCCAAAGCCGCACTTCCAAGCGGATCGCGCAAGACGGAACTAGTTTCGTACGACGGCCGCCGTCTCGGTCCGGCCGCCAAAGCGGAGGCGAAGCCCCACTGTTGAGGTGAGTCCACGGCTTTGAATATTTGCGTCAAGCCCGTCCACGTTGTAGCGCGCGGTTCCGAGATCAAAGTACGCGGTTTCAATGTTAATCGAAACATTGGGTGTGAGCGCAAACTCGGAACCCAAGCCTACGATCCAGCCGACCTTGGTCTTGGAATTGGTTTGAGCGGGGCAGCCGGGGAGAGGCGGCGCCGTCGGTTGCGAACGGCTGCTGCACACGGAGTTGGCTTGATCTTGCGCGAACACCGCCCCGCCCTTCGCGTACACCAGAAGCCGGTCCCAATAAGCATATCCGATTCGGGTGGTCGCGGTGGAGAGCCAATTCAAATCCATCTCGCAGTTGGCGAAGAGACCTTGAGGGCAAGGCCGCGCGCCGCGCGCGTTGGTCCAGCCGGTTCCACCTTCGATACCAAGCACCCATTTCCCGATCTGGTAGTTGTAGCCGACATCGGCACCAGGAAGGACACCAGCCAAGCTCGGGTCCGTCACGCCGTCATTGAAGCGCCAGTTGGTAAATCCGCGGACGGTCCCGACGTGTGCACCGACGTAGAAGCCGGTCCAGACGTAGGCGGCGGTTGCCGGAGGTGCCTTGCGCAGCGGTGCCTTGGCGATCATAGGTCCGCGTCCTCTGAGCGTGGGATCGGGAACAAACTGGTAGCGAAGGCCGCCGTTGAGGCTCCAGCCCTCGATGTTGCCGCCGGCTCGATAGTCGCCACGCAAATAGCTGACCCAGCCCGTGCTCAGGGACTGCGCCGCCACACCCAAGCCAAATTGGCCATAGGTCCCCAGGCTCGTGGTCGAGATCGTTGAGGTCAGCGTCGGAAGCGGCGCACCAGTCGAACCGAAATTGCTCGTCAGACTTGATGTGGCCCCGCCTTGGAATTCGTAAAATACATTAGCCGAGGCGAAGGGCTGCAGCAGCACATTGCCAGACCTAACGGACCTCCCGACCCGCGCACCCAAGCGTCCGAGCGTGCTTTGGATGTCGTTGAAGTTCAGGACCAAAGGCGGGTCGCCGTCGGTCGAGGTGAGCATCCCCGGTAAATTGACCGGGTCGACTGTCGTTCTTGACCAGACGACCCCGGCCGACGGCTCGACGAACCAATGATTACCGAGAGCGTGATAGTAGCCGACATTTCCGCTAAACGCGATGCTGCGCGCGTCGAAGTGCTGACTCGGCAGTCTGCGGTCGGTGACCTCGTTTTGGAAGAAGTCCCAGCGCAGTTGCCCATCGACAAAAAAGCCGCCGTTGCTGGCGGCAGCATAAACACCAACGAAGGGTACCTCGAGATCGTCCTGGTAAGCGGGTGGCGGATTGAGGCCTGCCGGTGTTGTGTCTTGGGTCCTCGCGCCCATGTAGCCGACGGTAGAACCCGCGTGCAAATTCCATCCGTCCACGTTCAGCCGGGCAAGGTCGGTGCCGACCTGAACGCCGGCAAAGTCCTGCACCGTGCGCGTGTTGCAAGTAATGGCGCCGGCGACAGGGGCGCCAAATATGATGTTTCCGGCGGTTGCAGTCCCGCTCAACGTCATGTGGCCACCGACGCCGCGGGCCCACACTCCGCCGCCCTGCTGATCCGGCTGCGGATTGGCAGGGCTGCTGATGAAGGCAGATGACTGGGTCAGGAACGCCGTATTCGTGGTGTGGATGGAGGAGACCAGCGCGTTGATTGAGGCCGACGCGTCGGCAACGGCCGCGGCGGCGAGCGCGGTGTTGCTCCGGGTTGTCAGGGGCGAACTAAACCCCACCCCGGTACACTGAGCCTGAGCGCCAGGCGCCGAAAGGAGAAGCATCAGGGTCGATACGCCTGCGCCCAAGACAGTGAGCTTAGTGTTCGAACCGAGATGCAATATCTTCCACATCGAGCCGGCACTTCTTCTTCTTCCTATTGGATAACCGTCTGGTCGCCGTGTTCACTATATGACAGAGGCTCCCTGGGTACTGGTGTACGAGTGCGCTTGTAGTTCTTCGATCATTTTTGGGCGGAACGTGTTATTCCGGCAACACACCAGAAACCCCGGCCAACCTACAATGATTACCTGATGTGGGCTCGCCTGATGCCTTTCGACGGTGGATGCCGAACTCAATAAGCCGCCAAGAGCGACTGGATGCTCTGACTATGCGCTCAAAGGGACACAATCCGAAATGACGTCCTTCTTACAGCCCCTCCCAACCCCTCCGCCCGCGCCGCACTCTCAGCGATATCAGGTCCATCGGTCCATCTGGTCAAAACGCCGCGGCGCAGCAAGCCAGCTGTGAAAGTGATTGACCATATGTCCCATCGTCGGGCTCGCTTTATCCTGCAACATGCACCTTCGAGGTTCGAAGGCGGCAACTTCCAGAAGGCCGACGCCACGCGGCTTGCACCCGACTGTTGACAAGGCTTGTGTCCGGGATCCTCCAAAGCTGGATTCCAAGTATCCTTCTGTTCGCTGTGGCGTCCCGGCACGACCAGGTGATTTTCGTCGCGCGCCGATGCGGCGGACCTCGGGTGGGATCGTCACGCGCTCCGGTGCCATGCTGCGCCGCGACGACCCTTCACTGGGAACTGATCAGCGCCCGTCAACCTGTTGAGTCTATCGGATCCAGCTCGAGAACATCCAATTCCTTCCCGGAATTTTCGAGCCATTTATGTTCGATTATTCGTCGCAAAGATTCGTCAGCTTCCATTAATTCCTTCAGCGCAAATATTCCAATATCTGTCGGTTGAAATTCCATCGTATGATCTGTTGAAATGCGTCGATAGACGAGTTGCGCTGAAAATAGTTTTTCGTCAGGATTGCTTGCCGTGACTATTCCCTTTCTGAACTCATCTCCAACACGTGGGCCGGTTTGGCCACCACTGTGCGGCCACACCATGTAGGACAGATGATCACGCGTGTCTTCTTGACCGATGAAATGTGCGCGATTTCCGATCACGCAAATAGGCCCGTCTATCGTTCTGGTATATTGACCAAGAAACTTTAGATCATTTTTTCCTCGATAAACCAAACTGTACTGCGCGAAGCCATACTGCCACGGAAACACCTTGATCAAAAATCTGACCACAGTTCGTTCATCACTGAACCTCAAATCTCTACTGGTTCCAAATCGATAGCCGTAATAAGTCCCTTGATGAGTCCCGCAAAACCTTTTTACGCCCGCCTGACCTGGATCGTCGCGCGTCAACAGCCGATTAAACCCTCTAGGTATCGCTAGTCGATCGCCAAAGCAGTCGTGCAACAAAGGATAAATAAGCGGATCAACTGAACTTGGTTTCGTCCTAAGCTTACTACGAAAATGACGAAAAAGATAGTAATACATATTACCTAATATATGTTCGTAGTCCTCGCCAAAGTTGACCACGCGGCCCACTTGGGTAAGCCCATTGAACACAACAGTGCGGTCAGGTGGATCCGCAATATCTCTGACAAGTTCCCCATAAATCTCCGCCGGCTGCTCTCCCTCCCAATAGCGCACTATAACGAGGAGACGACGCAGGGGCCTTTCTAATTCATCAAGGTTGGGAGAATGCTCTTTAATCAAAGCATCCCTAGGACTCTCCCGAGGCATCGTGGATTCCCAATACGGATCGACCAAACCAACGAAAATCTCGGCCCCGCAGCTGTTCGAGCTCTAGGCGCGAGAGTTAGACAGCAACGAGATGCCCGCCAGATGCCTCAGAAGAGGGACTCCGTCCGTCAAAAATGATACGATCTTCGTAATCTGATATCCAGAGCGCGTCTGGATTGCTCTTGGCTATGACGAGTTGACCAAGGCTCGTGCCAGCGCCCGGAGACCGGTGCACCCTAAACATTATCAAACCTGTGCCGAGGGACACGCGGAGGTGAGGAGCCACAGCCGAAGGTACCAAAAAAGAAGAGACGGCCGTCGATTCGGCGCCCAAAAGACCAACGACTTCCAGCTTTCCCGCCTCAGTAGACAAGACAAATAGTGAACGGCCAGGGCCAGTCAGGCCGACCTGAGAAGCATTGTGTATCCTCCATGCCGTTTCTATGGGTACCGCAAATGATTTATGACCTTCGATGGCGCGACATTGAAAGGTGTACTGTGGTCTTATCCCTTTCCGCTGCAATTCTTTGTGTAGGATAAAAAGACAATACGCCTCATCGTTGACATGCTTGATCATCGGAGTCTGATTGTCAAGGCTGATAAAACTCAATTGCTGCAAAGCTCGAATCGCACCCTCAACCGTTCTCAGCCAAACGAATTTGTCGCGTGATTTGCCAGATTGAATGTAACTTCCATCGTGTCGGCGCCCGAGAAATTCATCGGGATGAGAGAAATGAAATATGAATCTCACATGTACGTCTGGATAGCGCGCGTGAAAAATACGCAGGGTCTCAATGAAACTCTCATCAAAACGCTGAGGTCTAAACGCGATTTCTTTTGTCCCAATCCGGACAATGTCGACACCGGCTTGGCCCGCAGCCGCAAGGTACTTATACAGCTGGCGATTGCTGAGCACCATGGGATCACCGCCAGACAACAACACCTCAGATATTGGATAACGCCGCTCTGATTCAGCGCATTCTCGGGTGAATCGCTCGTTGTAGCGAAGTACATAATCTCTCAGATCCTCGGGACTGACGAGCCCCTTTCCTGTACTTCTATTGAAGAAGTCGAGCCGGTAGCAGTAGCGGCAGTGTGCAGAACAAGCGAGTGAGGAATGAGCAAGCACAATCTCGTCGTACTTGTGAATCACTTTTCCCTTGATGGCATCTGGGCTATAGCGATTTTGGCTTGATGGGTCGCTTTCGCCGGTCATATCGAAGGTTTCTCCGGCTCGGGGCATCACGAGCGCAAGCAATGCTCGACTTGGGGGCATGTCCGGAACAATCACTTCGCCCGCTCTATCCCGCAAGCCCCCTCCAGACGCAAGCGCAAGATAGTATGGGTTGATCCCGAATATCATCCGCTGATCGGCCCGCGATTCAATAAGTCGCGATAGTTCTTGTTCGCCATACATCTCGCGGAGCAAGTTGCGAACCCGCGCGCTATCGAATCGGCCACGGGTAACCCCGATGTCGGACACATCGGTCTCCGGAATATGCTCTTCGTCGACAACTATCGCTGACGATAGCCCCATCGGCGACGCCCTCTGGCCTAATGGCGGGCAGATATAGGGCACAGTCGCGCGATTGAACATCGATATTTTCTGTCATCAACCACGAATTTGGTTCGGTGAGCTGGATGACAGAGGGGGGACGGATGGGGCTGGGTAGTCGGACGCAGCGCATCGGTGCCGACGCAAAAATTTCGCGCGCGAGCCTGGGCCCGGTGATCGGCACGCCCCTATCATTTTTCGAGTCCGGCTTGTTTCGGTCGGCAACGCTGCGGCGGAGAAATACAACCCTTGTCAGTGCCTTGTGGGTGGCCAGAAGTGCACTTCGGCCGTGCCGAACGGCCCGGCCAAGGCCCGAGTCCGGAAACACCGTTTGTGGGTGGCAGCAAGTTCCCGACGCTACCCCACGGATAGGGACATTATACCGCCTCGGCAAATGACCGATCCATCATGCACCAGCGACCCATAGGCGCCCAGTTCACCGGCCGTCCATGACCGTCCACCACTGACATTTTGCAGGATTTTTTCAGCCTAAACCATCGCCGAAGCCAGGTAGTCGGTTGCCGGACGGCACCTCTCTCGATTCGACGGCTGTGCACGTCTGTGCATTTCACGGCACGTGCATCAACAGAGAGTGGGAAGAGCCCCACACAAGGTCGCGGTGTGCGAACCAACTTGGACTATCCTAACTTCGCAGACGATCCAATGATGGGAGAAGTAGTTATGGAGGAAGCTCTCCAAGCAGGCCGGTTCAAACACGACACGGTTCGGGTTCTTGTTCATCTATTCAAATCTGAGGCAAAAGAAGATAGGGAGGTCATAGCCATCGCCAAACAACTTGCGATGGTCGGCAATGTTGTACGATATCATCTCGATCAGCTAACAGAGGCTGGCCTGGCCGACATGGAAAGTGGAAAATACGTCTATGGTCGGGTCTACTGGGCATCCACTACCGCCGGCCGAAAGTACGTTGTAGAGCGCAAGTTAATGTGATGCTGACTCAGCCGATCGAAGAGTACGCTTTCATAGCCCGTGACGCGCCGGGCCCGCAGCTCGTCCTTCAAGCCGGGCGCCAGAAGGTACGGTGAACCGAGCTTTACCGCGGCTAGCGAGGGCTCGCAAAGCGGGCGGTTGTAAATCGCTTAACCCTTCATCTCTTTTTTTAATTTTCGTCAGCGCCAGATTGCGAAAGTCAACTGATCTCCGGAGCGAAGGCTGATCGCACCGAGCTCGGCAAGCTCGTCAAGGCGACGTCCGGGCGATGTTGTGGTCGTCAGCCGGCCCGACCGGCTGACGCGTTCGACGCTCAATCTTCTGTCAATCCTGCGGCGGGTCTGCGAGGCCAACTTCAAGTCGCTCAAGGATCCTTGGGCCGACACGACCACGCCGCACGGTAAGCTAATGGTGACCATCCTTGCCGGCCTGGCGACCTTCGAACGGCACCTGATCAAAGCTCGCACAGAGGACGGCAGGAGGGGCGCCAAAGAGCGCGGGGTGCGCTTCGGTCGACTACCCAAGCTTGACCCCGTTCCAGCGTCAGGTGGCTTTGCGGCGCCTCGCCGACGGCGAGAGCCAAGCCGATGTGGGCGTGGGCCTATGACGTCGATCCTGCTGCAATCTGCCGGCTGGGGGCGCCCAGCAGGATTGCGGGCGGGCCGGATTGAACGCGGCCAAAAGTTCCTGAGAAGGAACATTTTTACTGAATCTCAAGGTTCATCGCCTAGAAGTTCCTGACCAGGAACATCGTGTCGATCATGAAAGACGAAAGCCCGACAGGGCGCATGGCGCAGCAAATGGCTCGAGCTTTCGGATCACTGATCCGGAGCCGCCGGCGAGCATTGAATATGAAGCAGGATGAGCTAGCGTTGGTGACGGGCGTTGGCCGCAGATTCCTGATCGAACTTGAAGCTGGCAAGCCAACATGTCAGCTCGGACGAAGCCTATTGGTAGCCAATGCGCTCGGATTAGTACCGGCCGATATTTCACCGCGCGAACGATTGGCCTCAGCAACCACGCCGGAACTACCCGAGTTTCTAGTCGGGGCGGAGGAGCCCGATGGCTCGCCTACCGGTCTACTTTGAGCAGCGGCTCGTCGGCACAATCGTCGTTGACAGGAGTGGGCCCCAATTCGCCTACGATCCCGGCTGGATCGGCCTGAGGGGAGCATTTCCGATCTCGACGAGGATGCCGTTGGGCTCCGAACCCATCGTTCCCGCAATATTCCTCCCGTGGGCGGCCAACCTCCTCCCGGAAAACGAGCAACTACGAACACTCGGGCACCTTCTTGGGATGGCGCGCGGTGATGTCATTGGTCTGCTGTCCGCGATCGGCGGCGACACGGCGGGCGCCCTCTCGTTCGGCCAACCCGGCAGAACCTCTTCGCTGCGCTGGCGACCCGTGGATACGCCGGGAGCCCTTGAGCGGCTTATCGAGGAGCTGCCTAACAAGCCGTTTCTTGCCGGCCAAGAGGGTGTCTCAATGTCGCTCGCCGGTGCCCAGGCGAAGCTCGCTGTTGCCGTTGACGACGCAGGTCGCATCTGCATTCCGATGGATGGCTCTCCGTCGACGCACATTCTCAAGCCGGATGCAGCTCGTCTTTCGGGCGCCGTTCAGAACGAGGCGTTTTGCCTGACGTTGGCGAGACGGATGAAAATTGCAACACCGAGCGTCATGACCGGGCAAGCCGGCAAACGAACATATCTGCTGGTCAAACGGTACGACCGGGCGGAGATTGGCGGTCGTTGGCGTCGCTTGCACCAGGAAGACTATTGCCAGGCACTTGTCCGGCATCCCTCCGACAAATACGAAGCGAACCAGACGGGCGCCCGCGGGCCAACCCTAAAGGAACTATTTGAGGTGACGCGACGGTGCATGCCAGCGACCGATATCGTGCGATTGCTCGACATGGTCATCTTCAACATCATCGCCTGCAACACTGATGCGCACGCCAAGAATTACGCGATCATGATTTCAGCAGGCGGCGCGTCCCTTGCACCCATGTACGACGTCATGTGCGGCGAGGTGTGGGACAAAGTCACAAAGAACCTCGCTCAGAGGATCGCCGGCGAGAGCCGAGGTGATCAGATCAAGGGCAGGCACTGGCAACGATTCGCCTGCGAATGTGGACTTAATCCGACACAAGTCCTCGCCCGAGTCGGAGCGTTGGCAAAACTGGCCATTGCAGAAGCTGAAGGCGCTGCAGCTGAAGTAAATGCCATGCCGGCGGGTCAATACGAAATCCTAGGCCGGGCGCGACTGGCGGTCGAAGGACGTGCCTCCCGTATCCTCGCGCAATTGCAAGAGGTGGATGATGCGCCGGCTTTCGAAACCGAGGAGTTACACTAGCTAGGCTGATTCCGATTTGGAGAAAAGTGAACGCGACAGCGGACATGACAGTGCCGCCATCGCTCCTCGCCCGGCCAACCAGATGATCGAATGATCGGCCGAGCCGGCGCCTCAAGGCGTTGCCGTAGTCCTCCCGGAGCTGCCTGACAGCTTGCGTCGGGACACCGCACGTTTCCGCGTTGCTCTGCATTTCCCGAATGAGCCTGCGCGCGCCGGCGAGCTACACCTCGAACAGCTTGCAGGCTCCACCGGATTGAGCGCCCGGTGCTGGGCGCCCGCCGCGTCGTTGACGCCGCGGATGCCGGTGGCGTTCTTCAAGGACTCGACGCCCAGCGCCAGCAGCAGTTGGCAGGCCAGCGGCGAGCCAAGGCCTCCGGTGAGGGGCAACCCCGGGGGGCATCCCCGGCATGACGCCGAACTGTGCCTCCGCCGCGGGGATCGATCCGACAACTGCCAAGGTGGCGTAAGATAGGACTCGCCTGATCATCATCGCTATTCCCTCCCGCCCGGCATCGTTCAAAAATCTTACCTCACGAAATGCCCTGTGTTTTGGCCTCGGGAAGGGCCGCACACTACTAACGCAGTAGGCCTGAGCTGATGCTTGGTGAGGGAGGCGCTTCCGCAAACTGCGCGTAACGACTCGCGGAGAGGCCCCCCGCCCCGACCCTCTCCCCGCCAGCGGGCAAGCGAGGCCGAGAGGCCCTCAAACAACCCGCGACAGTCCGCCGTCGACGTTGATCGCGGTGCCGGTGATGTAGGAGCCGGCCTCCGAGGCGAGGAAGCAGGCGAGGTTGGCGAACTCCTCGGCCCGCCCGGCGCGGCCCAAGGGGACCTCCTTGGTGCGCTCGCGCATGTAGTCTTCCACGCTGATGCCGCGCCGCTCGGCGGCCCGCACATGCTGGTCGGCCTCGATGAAGCCGATGAGCAGCGCATTGACCAGCACATTGAACGGCGCGCCCTCGCCCGCCAGCACCTTGGTCAGCGCCATCCCGGCGGCGCGCGTCACCACGGTGGGCGCGCCGCCGGGGCGCGGCGCCTT
>Ga0126381_100003916_pt1 | contig 16137 bp, 11 predicted proteins | sample PanSoiMetPlot_28_FD_96465 | JGI IMG/M metagenome (GOLD analysis project Ga0126381, IMG submission 96465) | Tropical forest soil microbial communities from Panama - MetaG Plot_28 | ecosystem: Environmental > Terrestrial > Soil > Tropical forest > Bulk soil | place: Panama | collected 2016-02-17 | reverse complement strand
TTTCTGTACCCAGTCATATCCGTAGTTGCCGACCGCACAAATCAGCTTGTCGAGCGGGATTTTCTGCTTGGCAATCTCGAGATTCTTGGTGAACCACTCCTGCGACGCTACCGGGCCCGGTTCGTTCTCGGATTCGTGCTCGTCATAGTTCATGAGCACGACACCATCGGTCCGCGCCGCGATCGCCGCGTAGTCAAAGTCTCTGTCACGGGCTGGCACGCTCACGTATAGCTTCAGTCCCTTGGCGTGGAGATCGGAGCCTAATTCACCAAGCAGCGCCACATACCCCGGCTGAGCTTTCTTGGGGAAGTCTTCGAAGTCGACCATCAAACCGCGGTACTTATCCGACGCGAGAAATGCCAGGATCTGGTGGCAAAAACTCGTGCGCGCGTCGGCATTCATCAGAAAACCGGCAATTTCGGGCTTCCATTCCGTCTCGTCGAAGTTGTTGACGAGCGGGAAGACTTCCATATCGGTATCGGCCGTCTTGAGAAACGGCATGACCTCGTCATCCACCGGATGCACGCGGCCGTCCTGCAACACATTGAAGTACTTGTACGTCTGCTGGTCCAAGCCCTGAACGTTGCCGTCGGGTCCCAGAACGTGCAGCCACTCGGGATAGAGCAGGTCGACCTGGTGGGCATACTCGCGGAGGGATGCGAAGCTCGCTGCATCCCACTGAACGTAGAAAGCGGCACGAATACCTTCGTCAGCATTCAGGACGACCTGCGATGGAGGCGTCTTCGATTTGCGGCGAGCCCGGGCGGTGGCAAGCTTCTTGCGCTCTTTTTCTTTCTCCTTTTCCCGTTCCTTCTCTTTTTCTTTTAATGCGTGATAGGGGTGCTTTTGGTCGGGAAGCAGAAGGCTGGGAAGTTGCTCATTTCGAATGGCGGTATAAACGAAAAATACTACGATGAGGGTGATGGCCAGTCCGAGAATGTCGAACAGCCGGCGCAGGCGCCGCCAACGCGATTGACGCGGATCGTAAAAGACAGGTTTAGCCATGAGCACGCGAACTTCTAATCGTATGATGCGTTGTCGGGTCGGTCAAACCCCATCCGTGCCACCAAATATATGGGCGGGCGCACAGGCAGCCAAACCTTGCGAGCGATAAACGCGATATATTTCTAGCGTGCGCCAACTTGTGCGCCAAAATCTGCGGTTGTTTCTGGCGGCGAGTCTGGCGGCGCTTCTGTTACGCCTGTTTTTTCTACTCAAATTCCCGCACGTAACCGCTGATTCCACCCTCTACGCCGAACTCGCCAAGAACTGGCTTCTCCGAGGAATTTACGGCGTGAGTACCGACACCGGCGGTGTAGTGCCGAGTTTCGCCCGCCTGCCGGGATACCCGGCATTCCTGGCGTTTGTCTTCGCAATCTTCGGGATCGACCACTTCCGAACCGCGATGACGATCCAGATCTTGGTCGACGTCGGAACCTGCTTCGTGGTGGCCGATCTGGCCCGTCGGTGCATCTCCGATCGCGCCGCCAAGGCTGCCTTCCTGGTGACAGCGATTTGCCCCTTCCTTGCCCAGTACACAGCCGCAGCGCTGACTGAGACGCTGGAAATCTTCTTCACGGCGCTGGCCATGGATTTTGCCGTCATCGGCTTTGAGGAAATCGCTCGAAACCGATTCTCCCTCTCACCTTGGCTCAAGTGCGGGCTTTCGGTCGGGGCTTGTATTCTCCTACGCCCCGACGGGGGGTTGCTTCTCGCGGCGATCGGCTTGTATCTGGGAATTCTTTCTCTCCGGGCGTGGAAATCTGGACGACCCGTGAGGCGGCTGCTACAGGCTGGACTTATTGTTGCGGTTTGTTCGTTGACTCCGCTTGTGATCTGGGGTTGGAGAAACATGCACACTCTGCATCGCGTACAGTTCCTGGCGCCGAGATACGCGAACGAGGAAGAGGAATTCGTTGCGACGGGCTTTATTCGTTGGACGCGCACTTGGATCGCAGATTACGTCTCGACTGAAGAAATCTACTGGAATGTCCCCGGGGACAAAGTTGACGCGACCAATCTCCCTTCCCGCGCCTTTGACTCGCCCGAACAACGCGAGAAGACATTCGACCTCTTTGGCGAGTACAACCAGGTCCTGCGCATGACCCCAGCCCTCGACGCGCAATTCGCACAGTTGGCCGGCGAACGGATCCGCGTGCATCCGATGCGCTATTACGTCTGGCTGCCTCTCGTGAAAATCGCCGATATGTGGCTGCGTCCACGCACAGAATTGCTGCCCCCGGACAGCCGCTGGTACGAATTCACCGACGATCCGCAAGGGATCGTCCTGGCCGTCGGTTTTGGCATTCTGAATCTGCTCTATGTGTTGGCCGCGGCCGCAGGACTGATCCGCGGCCGCCCGATCGCATGGGTCGGCCTTGGCATCTCGTACATCGTGTTGCGATCGTTGTTTCTCGGCACCATGGAGAATCCCGAAGCGCGTTACACTCTCGAATGTTACCCGGCGGTGATTCTGATGGCATCGGGGATGTGGAGAAAATCAAGGAAGGCCGAGGCCTACTGATCTGAAATCAATTCGCTTAGCAGCTGGACAGGCTATTGATTTGAGCCAGCCTTAAGCGATTCCGACCGAGCGCGTTCTCCCTTGGCCGCTAATTCGTTTCCGGCTTGTTCGTATGCGTCTCCCAAAAACGCATGCGCCTCGAAATTTTCAGGGGCCACTTCAACGGCTTTCTGCAGGTAAGGCATGGCCTGATCCGGCAAATGCTCAAGCGTCAGGATTCGCCCCAACAACAAATTTGCGCGAAAGTGCTCCGGGTTTAATTCCAGAACCCCGTGCAGAAGATCGACCGCTTCGGGGACATGTTGCGTGCGAGCATAAACGGAAGCCAATGAATATTGGGCATCGGGCCACTTCGGGCGCTTCTTGGCCACGAACTCGAAATAAGGAGTTGATTCCCGCCATTTGCCAGTCTCAAAGAGGGCGAGCCCTAGCTCATATTGACTCTCTACTGAGTCCGGTAGAAGCTGCACAGCCTTTTGTAACGCGACAATAGCTTCTGGGTACCGCTTCACGCGTGCTAGAGCGATCCCAAGTTGCCCCTGGGCCACCGTAATCGCAGGACTGTCATTCAGCACATGTTGCAGAAGGGGAATCGCCTCGGTGTAGCGTCCGTCTTCAACCGCGATCATCCCTTCATGCAGGACGTTCGATATTTCGATCTTGTCTTTTGGGTCGGCACCTTGAAGCGGATCTGCCGACGCGGACGCGCTGCCGCCTGCGTATCCCAGCGCAGCGAGATTCGCTGTCTGATCAGAAGTCAGCGATGCTTTCTCGGTACCGCCGTGATAGCTGGCCGTTTTATCCCGCATTTCATTGAGTTGGGCTAACAAGGTGCTGGTCACCGCTGGCGATGACGCGGCTAAATTGCGCTGGTCGGCCTTGTCTTGAGTCTCATCGTAAAGCTCCGGCTTTGGCGCTCTGATGGCGAGGTACTTCCCCGAACGGAGCGAACGAAGTGAACTCCACCCAAAAGCGCGATGCGGATAGTCGGTCTCGGCATATGCCGGAAGATCACTCGCTGAGATCTTCGTGCCTCCCTTCATAACAGGAACTAAGGATTCGCCCTGAAAGGTTGGCGGAAGGGGGAGGCTCAGCATACCGAGCAGTGTGGGCGCGACATCGATCAGTCGCACGCGGCTGGTTACGCGACGGCCGGCCAGAAGCTCACCAGGCAACTTAAACAGGAGAGGCACGTGGATCGTTTCGTCATAGAGAAAAATCCCATGCATTGCTTCGCCGTGTGCGCCCAAGGATTCCCCATGGTCTGACATCAAGACGATGAGGCTGCGTTCATAAAGGCCTTGCTGCCTCAGATAGCTAAAAAGCTTGCCCAGAGACGCGTCTGCATATGCGACTTCGCCGTCATAGAGGTCCTTAAATTTGGTATCAAACGGAGGTGGTGGATCGTAAGGCGCATGCGGGTCGTACAGATGAATCCACACAAAGAATGGCGTCTTGCGATTCTTGTCCAGCCAGGTGGTCGCATTTCGCACGACGTCACCGGCTCGGCGTTCGACGGTGTCGTAACGACTCTCGTTCGGCGACTGCTTGGGACGAAATCCGGCATTGAAATAGTCGAAGCCGCGGTCGAAACCCGGCGCCATGCTGGCCTTTGGATCCAGAATCAGGGAGCCGATAAACGCCGCCGTGTGGTAGCCGCTTTTTTGCAGAATTTCCGGAACATAAGGAAGCAGCGCAGGAAGCGGGTGGCCGAAGTCGGTAACCGTGTGGAACTGCGGATAGGTCCCTGTAAAAATCGTCGCATGGGACACCGGCGTGAGAGGGGCCTGCGAATAGGCGCGTTCAAACACCACACCCTGCTGCGCAACAATATCAAGATTGGGAGTGAGCCCGCGCTTCGATCCAAGAAAGTCCATGCGATCGGCACGGGTTGTATCGACTGTAATGAAAACGATGTTGGGAGCTTCCGCAAGGGCCTGTAGACTTGCCGCAACCAGAACCAGTCCGATCAAGCAGGATGGCTGCATGAAACATATCCGCATAAAAACAAATAGGGAGTTTACCATCGGTAAACTCCCCGGTTCTCTCCCGTGATGCGGATATCAAAAATCAACCGCGAGGCCGAACTGCATGTTGCGCTGGGCTCCAGTACCAAGAATCGGATTGAAGCCAAGACCAACGTCAGGCGTGGCAAAGAACGTTCCCAGAGATCCGCTGCCGATGGTACCCGGAGTTCCCGTCGCAAACATCGCGTGATTGAGAGCGTTGAACACTTCCCACTTGAACTTGACCGTAAAACGCTCCGTCACTTTGAAGTTCTTAAATATCCCTAGATCGAGTTGCGAAATGCCTGGCTGACGTACTTGATTGCGCGCATTTCCAATAGTGCCAGGTGCTGGCGCGGAGAACGCATCGGTGTTGAAATATGCGCTCTTGCCATGTGCTTGGTAGTGGAAATCATAATCGAGCGGACTGCCGTCATAGAACGCTACCGCGTGATTGAGGCCTTGATTCGACGGATCCCCGGAGACTTTTATCGTAAACGGTCGTCCCATTTGTGCCCGAAACAGGGAATTTATCTGCCAGCCCTCTCCGATAATTTTTGGTATTCCATAAATCTTGGGGACTGCGTAAACGACCGTGAAGTTTACGTTCCACGGAGTATCGAAGTCAGACGGCGCGTATCCCTTATCGGGCCGGTATGGATTTTGGTAGTTGGAAAGGAACGTACCACCACGATTGGCCGAGCCGGTGTCGAAAGCTCGGGACCAGGTGAAGTTGACCTGCCCGGTCACACCATGCATATCTCGCACTTTGAAGGCCGTCTGCATGCTGTTGTAGTTCGAATAGCCGTCGTTGTTCAGCTGCAAGATGTGGTTGTAGTTCGGGAACTGAGTTGCTAAGGGTTGCCGCGTCGCATCACACTTGAGCGTGCTGACAGGACACGCGTTCAGGTCACGCCAGTTAACAAGGTCGCGCCCAGCGGTGCCAACGTAAGCGAGGCTGACCGTTGTCTTGCTGTTCAACTCCTGCTCGATCGTCAGGTTGTAGGCGTGATTCATCGGACTTTGGAAATTGGGGATCACCTGCACCACGTTGGCCCGGGATGTAGCCGTCGGATTCGGACCGTAGATTTCGACACCTGGTGCCATGCAAACAAAATACTGGCAAAGCGCATTGGGCTGGCTGCCGCTGTTGAACAGCGCCTGGTTGTCCGCAGGAGTCGAACTGATGCTCAGGGAGAAGATTCCTTGAGGAACTTGCGTGAAGAATCCGGCTCTGGTTCCGCTCCACATCTGGAAGTAGGTTTGTGGCGCGTGCAGAGCGCCGAAGTTAGGCAAGTCATAATTTAAGGAGTACCCCGAGCGCAGTACCGTCTTGCTGTTGCCGAAAATATCCCACGCGAAACCTATGCGAGGACCAAAGTTGTTCTTGTCAACGTTGTATAGTGGTTGCTGCGCCAGACTCACGAATCCATTCGCATCCGCTTTTGAATTGCCCGGCAGGAAATTCGCTCCTTGGTTGTCTCTCTCCCCCAAAGCACCTGCTACATCCCATCGCACGCCGGCTTCCAGCGTAAAGTTTGGCTTCACCTTCCAACTGTCTTGTACATAAAGTCCAAGCGACTTCTGGAAGATATGGCGATTCGTTACGCCGAATGATCGGCTACTAGAATCGGCCAACCCGAGAAGGAGCTCGTTAAGCCCAGCGACCGGATTGCTCTGACTGACTCCATTGAAATTCGGACTGCATGCACCATAGGAGGAGCAATAATAGAACCCATAATAATAGAACCCTAAACCAGTTCGCGCGCGGTCCCGCCGCGATTTCGTAAATGCATCCTGGTACTGTCCGCCGATCTTGATCGTATGGTTGCCCTTGATCATCGTGAAATGCTCTTGCCAGTCGTATGACGCGTCAGGTTGCGTGATGATTGGATATCCCTGAATACCACCCACAACTGGATATCCGCTGGCACCGAAGTACCCCAGGTAATATACGGACGGAACCCCAAAATTTTCCTTGTCCTGTGCATTCGCACCTAATGGACCGGTATTGAGGCCCAACGCGTTGGGATCGATATTGTTGTTGACTCCAATGCGCTGCGAAAATCGCTGATAGCCAAATCGGCTTTCCAATACTTTGGTGGGGGTGATCGTCCAAGTGTAGTTAATGCCCGCCAGCTGTGCTCGCGTTGGGGCAACGGAGTTCCACATATTCTTATTCGTAGCGAGGGGTCCAACGGATTGTGGAACTCCCGGCGCTGCTGGTTGATTTCCCAGACTATCCCCAAACAGGTACTTCACCGAAACTCGATGCTTTTGATTGAACACATAGTCGAATTTAACGTGAAAGTTGTTGAGATCGAGGGCGTTGTTGCCAGCGATATTCGCACTGCCGGTTGTGCTCGTGGGAATGAATGACAATAGATTGGCACCGATCGAATTGACCGTCCCGTCATCGGCCGTTCCGTAGATCTGGTCACTCCCAGGTCCGGGACCATTGTTGAGACAGGTCGTCCATGGTGTCACGCCATCTGGGCCAAATGTTCCGGAAGTGTTTGGATTGATCCCGGTCGTAACGCATTGAGTCGCGTCAAAAATTTGCGCCGGTGTTGGTAGCGACACTGTCGTCGGAAACACATCCTTGAGATGAAATCCCTGATACGACATGAAGACAAACGCCTTGTCCTTCACGATTGGGAATCCACCGGAAGCGCCGAATTGGTTCAATCGGAAAGGCGTCACAGCAGATGCAAACCAGTTCCTGGCATCGAAGGCATCGGTGTGGCGATCCCAGAAAACATTGCCATGAAGTTCGTTAGTGCCGCTCTTCAGGCCTATGTTGATGACCGATCCGCCCTTCACTCCGAATTCCACTCCGGGATTGGACTGGACATTGAACTCAGAAATGCCCTCCAATGGGATGAGGGCAGCGGCCGTACCTGCAATGGCCGCCTGTCCGAGCGAGGATTCACCGTAATAACGATCGTTATTTGGGATTCCATCCACTGCATAGTTATTCGATGTCGCTCGTTGGCCGTTGATATTGAGGCTCTGGAACCCGCCGCCCGGGCTGCGCTGTACACCTGGAACTCCGTCGAGGAGATTATTGAAATCCCGTCCGTTGTTCGGAAGATCCGCGACCGCTTTATCGTCGAACAGCGTGCTCAGCCGATCCTCCGTCGTCTCGACCAAAGGCGCGACGCCTTGTACTTCGACAGTTTCTCCTCGGGTTCCGACCTGCAGCGTGAAGTTTGCTTCAGTGACCAGAGCGAGACTGACCGTGGCCTGCCGCTCCATGGTCTTGAAGCCCTGGACATTGATCGTCATCCGATATTGTGCCGGAGGAAGATTTACAATGCGATAAAAGCCCGCTTCGTTCGTCGTGGCGCTCGCCTTTTCCCCTGTGCCCAAGTTTTCGACGTTCACAACCGCGTTCGGCACTGCAGCACCCGTGGGGTCTGTGATTGTCCCAGAGATATCACCTGTGATTTTTTGAGCAAAAGCAGAAGCTGTGAAAAGAAAGAAACAACACAGCCAGCACGCCAACCGCGAAGACAGCTCTCTCCGCATGAGTTTCCCCCTCTCCACGTGTGGGACGGAATGTCACATGGAGGTGTAATTAGCGCACAAGTGTAGCCACGTTCATTTTGAAGTCAAGATGAATGTATAAATTGCGACAACAATTTACGTGACTTCAAGTCAACGAGTTACGGAGCGCATCGCAAGCATTACAAAAACAGATTGGACTCCACTGTTATGCGGAGAAATCTATGTGTCAGCATAGACAAATCCGTTCACACGTAGTCATCGATGAGATTTGGAATACGTGAAAGGGACCGCGCGACGACAAGTCGTGCCTTTTAGCAGGTCAATTAGACGGCGATGCAATCTGAGAAATTCAGCGCAAAGGAGAATCGCTCATACGGAAGCGGGTGCGCACGTGTTCGGAGAGCAATTCGATGGCGGAACGGTTGGCGACAGGATCGGACTGTGCCAAATACTTCATGGCTTCGACCAAAGTCTTCTGTCCATCAACGTAACGGGGATCGCTGGTTCGTTCTCTTTTCCTGCGACCAATGTTGGGCACTACTGGAATGGTAAAAACTTTCGCCATGAAAAATCACCACTGCTCTTGCACTGGCAGTATAGCTGCCCGTGCCGCAATTTTCAGCCTTAATCTTCGGCTTTTGTATTCAGAGGGTTAGCCCTTCGGTCCGGAGACGAACTGTGTTCCATTGGCGGTCTTGAGCTTGAAAGCAGAATCGGAAATTTTTTGATTGAGTTGGATTGCAGAATATTTTGCAAGTCGGTAATCCCCAGAGGGCTCGAAAAATTGTTGCTGCACCGAGATGCCGCGCGCCGGATCGATCCACAACCAGATCTTGGCAAAAATGTTTCGCACGCGATCGGATTTCGGAATGAGCTCAAGCTTTGCAGCATTTACGCCCGAAACGGTCTCCGAGCCTAGAGACTTCACGTCGAACGACTTCAGCAGATCGTGTCCGCCGCCGCCAAAGCCCAGGACCAGGAAGCTCTCTACCGCTTCCTTATTCTTGCCCGCATCGTAAGACGTCACACGTTTGAGTTTGGGCTCGTAGACTTGCACCTTGCCGTCGCTGAATAGAACACTCTTGGGCGGATCGGTGATATCAGCCATCATCTGAATTTCTTTCCCAACGCGCCGATAGTAGACGGTCCCCTTTTGCGATTCTCTGTCGTTGACGACCTTCCAGTATTGCTCCCAGTCGAAATTCGCCTGAGTTGTGTGGAAGGACGCCGCGGCGGAATCCATCTCCCCTAGAACCTTCTGCAAGTCAGCGTCGGATTGTGCAACCGTTCTGGCGCTTGCAAGGAACAGCGTGACGAGAACAACAGTACTCGCCGTATGGCGCAACCCAACATAGCGCAGGATTGGTGACAGTCTGTGCATGATCTGCGTGGGCGTGGCCCTACTCTTTCTCAACCCAGACGCGATATCCCATCACGTGGCCCGATCCATCTTTTACAGGCTCATACTTCGAGATTGCAGCCGCGCCTGTAATCGGCTCGATGATGGCCAGCATCTGTTCGCGCAGATCGGTTTCGTTCTTCGCCGTCAACGCGGATGAGGCGATCTGGTAGATGAATCCGCCGTTCCCGTCAGGCTGAATCACCACGCCCGTCTGATGCGGAACGCGCTCAATCGGTTTGTCCTTGAAGTTAATCCAGTACGGCGAGAGAAACACAAATAGGAGGATGAGCGTAACCATCACGTCGTAGTGAAGGCTTCCGCGCTCGTAGGACCATAAAATGTATCCGCGGATTGTCCGCCAGATTGAATTCATCGGCAGCGTGGGCGCGCTGGGGACCGCCGGAGTTGCTTTCGCACTTTCCAAGTCTATTGACTGCTCCTGCTCTTGGCAACGACATGTTGCCACGATCTCCCGCTAAAACTTCTTGGGCACGATGCGCTCTGCGCCGATGTAGGGACGCAATGCTTCTGGAATCAGAACGCTGCCATCGGCCTGTTGGTAATTCTCGACGATCGCCACCCACGTGCGGCCAACCGCCAATCCGCTGCCGTTCAGTGTATGCAAAAACTCTGCCTTTCCCTTGCCTTCGGGCTTGAAGCGGATGTTGGCCCGCCGGGCCTGGAACGACTCGAAATTCGAACAAGACGAGATCTCGCGGAACAACCCCTGACTGGGTAGCCACACTTCAATATCGTACGTCTTCGCCGACGAAAAACCCATGTCCGCAGTACACAGCGTCACCACGCGATAATGCAAACCCAGTTTCTGCAGCACGGTCTCGGCGTTGCGCGTTAGCTTTTCCAACTCTGCGTAAGACTGCTCGGGATGCGCGAACTTCACCAACTCCACTTTTTGAAACTGATGCTGCCGAATGATCCCGCGCACATCCTTGCCGTACGACCCCGCCTCACTGCGGAAGCAGGCCGTATACGCCGTAAGAGACACCGGGAGCCGTGCGCCGTCGATCGTCTCATCGCGATATAGGTTCGTCACAGGAACTTCCGCCGTCGGGATTAGCCACAGATTTTTGTCTCCATGCGGAACTCGAAAGGAATCGGCTGCGAACTTCGGCAACTGGCCGGTCCCATACATCGATTCTGAATTCACAAGGTATGGAGGAAGCACCTCTGTATAGCCGTGCTCGCGCGTGTGCAGGTCGAGCATGAAGTTCGCCAGCGCGCGCTCGAGTTTGGCGCCAAGATCCCAGTAAACTGCAAAACGCGCACCTGTCAACTTTGCCGCGCGCTCGAGATCCAGTATCCCGAGTTGCTCACCAATTTCCCAGTGGGGCTTCGGTGTGAAGTCAAATTTCGGCGGTGTTCCCCAGCGTCTCGCCTCGACGTTATCTTCCGAGCTCTTACCTACAGGGACGGACTCATGGGGAAGATTCGGTACACCCTTCAGGATCGCGCGAAATTTTTCATCGGTCTCGGTGACCTTCTGTTCGTACTGTTCGATGACAGACTTCGCGCGACTGACCTCTTCGGTCAGACTTGCAAGTTCCTTTTGTTGCTCTGAAGAGAGCGTGCCCTTCCTCTCCGCCTGCTTCAGCGCTCCAATTTTTGGGGAGAGTTCGTTGCGGTTCTTTTGGGCATTCTCGAGCGTGCTGATGTTCGCGCGGCGCTCAGCGTCGAGTTCGCGGAATTGCCCCAGTACCTCTGCCGGATCCATCCCACGCAGACGCAGCTTTTCCTCAACCACGCCGAGGTTGTTACGGACAAAGTTCAGATCGAGCATGGAAACCGATAGTTTATCGGAAATCGTCGGATGGGCACACCTCAGCCCTGTCTCTCCCTGACTGGAGACCAATCACCTCAGTTGCATGAAAAAGTTCTATTTGCTCGTGGAGATCGGTTTCTGATCAGGCCCCAGGGAGCGCAGGTAGACAACCACAGCCGTAGCCTCTTCTCGAGTGAACCGATATTGCGGCATGGGCGGACGCGCCGGTAGGTCGTTGTACGCGAGGCCAGTCATCAGGAATCTGATTGCATTCTTATCCTCCCACCCCGGTAGCCCGGCGATTTTCGGAGTCTTGTCGGCCCAAACAGGAATCGGCACAGCGGCTTAAAGGGCAACGGTGATCCCTGAAGCCACTTTTCCTGGATGGGCTCCCCTTTTTCGTTGTGAGGTGTATGGCAATCGCCGCACAGGGCAACGCTTTCCACCAGATATTTTCCCGGTTGAATTTGCGAAGATGGCTGTTCGGAACGAGCGCCCAAGGTCCAGGCTAGAGCCATCACAACCAGAGACACAAACATCCCACGAGCTTTCATGGATTCCCCCAAGCATTTTGCGAGCGTGGGGCACTTATACGCGAATGTCGATACGACTACCATTTATCGTTGAAACCGCTTGCGGCTTGGGCAGGCTGGGGCACCCGCTGTACACTACCGACGCGATGAATGCCTTACCTGCACGAACACTCGCCACAATGCTGCTTTGTGGCCTGGCCTACACATCGCTGGCGTTTCGGGCTCACGCCTCGGCCTATAACGGTCACCCCAAGCTTGTTGTCATTGTCGTGATCGATCAATTTCGCGGGGATTACCTTGAGCGTTATCGAGATCAATTTGTAGAAGGCGGCTTTCGTCTATTTCTGGATCGCGGTGCGTACTTCACCGACTGTCAATACGACTACGCGAACACCCGTACTGCTCCGGGACACGCCACTCTGTTAACTGGAACCTACAGCAACGGCCACGGCATCATCGCGAATGAATGGTGGGACCCTCGGAAGAAACGCATGGTCACCTCCGTCGAGGACGAGACCACCAAACTGATCGGCATTCCGGGCGAGAACAAGGGCGCGTCGCCACGCAATCTGATGGCAAGCACGCTTGGTGACGAACTCAAGCTGGCCACCGGCGGCAAATCGCGCGTATTTGGTATTGCGCTCAAGGATCGCGCGGCGATCCTTCCTGCAGGATGGTCCGGCGACGCAGCCTACTGGATCGACCAGAAGTCCGGTCAGTGGGTTACCTCGACTTATTACCGCCCGGAATTGCCGAAGTGGGTCGCAGATTTCAATTCCAGTGATCGCGCCAGCAAGTACTGGGATCGCGATTGGCGTGATGCCGACGGCAATGTCCTTCGCTCTACTGCCCATCGCAATACAAAGGACGGTACTGAGGCGAGCTTCTACGAGATAGTCGGATCAACTCCGTTCGCGAACGACTACGAGTTCGAGTTTGCGAAAGAATTGATCCTCTACGAGCAACTGGGCGCCGGCGCCGGTGACACTGATCTGTTAACGATCAGCCTCTCCGCGAATGACATACTCGGACACGGGGTTGGACCCGACGCTCCTGAGATGCGCGCCATGGCTTTGGCGCTCGACAAGGAACTGGCGGACTTCTTCAATTTCCTGGGACATCAGGTCGGACTCGCGAATGTCTGGATCGCGCTCAGCGCAGATCACGGGATCGCACCGCTCCCCAGCGTAGCGAGCAGGCTGCGGGTGCCTGCAGAAGGCTTAAATACCGACGATCTCAGGAAGCAATTGAACAAGACGTTGGCTACAAAATTTGCGGCTACAAGGACATCCGACTTTATCAGGAACCTCGACTATCCGATGGTCTGGCTGAACGATGAGGCATTCTCCGCGGCGCATGTGAAAGAGGAAGACGCGGAGCGAAGCCTGGGTGAGGCCATGAAGCAGGCCGGACTCCGCGGTTACTTCACGCGCTCGCAACTCGCAGAAGGCGCAGTCCCCGATACCGAACTCGGTCATCGCTACCTCAACAGCTACGCAGCGACCGGCGGATGGTATGTGATGGGGATTCCTGCCCCCTACACAATCGGTTCCATCAAAGGGACGGACCACTCCAGTCCCTACGCGTACGATACGCATGTTCCGTTGGCGTTTTACGGGCTGCCCTTCCAACTCGGTGCTTTTCGGACTCACGCCGAACCGGTCGATCTCGCGACGACATTCGCCTCCCTGCTAGGGATCAACATGCCCACGCATGCCATCGGGCGCGTCCTGACGGAGGCTCTAGCTCCCGCCCATCATGCCGACAATGCCGCGCCGGCGGGACGATCTCCCAAGTCGTCGCCGAAGCCTTCCAGCGAGTTCAAGCCCGCCGCGCTGGTGGCGGCCCAGGAGAACGAACGGTGACGCCATCCAACGCATCGAAGAACGCCTCGGACTTGAGCGTGAACGTCGCTGGGATCCAGCTCAAAAATCCAGTTATCGCCGCGAGCGGCACCTTTGGTTACGGTCTCGAGTTCGAAGACGTTGTTCACCTCGATCGGCTGGGTGGCTTCGTGGTGAAGGGACTTTCGCGTGAGCCGATGACTGGAAACCCGCCGCCACGGTTATACGAAACTACAGCCGGCATGCTTAACGCGATCGGTCTACAGAACATTGGCGCGCGTTCTTTCGTCGACGAAAAGCTGCCGAAGCTCCGCGAGATTAAGAACACGGTCGTCTTCGCCAACATCTTTGGTTACACCCGTGAAGATTATGAGCGGACGATTCAGATTCTGAATGAAGGGGAAGGGATCGCCGCTTACGAGCTGAATGTCTCCTGTCCCAACACGCAGCATGGCGGAATTCAATTCGGCAGTGATCCGCGTTCGCTCGACGAGGTGGTACGGACCGCCAAGCGCGTATCAGAGCGTCCGCTCATCGTAAAACTCTCGCCTAACGTCACTAGCATCGCGCAGATGGCGCACATCGCTCAGGAAGCCGGAGCCGACGCCCTCTCGCTCGTGAACACGTTCGTGGCAATGGCGATCGATCCCGAGACACGCAAGCCGCGCATCGCAAACCTGACGGCCGGACTCTCGGGCCCTGCGATCAAACCGATCGCTGTGCGCATGGTTTACGACGCCGCACACTCGGTGAAGATCCCGGTCATCGGGATGGGGGGAATCTCGACGGCAACCGACATCATCGAGTTCATGTTGGCGGGTGCGACCGCCATTCAAATAGGAACAGCCAGCTATTGGGATCCCTGCGCGACCGAGAAGATTGTGGAGGAACTACAGCGGTACTGCGTGGAGCACAATATTCAGGAGTTATCGGAACTCACGGGCGGCTTGATTCTCGAATGATTAAGATGTTCGCCTCAACAACTCAACACCCAACCCATTTCCCCAAAATCGCTCCCATCACCAGGTAGCAGACTAACTGATATCCAGTGTTGATGAAGAACAGCGTCCACGGCCGGTTGCCGAACAGCTTGTCCGTTAGCTGAACGGTCATCACGAATCCAGCCCACACCGCAAGCCCAGCCTTCATCCCGTAGAGGGAGGTCGCTATCGCCAAATGAAAGATGATCTTTCCCAGGACGAACGCGCTGAGCAATGTCGCAAGAAATGAGATGGCGTACAGCGGCCCGGCCTTCTTTTGCATTTCTGCGATTCTGGCCTTGTCTTCTGGATCGTAGCCCATAGCGATCATCCAGGGCTTCGCGAACAAGAAGGGGGAGTACCAGAGAAAGCCGATGACCATGCAGGCGACGCCCGCACCCAGCACGGCCAGTAAATTAACACACATGAGGAGCATTGGCCCTCCTTCAATCCGTCATGCGCGCTTTGCGCAGACAGCTAAAGGAAGAATGCCCTATCGACCGCTGCTGTACCAGATACTACCTGGTGACTCATAGGTTAATCCCTCGCCCCAGACGACCTGGGTGTCGCCGCGATTATCGATGTCCATTTCGAAATAATCACCAAAGGGGAACTTGAAACCCTGAGGGTCGATGTAAGGGAAGCCTGGGATGTAGTTCGAAAGCTGAACCTCCGGCGACCAGGTCGCGCCACCGTTGGTTGAACTGCGATAGTACGTGTTCCACAAGGGACTGTGCCTCGTATCCATCCATGCGATGCGCACATCACCCGCGGTCCCCGCCACGATCGTGGGAAACGCGTGCGTCACGCCTCGCGACGCCGTGGACACCTCCGACTTTGTCGACCACGAAGCCCCTGCTGTAGTCGATGAAGCAAAGAAAACCCGCTCCGCGCCCTTGCTCACCGGCCCCGCGTTCCATAAGGCATACAAGGTGCCTGAGGCGTCCGATGTCAGCGCGATCTGCGCTCCCAGATATGCCCAGCCACATTCATCGGTTGTGCATTCAGGCGGCGCCCCAGAGACATCCAGAAGGTATGTCGACCAGTCCTTCCCACCATCAAGCGACCGGCTCACGTAGAGATCTACTGGTCCGGGCCCGTCACCATTTTTTCGATAGGCTGCCCACGACAAAAACACATTTCCCGCCGGATCTATCGTCGCTCCGCCCGCTTGGGCCCAGCCGATACCGTCCGTGGGATTGACGTTGACCGTAGCGAACGTATTTCCGCCGTCGTGCGACCCTGCGACCCACACCTTCGTCGCGCGATTGTAGGTCACGTATACATCGAGGCCCCGCACCGCGAGAACCGGCTTGTCCGCTTCCGTTTCTGTTCGCGTCGCGACCACCACGCTCCACGTCAGACCAAAGTCGACCGATCGCGCCACCGCGATGTCACGCTTGTCGTTTTCGAGCCACGCAGCATAAACCGTGCGTCGGTCGACAGGATCCACGACAATTTGCGCATCGAATTGCGCCGACCCGCGAGACGAGATCCTTCTCTCTGATTTCCAGGTTGCGCCATTGTCCGCGCTCTCCACCAGGATCATCGTTGGCAC
>Ga0126381_100003914_pt1 | contig 16140 bp, 14 predicted proteins | sample PanSoiMetPlot_28_FD_96465 | JGI IMG/M metagenome (GOLD analysis project Ga0126381, IMG submission 96465) | Tropical forest soil microbial communities from Panama - MetaG Plot_28 | ecosystem: Environmental > Terrestrial > Soil > Tropical forest > Bulk soil | place: Panama | collected 2016-02-17 | reverse complement strand
TTCGTTACCCCCACCACCGCGATTCCTACCGGGGCCGGTCCTGTCTGGATCACCAGCGCCAATTTCAATCCAACCGTCAATAACGATCTGAATCTGGACCTGGCCGTCGTCAATCACACCGCCGATACCGTTTCAATTCTCCTTGGAAATGGAGATGGCACGTTTGCCCCCAAGGTAGACATCTCGACTGGCGCAGGAACCGGACCCGTCGCGGCTGTTGCCGCCACGCTTACGAGCAACGGATTCGCGGACCTGGTCGTGGTGAATAATGCGAACAACACGCTGGGCGTTTTTCTGGGCAACGGCGACGGCACCTTCAAGGCGCCCACCTTCATCAATACAGGCCGGGCACCCTCTTCGATCGCGGCGGCGGACTTCAACAATGACGGCCACATCGATCTGGCCGTAACGAATCAAAATGACAATACCGTGTCGGTCTTCATCGGCAACGGTGACGGGACATTCAAGAGCCGGACGGACTACGCCGTCGGAACGGCTCCCGTTTGGGTGTCCACAGGCGATTTTAGCGGCGACGGGTTTCTCGATCTTGCGGTGGCGAATAACACAGACAACACCGTGTCGGTCCTTACTGGCGTCGGCGACGGAACTTTTCACGCGCAAAGCGTGTTTCCAGCTGGGACCGGCCCTACTTCGCTCGCGGTCGCCGACTTCAACGTCGACGGCCGCCTCGATATTATCGCTGCGGATCAAACCGACAACGCGATTTCCGTTCTTCTTAATCTGGGCAGCGGGTTATTCGGGCCCAATTTCGAGCTGCCTGTGGGAACCACCCCCGTTGCCGTCGCGAGCGCGGATTTTGACGCGAACGGGAGACCGGACGCCGTGTCCGCCGACAAAGGCTCCAATACCGCGACCGTAATTCTGAACAACACGAACTTTACGGGAGCAACCAACCCGTTGGCCGCCACTGCATTTCCAGGAGTCGAGTACCTGGATATTGGGACAAAGGTGAAAGCTACAGCGCGTATTCACCGCAACGATGAAGTGACGCTGCACCTGAATCTCGAGATCAGCAGCCTCGGTGCTCGGTCCGTGAATGGGATTCCCGTCATATCGAACCAGTCCGTGGAGCAGACGATTCGGCTCCGCGAAAACGAGACGACGATGGTGATGGGCATTCGCCAGCCGGAAGTCTCAAATACGCTGAATGGTTGGCCGTACGTCTCTTCCGTGCCCGGTCTGGGGATGTTGGGCAGCGTGCAGGGAAAAACGGATCAGGATAGCGACATAATTGTGATGATCACGCCGCGTTTGGTGGATTCTTCTCCGCGCAAAGATCGCTTGATCTATGCGGGACACGGCAACGCGGAAGGCGAAGGATCCTTCGGTGGCGGGCGCGGAATCGATCGCAGCGTTCCAGTCCAACTGCCCCAACCACCGCCACAACCGCCACAGCCCCCCCCTCAAACCTTGCCGCAACCGCTTCCCGCGCCTCAACCAAATCCGAATCCTGAAAATGAAACGCCGCCGCAGCCTCCGCCGCAGCCTTAGAGCCAGCGCGGCAGAAACGCGTTCGCCGCAATTCGAGCGCTACGACGTCGCTTCCAGCACTACGAGCGGCTGATATGTCCGGGGAACCACGGGTTCGGCAATCGCGATCAGCTGCCCCTGTTGATTGAACACACGCAGCCTCGCTGGCTTCCATTCACCCGAATTCAACTGCTCCGTAGCACCCTGAGCAATGGTGGTCCGGCCCGGCTGGATCTGCGCAAGCGATAAATTGAACTTTGCCCCATGCTGCACGCGCTTCTCAATAATGGGCAGCACGGTGGCTCGCGGCAACTCCGGCAACATGCCTTCGAGCTTGATCATCCGCTCGGCTATAAGTCCGGCCTTCGCGTCCTGTTCCAGCTCCCCCAGCGATGTCGCCTGATCCAATGTAAATTCGCCCACCGCTGTGCGCGAAATCTCCGCAAGATGTGCACCCGCACCATGAAGCTTTCCTAGATCGTTCGCCAGCGAGCGAATGTACGTGCCCGCGCCGCACTCCACTACAAAGCGAGCCACCGAACCTTCAACGCCCGTCAGCCGAAATTCGAGTACCTCCACTTCCACCGGCTCGAGATTCACCGGCTTGTGTTTTCGGGCCAGCTCGTGCGCCGGCGTTCCGTGAATTTTTTTGGCGGAGAAGGAAGGTGGCGTCTGCTGAATGCTTCCCACAAATTGCGACGCTAAAGCAGCGATCTTTTCTGCATCCAGCGCGGGCGCCGAATCCGGGCCGAGCGGCTCTCCATCCGCGTCAAACGTGTCAGTGGCAAAACCGAATCGCACCGCGCAGCGGTATCGTTTTCGCCGCCCCGCATAGAAGCGTGCCAGTCGCGTTGCCCGTCCCAATGCCAGCACCAGCACGCCGGTCGCGAGCGGATCGAGCGTTCCCAAGTGCCCAACCTGGCGAAATCCCACGAGCCGGCGCACAGATTCGACGATATCGTGCGACGTTTTTCCGCGGGGCTTATCCACCACAAGGATACCGTCGATGGCGGGAGGCTGTTGTTTCCGGGGCATACGCTTCCGCTACTTCCCCGGGGTTTTCGCGTTTCGCAGCAATTGATCGATGCGATCGCCGACTTCTTCGGATTGATCGAGGATGAACAGCACTTCTGGAGCGCGGTGAAGCTGCAGGCGCTCCACGAGTTCGTGCCGCACGTAGCCTTTCGCCGCCTGCAATCCTGCCAGCGTGCTGGCGCGCTCGGTTTCGTCTTCATCCGCCAGGCTCACGTAGACGCGAACGGTTCGCAGGTCGGGCGTCACGCGTACTTCCGTGATCGTCACGGTTCCCGCAAGGCGTGGGTCTTTCAGCTCACCCGCCAGCATCAGGCTCACTTCGTTCCGGATCTCTTCTGCGATCCGCTCCACGCGGTGCCCTCCGGCGCGATTTCCCCGGGTATTCATTCTCCATCCTCAAAATATTCGATATCTCGCGACACAAGGTCGCGTCCGAGAATTCGCTCCGATTCCGACGCAATCGCCTCGAGCGATTCCTCCAGGAATTTGCCGTCGCCCGAAATACTCACTACGCCCACGCGCGAGCGTTGCCATAACTCCTGATGCTCCAGCTCGGCCACCGCCACGTTGAAATGGGCGCGCAGCCGGTCTTTCAGGCTTCGCAGCACCTGCCGCTTATCCTTGAGGGATTGCGCGTCGGGAATGTGAATTTCCAGGGTAAGAAGACCGATCGGCATGTCCGTGCCCATCGAGAACCCATCGAAGAAACGGTCCCTAAAGCAACCCGGGATCGCTAAACGCCAAATCGCCCGCTGATAATCGTTAGTTTACAAAATCTTCAGTTGCGACTTGCTTCCGCGCCGCCCTGCACCCGCCCGCGATCTCCCACGTTGACGAACTCCGGAGCGACGGTTTTCTCGATCCTGAAGCACTCGAGAACATCGCCCACTTTCACATCGCTGAAATTCGAAACGCCCACGCCACACTCAAATCCGGCGCGCACTTCATTCGCATCATCTTTGAAGCGGCGCAGCGAACTGATCCGGCCCGTATAGATCACCACATTGTCGCGCAGCACGCGCACATCCGCGTCGCGCTTCAGAACGCCGTCCTGTACCGCGCAGCCGGCGATCATTCCCACGCCCTTCACCCGGAACGTGTTTCGCACTTCCGCGCGGCCTAGATAGGTTTCCCTGATCACAGGCGCGAGCAGCCCGGCCACGGCCTTCTTCAGTTCGTCCAGCAATTCGTAAATAATCGTATGCAGCCGGATGTCCACGCCCTCGCGTTGCGCCAGGTCCTGCGCTTTCCTTTCCGGTCGCACATTGAACCCTACGACAATCGCGTTCGAAGCCGAAGCCAACAGAACGTCCGTCTCGCTGATCGCGCCGACGCTCGCCTGAATGACCTTCAGCTTCACCTGGTCATTCGAAAGCTTCGGCAACATGTCGTTCAGCACTTCCACCGACCCCTGCACATCCGCCTTCAGCACCACTGGCAGATCCTTCACTTCGCCGGCCCTGAGCTGTTCGTGCAACTGATCGAGCGTCAGGCGGCCCGAAGCTGTTTTCGCAAGTGATGCTTCGCGTTGTTTCCCCTGCCGGTATTCAACGATGTGGCGCGCTTTCGCTTCGTCCGTCACCTGGAACTGATCGCCCGCCTCCGGCACGCCTTGTAGGCCAAGAACTTCTACCGGCGTTGACGGCGCAGCTTGCTTGATCGGATGGCCCATATCGTCAAACATCGCGCGCACTTTTCCGTACACCGCGCCGACCACAAAGAAATCGCCGACATGTAGTGTGCCGTTCTGCACAAGCACGGTCGCCACCGGCCCGCGGCCTTTATCCACGCGCGATTCCAACACCGTTCCACTGGCTGGCGCGTCCGGATCCGCTTTCAACTCGAGCAACTCCCCGACCAGCAAAATCATTTCAAGAAGCTTCGGCACATTTTGTTTCGTCTTCGCCGAGACTTCCACCATCACCGTGTCGCCGCCCCACTCTTCTGGCATCAACTTGCGGTCCGCGAGCTGCCGCTTCACCCGTTCCGGCTCGGCGCCCGGCTTATCAATTTTGTTGATTGCGACGATGATCTTCGTATTGGCAGCTTGCGCGTGCGCAATCGCTTCTTCCGTCTGCGGCATCACGCCATCGTCGGCGCTGACTACCAGTACGACGATATCCGTAACCTTTGCTCCACGCGAACGCATGCGCGTGAACGCTTCGTGGCCCGGCGTATCGATAAACACGATGCGGCGCCCGTCAATGCGCGCTTCATAAGCACCGATGTGCTGCGTGATCCCGCCCGCCTCGCCGGCGGCCACTTCGGTTTCGCGAATCGAGTCTAGAAGACTGGTCTTTCCATGATCCACGTGTCCCATCACCGTAACCACCGGAGCCCGCGGCTGTTGATTGCCCGACCGGACTTCCTTGACCTTCTCTTCCTGAACGATCTGCTCTTCGAAGCTCACCACTTGCACGATTCCGTTGAACGCCTCAGCGAGACTCGTCGCCGTGGGCGCGTCCAACGCCTGATTGATGCTGGCGAAAACGCCGCGGTCAAGCAGCGTCTTCAACAATTCCTTGGCGCGAATGTCGAGCTTCTCGGCCAGCTCCCGAACCGTGATTCCTTCGGTGACCGTTACTTCGCGCGGCTCGCGCTCTACTGGCGCCACAGGCTCGGCTTGCGCCGATCGTCCTGCGCCTGCACCCGCGCGCGTTCGCACCGGATGGAGTTTGCGCTCGCCTTCCGCATAGCGCTTCTCGATGAGCGGACGGCCACGCGATGCAGGCGGCTTCCGCGCATACAGCGGCTTGCCGGGTTCAGCCTTCGGAATTCCTGCTCCCCCGGTTGCGCCGGGACGCTGTCCGCCCACAGGTCCTTGCCCGGGCCTGCCACCTCGTTCGCCGGGGCCGCCCGGACGCTGCGGATATCTTCCTGCAGGTCCGCCTCCGGGACGCAATGGCACACCAACACGCGGGCCGCCGGGGCGAGTTTGACCGGGTGCGGCTGCAGGACGAAAATTCTGCGGCGCACCGGGACGAGGCTGTCCACCCGATGGTGGCGCTCCGGGGCGAACTGGAAATCTTTGGCCTTGCGGCGGAGCGCCCGCGGGTCGCGGTGCTCCCGAACTTGTTCCAGGCGCCGACGGTATTCCAGATGGTGCCGCGGCGGCAGGGCGTTGTGCAGCAGGAGCGCCCGGCTGGCTGGGTACCGCGGGCCGTAGCGGAACTCCCGGACGCGGCGCAGATGGCGCAACTCCAGGCCTTGCCGGAGCCGCAGGAGCAGCCGCCGCAGGGGCTACCAGTCTCGCAGCAGCGGGTGCCTGGGCAGATGCTTGAGGTGGATGAGCTGGTGAATGACTCGGCGAATGGGCGGGGGGATGAGCACTTGTCGCTGCGGGCGCTGGCGCGGAGGGGATTCCCGCAGGACGCGCTGCCGTTCCCGGAATCGCGCCGGGCACCGCCGGTTTCGCCGCAGCTGGAGGTGCCGCCGTTCCCGGCGCAACGGACGGCTTTGCTGCCAGTGGCGCAGGCGTAGCCGCCGGCGCAGGACGCGCGGCAGGTTTCTTCGCCGCCGTCGCCTTTGCTTGCTTCTCCGCTTCAGCCGCAGCTTCCTTCGCCGCCAGCCCTGCAAAATGTTTTCGCGCGAGCTCCGCGTGTTCGAGGTCGAGCGAACTCGAATGCGTCTTTTTTTCCGTGACCCCGATTTCCGGCAGGAACTCTATCAGCACCTTCGCTTTGATCTCGAGTTCGCGCGCCAGCTCGTTAATTCGAATCTGATTGGAATCTGCCATCAGCCCCTGTTTTCTCCAAAACTAGTCAGAACCCGCCGATTTCTCCGCCTCACCTTCTGAATCCGAATCCGCTTCTCCGCCGGCGGTCGCCTCTGTCTCACTTGCTTCGACTGCCTCAACGTTTGTGCTCGCACCAGCTTCGGCATCTTCCACAGACTCCGCTTCGTGAGCCTCGGTTCCTTCCGCCGTCTCAGACTCTTCGGTAGCTTCCACCGATCCAGCGCCCTCAGAGGAGTCTTCCGCGCCGGCTTCCGTTTCCGCTGCAATGCCTTCGCCTTCCGTTGCCACCTCGGACTCGGCCGTAGGCGCTTCGCCGCCCGCAGCTGCCTGCGCCTCAAGCTCCTCGAAATAAAGCGCCACGGACTGGTGGATCTTCTCCACCATTTTTTCGCCGATTCCAGGAATCTCCACCAGTTGCTCGGGAGTCATGTCCGCCAGCTTTTCAATCGACGTGACGCCATGTGCCTCGAGCTTTTCGATCGTCTTCGGCCCCACGCCTGCCAGCTGTGCCAGCGGAGTTCCAGGCGCCGTCAGCGCGGCCATTTGCGCTTCGATTTCGCGGCGCTTCTCTTCCTCGCTCTTGATGTCGATGTTCCAGCCGATGAGTTTGCTCGCCAGGCGAACGTTCTGCCCCTTCTTGCCGATGGCCAGCGAGAGTTGCGTATCCTCGACGATCACTTCGAGACGCTTCTCTTCGGGATCCACAATCTGCACGCGCGTCACTTTCGCAGGGCTCAGCGCCTTCTGCGCAAAGGCTACCGTCTCTTCGCTGTAGGGAATGATGTCGATTTTCTCGCCGCGCAATTCGCGAATAATCGATTGAACGCGCATGCCCTTCATGCCTACGCAGGCGCCCACGGGATCGACGTCTTTGTCGCGACTTTCCACCGCGATTTTCGTGCGCTCGCCCGCTTCCCGCGCCACCGCGCGAATCTGCACTGTGCCGTCGTAAATCTCCGGTACTTCCATTTCGAACAATCGCTGCACCAGGGCGGGATCGGCCCGCGATACCACCACTTGCGGCCCTTTCGCCGCGCGTTCCACCGCGCGAATCGTCACGCGCAATCTGTCGCCCACATTGTATGCCTCGAGACGCGATTGCTCGCGCTTCGGCAGCCGCGCTTCGGTGCGGCCCAAGTCCACAATCGTGTCCGGTCCTTCAGTCCGCTTCACGATACAGTTCACAAGTTCGCCTACGCGTGTGTGAAACTCGTTATAAATTGTGTCGCGCTCAGCCTCGCGAACTTTTTGCAGAATCACCTGCTTCGCAGTCTGGGCCGCGATCCTTCCCAGCACGTCAGTCGGCTTCGATTCTGTTACCTCGCCGCCCACTTCCACTTCCGGCTGCTTCTTCCGCGCGTCGCCGATGGAAATCTCGCGCAGCGGGTCGGTTACATCTTCTACCACCGCGCGCACCGAATACACGTCCACGTGCCCGGTATCAGGATTGAACTTCGAGCGCAGTTCTTCCTCCGTGCGGTAGTATTTCCGCGCCGCAACGACCATCGCATCTTCGATGGCTGCGACGATCACCTCGGGCTCGATGTGCTTCTCCCGGCTGATCTGCTCGATTGTCTGGTACAGCAGACTCGCCATCCAGGTTCTCCCTAAAGTTCTACTACCAGGTTCGCTTTTCGAATCCCGGCGTACGGAATTTCAATTTCGCGGTCTTTCCATTTCAACTTCACATTGCCGTCCGCGTAACCGGCCAATCGCCCTTCCAGATATTTCTGATTCTCGACGGACGTCTCCAGCCAAATCTTCGCCAGTCTGCCGACAAATCGCTCGTAGTCAGCCGGCTTGATCAACTTTCGATCCATGCCCGGCGAGCTCAACTCCAGAATGTAGCTGGGCCCCGGCACCAGATCTTCTACGTCCAGAATCACGCTCAATTGCTCGCTCACGCGCTGGCAGTCCGCGTGGCTCACCCCCAGATTGTCTGGGTTGGCCGGGCCGGGTAGCCGGTCGAGATAGACTCGCAGCAGCCGCTGCTTGCCTATCTTCCATTCGACGTCGAAAACCTCGAGGCCCTCCGAACGCGCCACCCGCTCCGCCGCCTCGCGTATCTTTTCCAAGTCCATTCTGTTCTAGGCGCGGCAGCTATCCAGTGCTCACCTTCCGCCGATACCTCTACCCCCGCGCCAAAATCGCGCCCAACAAAAAAGTGGGCTTGCGGCCCACTTGGCGAGCGACCTATCTAGAAGCAATTAAGTATATGCTCGGTGACTTGGAAAACGCAAGACGGCTCAAACACGCAGGTCGTCGGCTTCTCCTGAGGCTCTTGAAAAGGCCTAAACAATGGCAAATGCAATTGGCGGCATAATTGCCATTCATGCGCCGCATGATCCATCTGCGCTTCGTCGCCACCATTTTCATCGCCGCGCCTTTGGCCACAGCCGGGCTCGTCTTTGCTCGTGTCATGCCCGGCAAGCGCATAGCTGCCTGGTATCCTATTCATCCGTCGGACGTAACCGCGCTTCCACCCGTGACGCTGTGGGTTTGGGAACGGCCTGAGGATCTGAGCCCGATCGATCCGAAGACCATCGGCGTCGCATTCCTGGCCCGCACCGTGTTTCTCACCGGAGACACCATCTCGTTTCGCCCACGCCTTCAACCGTTGCGTCTCGCATCCGGCACGCCGCCGTCGATCCGAACGACATGGCCAATCACGCTGCCGGCGGATCCTGGTTACCGCCGCCGTCCGGGGCCCTAAAGGAAATCGCCGGCGACGAGACAGGTTACGCGCCTTCCTTCCTGGACTCCCCAATGCAGGAATCCGTGGCACGTGATTTGGGCGAAGCTCTTGAATATCGGCCCTGCGCCTGACTATCTAACGCGCTCTGTCCTCGATTGGGCCAAACAGCATCCCGATGATGAGCGCGTTCCGGAAGCGCCGCATTTGGCCATCCGCTCCACTCGCTTCGGCTGCACCAATCCATCGAGCGGGAAACTCTCTAAGCAGGCGTTTGACTTCTTCACTCGAAATCCCAAGAGTCCGTGGGCCGCTAGAACCAAATACTGGTAGACGTACTAATTGCAATCGAGAAGTTCGCAACGAGTCGCTCAGGCACTTTCCGTCTCGCCTCGGCCGAGGCGGAAGGAATCCTGCGACGATCCGCGTCATCTAAACCCTAGATTCCTCGGCGGGCAACGGGAATACACTAAGGAAGTGACTCTTTAGGAGAAGGGGACATACACGATGAGCGAGACAGCGCAACAGACAGCCAAAGAAGGTCAGAAGACAAACACATTCGCGGCGAAGGCGTTCGCCGCGCAAAACAATTCCGGCGCGATGTCACCGCACACTTTGCAACGGCGCGAACCGCGGACCCAGGACGTGCAGATTGAAATTCTCTATTGCGGCGTGTGCCATTCGGATCTGCACACGGTGCGGAATGAGTGGGCCGAATTCATGCCGACTGTCTATCCGTGTGTGCCCGGACACGAAATAGTCGGCCGCGTGGTCAAGGTGGGAAGCGCGGTGAAGAAATTCAAGGAAGGCGACATCGCCGCGGTAGGCTGCATGGTGGATTCCGATCGCGTGTGTGAAAACTGCCGCGCGGGAGAAGAACAATACTGCGTCAGTGGTTGCACGTTTACCTACAACTCGCCGGAGCCGGTTCTGTGCGGCGTCACCTGCGGCGGATATTCGCAGAGCATCGTCGTGGATGAAGCGTTTGTGCTGCGCGTCGCGAGCTCCGCGAATCTTGCTGGCACGGCGCCGCTGCTTTGCGCGGGCATCACCACCTACTCGCCGATGCGGCACTGGAAAGTGAGCAAAGGGCAAAAAGTGGGAGTGGTCGGGCTCGGCGGACTCGGACACATGGGCATCAAGTTCGCGAGGGCCTTCGGAGCGCATACCGTGCTTTTCACCACGTCGGCAAACAAAGTGGCGGACGGCAAACGATTGGGCGCGGACGAAGTGGTGCTCACAACAAATCCCGGCGAAATCGAGAAGCAAGCCAAGAGTTTCAACTTCATCCTGGATACGGCCTCGGCCGAGCACGATATCGGCAGTTATCTGTCACTGCTCAAAATGGATGGAACGTTCACGCTGGTCGGCGCTCCGCCGAAGCCTTTCCCGATTGCGGCGTTTCAATTGATCCCCGGGCGCCACAGCCTGGCTGGTTCGGGAATCGGCGGGATCCGTGAGACCCAGGAGATGCTGGATTTTTGCGCGGACAAGGGAATCACGGCGGACATCGAGATGATCAAGATTCAACAGATCAATGAAGCGTACGAGCGGCTAATGAAGAATGACGTGAAATACAGGTTCGTGATCGATATGGCCTCGCTGAAATAAGCGGCGCAAAGCAGCGCAGGTCTTGGCTGAACCAAGCCGGCAAAATCCATGCATGCCGGTTCTTGCGTACTACGGTTGAGATTCGAGAAGGAGCAGGAAATATGAATCGATCTGTGGTGATTTTTCTGGTTCTCTGCGGGGCTGCGCTGTTGCTGTTCATGACGTCGCGCCGTCAGGCGGCCAGCGCGGTGGCCGCCGCTGCCGCGACAGCTGTGGCGATTCCCGATCCCGCCGTTGATGAGAAGTTGGCCGCGAAACCGGGACAAGAAACGCTGGTCGTCGCGGGAGGCTGCTTCTGGGGCGTGCAGACGGTGTTCAAACACGTGAAGGGAGTGATTCGCTCCACGGCAGGTTATTCGGGAGGCACACTGAAAAATCCCGATTATGAAACGGTGAGCAGCGGCTCGACGGGACACGCCGAGTCGGTGGAAATCGTTTACGACCCCTCGGTGATCACGCTGGGACAACTGCTGAAAGTCTTTTTCTCGGTAGTGCATGACCCGACGCAACTGAATCGGCAGGGGCCGGACACCGGCACTCAGTACCGCTCTGCAATTTTCTTCAGCAGCTCAGAGCAGGAGCGGATCGTGAAAGCCTATATCGGACAACTGACGCAAGCGAAGATCTACTCGAGTCCGATCGTGACGCAAATCGTTGCGCTCGACAAATTTTATCCGGCGGAGAGCTACCATCAGGACTACGCTGAGCATCATCCCGAGAATCCCTACATTCAGATCTGCGATATTCCGAAGATGAATAATCTGCGGGAGCAGTTTCCCAACCTGTACGTTGCCAAGCCCTGAGGGCTTGGGGAGTGGGTCGAAACCGCGACTGGGATCACTTCGAGAAAACCCTGTTTTTGTCTTCGTTTAGAAAATTGGAAGTGATTGGATTGATGAGGCTTATTGTGTTTTCTAATCGCGATAGCTACGAAAGCGGCGGCGAGCCGCCGCACTCCAAAAAATCGCTGCAAACAAAAAGGCCTCCCGGATCGGGAGGCCTTGGGAAAATCTCCGAGACGGTAGGAACTACTGCTTGGGTTGTGCCGGCGTTGCCGGTGCCGGCTTCGGAGCAGCTGATCGCGGAGGCGCTGAGGACTTCGCCGCGCCCGCCTTCACGGGATAATTCTGGTCGTAGAGGCGGATGATTTCCTGCGTCACGTCGATCTGATTCGCAGCGTAAACCACGGGCGTGTTCTGGGCCGATGTATCGAAAATCACGCCGTATCCGTTGTCTTTCGAATATTTATCGAGAACGTCGATCATTTTGCGGCCAATCCGATCGACGATTTCGCGCTGCGCTTCGTTGAAGTCGTCCTGGGAATCCTGCTGTTTGCGCTGGAACTGGCGGCTCAGCTGGTCGCCCTCGCGCGAAAGGCGGGCCTTCTCATCGTCGCTCAGCGTGCTGGCGCCCGTGCGCAGCCGCGTCTGAATATCTTCCACCTGCCTACGGAGGCCATCGAGTTCCGATTGCCTGGGAGCGAACTGCGATTGCAATTCACCCGCCGCCTGCTTGCCTTCTCCCGTGCTGGTGATAGCTACCTGCACGTTGATCACACCCACTTTCATTCCAGCCGCCGACGCCGCTGCGCCACCGGACTGAGCCCATACTGCGGGTCCCGCTAATGAACCCGCCAAGGCCAGAACTGCCAATCGAATGCTCATTCTCACTCCTTATTCGTAAATTCCATGAAACGCAAACTCGCGATTATAGCCGCGCTGCGAGAAAGCGGTCAATCGGATTCAAGCTCACCCCGGCCTTTTCGGATGCGGGGCGAGACTGGCGGGTTGGCCCGCGCGAATCCCGCCATGAATCCTCAATGAGGCAGCGGTATCAGCAAAACGCGGCTGTTGTTCGTATCTACCACCACTGCAAGATTCAGCTTCGCATCGATCGCCACAGAAAACTGCTGGTTCTCTGAAAACTTTGCCGAGCTGGGAAGGCCAAAGATTTCGCGCGTCTGTGGAGATGAGCAGGTTACCGGTACGCCCACCGCCGGCGGGCACATGTAGTCCAGGAACGACATGGTGTTGCTTGCCGAATTTACCGTAACCAGTGTGCTGGTCTGAAAGTTGTAGTCGAGCGAGGTTGGATTGATGCCTACCCGTACCGTGGTGGGTATGCAAGTAAGCGGATCCACGATGACAATATTATTTTGCAGGCTGTTGGCGGCTACGAAAACCTGGTTGACGGGATCGAAGACAACGCCACTTGGCAACTGAACTCCACTTACACGGCAAGTGACGGTGCTGGTCAAGAGATCAATGATGTCGATACTACCCGCCTGCGAGGCAGCGCCAATAGCAGCGAAGCGATCACCATTCGAATCTGTGGCGACTGACACCGGACTTTGATTGACTCCGATGCTTGTTCCCGGAGCCGAGCCCGTGGGCGCCACCTGAACGAAGCTGACCTCGCACCCGCTGGTGACCGTCGAACACCCCGCATCCGGGCCCGACGCAGCGACGATTGCGCTGGCTGTGTCTTGTACGATCCCAACTCCAGTAGGGCCGGTGCAACCGGAGCAAAGAGCCACCGTCTGCGGAGGATTGACTCCATTCTCATCCACCACCGTCGCATTACTGCTAACGTTATTCGCGACCACAGCGAGGCCGAGCCGCGGTAAAACGGCTACACCGATCGGACCTTGCCCAACCGACAAGGGACTCTGTGGAAGCGTAGTTCCAGCGGCCAGATCGACGAGCGAAACTGTCCCGTCACCATTATTCGTCACAACGGCGATATCGCGATCCGGGTCAACTGCAACGCTCGAGGGCTGGTTCCCGACTACGACAGGTTGCACAACCGCCAGTTCCGTTGTGTTGGAAACATTCGGCCCTGGGTCTTGAACCGTCACGCCATAGCGCCGAGCCGATTGCAGCATGCTTGCTGGAACGGTCGCAATTATTTGCCTGCCGCCATTCGATACCGTGACGTTTCCAGGCGGCAGCGCGGTAGTGTCGAGAAACACCTGCGAAGTTCCCTGAACGAAACCGAAACCGTTGATCGTGAGAGAGAGATTCGCCGCAGCGGGAGCGAACGCAACGGCGGGATTCAGCGCGGTGATTTGCAAATTCCTGAAGGAACTGCCGAGCGAGACGACCGAAACAGTGCCGCTCGTTTGATTCACCACCAGCGCTTCGTCGAGGGCAGGATCCACGGTAACAGCCTGCGGCAGAGTTCCGAGTCCAGAAACCGTGGGCTGCAATACTACGCCGGTTCCAAGGTCGACCACAGCCGCGGTGGAGGTCTGCGAGTTCACAGCTATTCCCACATTCGTCAGCGAATTTACCGCGGCTGCGGAATAACCCAATTGGCTAACGGTAAAGGAAATCGAGTTGACGGAATTATCCAGAAGGCTGAACGTCTGAAGCATCCCAGCGTTTGGATTTGTCAAAAGCACCTGATGGGTTTCCGTATTGATGCCAACACCCTGAACGCTCGTGGAGAGGGATAGGCTTCCGATAACGTGCGGAGGCCGCCCGCCGTCACCCGCAATGGGCAACCGACCGAGATCTACGATGTTGATGGTGCCTGCACCACCGGGAGTGATAACCGCCCAGTTCAACAGCGGGTCGATTGCTATTTCCGGGCTGACCCCGGTGCTGAAGGGGGTGAGAGTGCCGCCAATTTGCGCGGAGAAAACAGGAACTCCACTGGAAGTGTCCAAGACCGTGGCCAGATTCGTTGATTGGTAGGCGACAACCGCACGATGCGAGAGAGGGTTGATACCGATTGCTAACGAAACAGGCCCTGCTACGGGTGGCGGAGGCGCACCTATCTGTACCGAAAGGGGCGTTCCGACAACAGCTTGAGTCGTCAGATCCAAGGTGGAAACGGTGTTGTCGCCGCTGTTGACGACGAGTGCGATGTGATCGGGCAATTGATCGTCGATGGCGATCCCGGTAGGCGCATTGCCGACGTTTGGAATCGTCTTGACGACGGAGTTCGTCGCTAGATTGATCAAGGAAACGCTTCCGTCTCCCGAGTTCGCAACCGCCGCAAGATTCAATACTGGGTCAATGGCAATTGCGGCTGGACTCGCGCCTACGGTGATGTTGGCGTTGGGAGCAATAGGAATCGAGGAGGGATTCGGAGTCACTGCCAAATTCACGGCGGAGGTGGATGGCAGGTTGGCAGTGATACCCGGATTTTGAACCATGATGGGGTAGAGGCCCGGTGTTGTAGCACCATTCGCCGGGGTGGGAACCGTGAGCTGGCGGCTGTTGATGACAGTCGGCGTCACGCTTACACCGTTGAATGTGGCCGTCGTGCCCCCGGAAGAGGTTTGGGGCGGGATGAAGAAACCACCTGAGAGAGTTACGTTGGCGCTTGAAGCCATCGACGACACGCTCGCAGGAGTGGAAGAGATGACGGCTGGGCGCGCTGGAGCGACTGTCAAGCTCGCGGGCGGCGAGGTATCCCCATCTGTTCTGCGGACCTGAATGTTTACCGTCTTCGCCTGTTGAAGCAGCACCGACGGAATCGTCACACGCAGCAGATTGGAATCAATAAATGTCGGAACAATCGGAACCCCGTCAACTAGCACCACGGAAGTGGAAAAAAAATCAGCGCCGTTCACGACGCTGCCAATTATGTAGACGTCCTGTTGAACGGAGCCCTGGACCGCGGTAGTGGGAGCGATGCTGGAGATGACTGGGCTTGGGGAGGCTCCGATAACGTTGACGCTAGCGGAAGCTGATCGGGTTGGATCGGCCGAGGAAGTGGCGGTGACCGTGATCGCTCCTGGAGATGTTGCGGGCGCGATATACGTTCCCGCAGGACATGCGGGTAGGGCAGCAATGGGACAGATAAATCCGTGGAGTGCATCGCCGCCAGCAACGCCGTTCACCGACCAGGTAACGCCATGATCGTTGGTAGGACCACTGACGGTGGCGGTGAACGTGAATCTATCCTGTGGCGCGATTGTCGCCGCAGTGGGTGTTATCTGCACGGTGATCCCTGACGTGATTGTGACCATGGCTGCTGCGAAGGCCTTGGTATCCACCGTGCTGGTGGCTACAACAAGGATTGGATTCGTAGACGGCACAGCCGAAGGCGCCGTGTAAAGCCCTCCGGCTTGAGTGGCCGTCGCCTGCGTGATCGTTCCGACGCCGGTGGGGCCGGTTCCTGATTGGCCAGGCAAAGGAGTGCAGTTAGTAGGCTGGTTTCCGGCGGTTGCCGGAGGAAGGCAAATCTGCCAGTTCACGGTGGTGGTGGTCGAGCCAGATCCAACCGCACTGAATTGCTGCGTTCCCCGCTCGACTACTGTTGCGGTCGTGGGCGATATTGTGACACCGACCTTGGCGGCGTTGCTCCCGCACCCCGCCACGCAGGCGGCGATTAATACTGCGACGCTTAGTCTTCCCAATCTCATCGCCCTTCCTCCGAGCGTCTGCCGCCGATTGAAATTTCGATTTCCAGAATCATTCGCATCACAAGCTTTCCTCGATTGGCGTCAATTTAGAATGTCCGGCTGATCGTGAAGCGGAACGTCTGCTTTGGTTCGATCAAGCCGGCGGGGATTCGCTGCACCTGACTATCCAGAATCGTGTCCAACTGCGGGGCGATTTGA
>Ga0126381_100003913_pt1 | contig 16141 bp, 10 predicted proteins | sample PanSoiMetPlot_28_FD_96465 | JGI IMG/M metagenome (GOLD analysis project Ga0126381, IMG submission 96465) | Tropical forest soil microbial communities from Panama - MetaG Plot_28 | ecosystem: Environmental > Terrestrial > Soil > Tropical forest > Bulk soil | place: Panama | collected 2016-02-17 | reverse complement strand
CAGATTCGCGATCATCAACACAGTCAACGGCGTACCGAGTCAATTCGATCCGCAGCGGGCGAGTCATTTCAATTTTTTCTTTAGTATTGGGCAATCATTCTGATGCGCAGATTTTGCAATCTTCTTTTGTGGTTATCGATCCTTGCTGGAGCTGCCTACGCCGGCGATGTGGTTGACCGGATTGTTGCGACCGTCAATGGCCATGTCATCCTTCAAAGCGACTGGGACGACGCGGTTCGTTTTGAGGCATTCATGGAAGGACGTCCGCTTGGCCAGGTGACGGACCAGGATCGCGGGCGAGCTCTGGATCGTTTGATCGATCAGGAGCTGTTGCGGGAACAAGCACAAGGCGTTGATGCACCGGCGCCTCCGGCCGAAGAGGTGAACCAGCGGATCGCCGATCTGAAAGCCGAGCACGACTGCAAAACCGATGGTTCCTGGCAAGCAACCTTAAAGAGCTATGGGTTCAATCAGAGCGAATTGGAGTCGCGGGTGGCGCACGACATCGCGACGTTGCGGCAGGTCGAGGCCCGCCTGCGGCCCACCGTGCAAATCGACGCGCAGACGATCGAGTCGTACTACCGCGATGAGTTTCTGCCCAAGCTGAAGAATTCTGGTGCCACGGAAGTCCCGTTGGCTGCAGTCGCGGGAAAGATCCGTGAGATTCTCACCCAGCAAAAGGTAAACCAACTCTTTACTACGTGGCTGCACACCTTGCGGTCGGAAAGCAAGATTCACACTTCTGCTAACTCAAGTGCATCCCCGCCTGCGGGAGGGCAGGGGCAGTGAGTGATCCTCCATCGACTCCCGCGCCACGTCGTCGCTGGTGGAGATACTTTCTCTTCCTTTTTCTGTTCGCCTTGATCGTGTTAGGAGCCGCGTCATGGTACATGACGACGGATTCTTTCCAGGCGTACGTCCGGCGCCGCATCGTCAGCGCTATGGAGGATGCAACCGGAGGGCGCGTCGAGCTTGGGACGTATCACACCATACCCTTCCGACTGCAGGTTGAGATACGCGACTTCACCCTGCATGGGCTGGAAGGCCCGGAACAGATACCCCTCGCGCACGTGGACAGCGTCGTCGCTCGGATCAAGGTCATCTCGTTGCTCGAGACCAGCTTCGGTTTCGAGTCACTGGTCCTCGATCATCCGGTGGTGGATCTGATCATCTATCCCGACGGAAGCACGAATCTGCCGAAGCCGAAGTTGGCGCGCGCGTCGAGCGAAACGCCAATCGAGCAATTGTTCTCGTTTTCGATCAGCAAGTTGGAAGTGCGGCGAGGGGAGTTTCTGTGGAATAACCAGAGAGTCCCATTCGCATTCAAGGCGAGCGATGTTTCCACCGACATGTCGTACTCGTTTTTGCGAGGGCGCTATGATGGCAATCTGTTGCTGGGTAGCGTCGAAACCCATTACCAGGACCTTCGCCCATTTAGGTGGATGACCGGTGCCCGATTCACGCTAGGGAAGAACGATGTGGAATTCACGTCACTGCGATGGAGTTCGGGGCACTCGCATGTAGACGCAACCGGACACATCAGCGATTTCCGTCAGCCAAAGATTGAAGCGACCTACACGGCGAGCGTGGATCTAGCCGAAGCTGCGGATATTTCGCATCAAAAGCAGATCAAAAGGGGAGTCCTCGATCTCAGCGGCAAGGGGAGCTGGATGCTGGATAAATTTGCCTCCGAAGGTAAAGCCGCGCTGAAGGATTTTGATTGGCGCGATGATCAAGTTACCTTGCGTGACGCCAGTCTGAATACGGATTTCTCAATCAATGAACACCAGCTAAAACTTACGAAATACCAGGGGCGGTTGTTTGGTGGGTCTGTGGCCGGAGATGCAGAAATCACAAACTGGCTACCAAGCACGCCAACCTCGTCAACGGCACATCATTCGAAGGAAAAAGAGAAAGAGAGAAAGCCGGAAGAGCAGAAGGGAATCGTGCGGGTTCGCCTGAAAGACATTCTCGTTTCTTCGGTCACCGCCGCATTGAGCACCCGCAAGTATCCGCTCGACAAACTTCGGTTGGCCGGAACAACCGATGGCACAATCGAAGCCCGCTGGACTGGCTCTCTGGAGCACGCAGAAACGGTCTTCGCCTTGAACCTGGTTCCTCCTGGGAAGGTTCAATCGGGGGAGGTTCCGATTACGGCGGCCGCCAAGGGCACGTATCGGATCGATGCAGACGAACTGGAGTTGACGCAGCTCGATGCGTCCACGAGAGCGAGCCAGATTCACGCCAGCGGAAAATTGGCAGCGACCTCCAGCTTGCAACTCTCGGCAAGCACGAGCGACGTTGCCGAGCTGCAACCGATCATTTCGGCATTTCACGGTCCTGATCGGCTTCCGATCGCGCTTCATGGGAGCGCGCGCTTCACGGGCAATGCGAGTGGAAAACTATCCTCAGTCCGTTTAGCTGGCCATCTGCAGATTGACGATTTCGATGCGATCATTCCGGCGACGGCGCGCACTCCTGAACAGGAATTGCATTGGGACACGCTGGCCGCTGACATTCAATTCAGTCCGCACAATCTCGCGGTGCGGCATGCGACGGCGGTTCATGGCGACTCGGTGGTGCATTTTGACGCCAGCGCCTCGCTGACGAGTGGCGAATTCACTCCGGCAGACACCTTCACCGCGAATCTTGATCTGCAGAACGCCGACATCGCCGAATTGCAGGCCCTTGCAGGGTACAACTACCCAGTAACCGGACGCGCCACGGTCACGTTGCAGGCGGGCGGCACGCGAGATCTGCCCCATGTGGATGGCCACGTGCATCTGGCGGACGCGGCTGCGTTTGGGGAACCCATTCAGCAGTTTGATTCGGATGTCCGCTGGAACTCCGGTCAAATTTCTCTGAACAACCTTCGTTTGGCCTATCGCGATGCACAGGCGACCGGAGGGGCGACCTATGAGCCGCAGACACGGACATTTCGTTTCAACGTCAGCGGCAAGAATTTCGATCTCACTCGCATTCCGAAGCTGGAGAGTACGCGCGTTCCGGTAGAGGGAAGCGTGGACTTCACCGCGCAGGGTTCAGGCACTCCGGAGGCTCCGTCGATCGACGCGAAGGTGTTTGTGCGGGACCTGACGCTCGATAGGGAACGCGTTGGTAATCTCACGGTAGATGCGCTAACCGAGGGCGGGGCCGTTCATTTGATTGCGCGTTCAGAGTTCGAGCACGCGCAATTCAATCTTGATGGGTTCGTGCGTCCGACTGATGGGTATCCTGCGGATCTAACCTTGCGATTCGACAAACTCGATGTGGACGCGTTCCTGCGGGAATACCTGCAAAGCAGGGTCGGGGGCCATTCCGCATTAAGCGGCGAGGTGCAGGTCCGCGGCTCGCTGCGCGATCCCCGCAATATGAACGTTGTGGCGACAGTGGAAGGTCTCGACGCTGACATCGATGATGTTCGCATACGCAATGAAGGTCCGATTCGACTCACCATTGCGCAACAGGTGGTTCGCCTGCAACAACTACACATTGTCGGGGAGGATACGGATTTCTCTGCGCATGGAACGGCATCGCTGCAAGGAAGCCGCGATCTGGACCTGGCGGCCGATGGGCACGTGAATCTGGCTCTGATTCAAACGCTCAATCCCGACTTCATTTCGTCAGGCACGGTTGATATGTCCATGACCGTGAGCGGTCCGGCACGCGATCCTGTCCTGCAGGGAACGGTGAATATAAGTCACGGGTCGATCGCGTACTCGGGCCTTCCCAGCGGGTTGAGCGACATGAACGGCACGCTCAGCTTCAACAAGCACCGCTTGCAGATCGAGAATCTGACCGCGCACAGCGGCGGCGGCCTGCTGAACGTGACGGGGGAAGCGACGAGTTATGCGGGGCAAATCAATTTTGATTTCTCGGCGAAGGCGCAGGATGTCCGGCTGCGGTATCCGCCGGGAGTCAGTTCGACGGCGAATGCGGATCTGCGGTTTTATGGCTCGCGCGACAGTTCGACACTAAGCGGCGATATCACGATCATCAAACTCGCGATCACGCCGGGATTCGACTTCGCGGCCTACGCGGCGAGCGGTCGCCAGTCGGTCATTGTTCCGCCCGCGACCTCGCCGTTGTATCGGGTCAAACTCGACATTCACGTGACGACCGCACCTGACCTCCAGATGCAGACGGCAATTGCTCGGCTTTCGGGAGATGCGGATCTTCGTCTGCGCGGCACTGCTGCCAAGCCCGCCCTGTTGGGGAGGGTCGAAGTCCTCGAAGGTGAGATCAGCTTCAACGGGGCAAAGTATCGCCTGGAACGTGGTGAAGTTCTGTTCCAGAGTCCGGTCAGCATCCAGCCGGTTCTCGATCTGCAAGCCACCACTCGGGTTCGGGACTACGACATCACGGTGAGCGTGAATGGCGATACCAGCAAACCGTTAAGCATCAAGTATCGTTCGGATCCGCCATTGCCTGAGGCAGACATCATCGCGCTGCTAGCGGTGGGACAGACGCGCGAAGAATCCGCGCAGCTCGCGCAATCGAGCAATACTGGCTTCAGCCAGACGGCCTCGAACCTGATCTTGAGCGAGGCGCTCAATGCGACCGTGAGCAATCGTGTGCAAAAGCTTTTCGGAGTGAGCCGGATCAAGATCGATCCCCAGGGACTGAATACCGAGACAAACCCCACCCGCGGGCCACAAGTCACCATCGAACAACAGATCTCGAATGTTCTGACGTTGACGTACAGTCAGAACGTGTCCCAGGCTTCGCAGCAGATCATCCAGGGCGAGTACTACGTTCGAAAGAATGTGTCGATCGTGGGAACGCGCGATCAGAACGGCGTGGTCAGCTTTGATGTGAAGGTCCGCCAACGCAAGAAGTAGACTACCGTCTGATCACAATGTCTCCGTTCACGGATGATCCCGTATATATAGTTCGCCGCGACCGCATGGTCGAGAAGCAGTTGCGCGAGCGCGGCATCAAAGACGAGCGCGTACTTGCGGCGATTGCCAAAGTTCCCCGGCATGAGTTTGTTGCCGAGGCGTATCGGGAACAGGCGTACGACGACAATCCGCTTCCCATCAGCCAAAGCCAGACCATCTCGCAGCCATATATGGTCGGACTTATGCTCGAGTTACTGCATGTGCAGCCCGGTGACTCTGTGCTCGAAATTGGAACGGGGTCGGGGTATCAGACTGCTTTGCTCGCGGAGTTGGCCGGACAGGTGGACTCAATCGAGCGGCAGCCTGCTCTCGCGGCGACTGCGGAACAACTGCTGCGGCAACTGGGATACAGCAACGTTAGCGTACATGCGGGAGACGGCAGTTTAGGGCTGCCCCCAAAGGCCCCGTTCGATGCGATCGTCGTCTCGGCTGCGGCGCCGCAGTTCCCGGATCGTTTGTTTTCGCAGCTCAGAGAGGGTGGGCGGCTGGTTGTGCCGGTAGGCGACCCAGATACCCAGCAGTTGCTCGTCGTCAGGAAGGATCAGGGCCGGCCGGTTATTTCCGAGAGTGTTCCTTGTCGGTTTGTTCCGCTTATTGGAGAGCAGGGGTATCGCGAGTAGTTGGAGTTGATGCCTGCCACAGCACTTGACACGAGAGTGAGCCGCTTGGCTCCGAATCGACTGGTCGGACTTGCTAAAATCGTCTCGTGGCAATCCTGCACAACCTGCACACGACGCTCGAGATGATCAAGTGGGAGCATTCGATATTTGCTCTCCCGTTTGCGCTCTGCGGCGCGATGCTGGCCGCGGGTGGCTGGCCAACCAGTCACCAGTTGGCTTGGATTGTTATTGCAATGATCTCGGCAAGATCTGCGGCGATGGCGTTTAACCGCGTTGCCGACGCGGCAATAGATGCCGCGAATCCGAGGACGCGTACGCGAGCTCTTCCTGCCGGGACGCTTACGCACGCGTTCGTGACGACTTTCGTGGTCGTCTCGTGCGCGATTTTCATCCTGGCGGCATCGCAACTGAATCATCTGGCGTTGATCCTTTCGCCGATCGCGCTCGCCGTCCTTCTGCTTTACTCGTATACCAAACGTTTTACGCGCTGGTCGCACCTTGTCTTGGGATTCGCGCTGGGGATTGCCCCGGCGGCGGCTTGGATTGCCATTCGCGGTGCACTGGATGTCCGCATTCTGCTGCTGACTGCGGCTGTTACGTTCTGGGTTGGCGGCTTCGACGTTCTCTATGCCTGCCAGGACTACGAATTCGACCGCCAATCGAATCTGCACTCGATCCCGCGATACATCGGGATCCGTGGCGCCCTGCAGGTGGCTCGTGTCTTCCACTTGCTGATGCTGGCGCTTCTGGTCGCTCTGGTGGTGAGCTTTGGATTGGGAAAACTGGCTATCGCTGGGGTGGTGGTCGTCGCGGCGCTTCTCGCCTATGAACATTCACTCGTGCATTCAAACGACCTCTCCAAACTGAACGCGGCTTTCTTCACCATGAACGGAGTGATCTCGGTGGTGTTCTTTGGCTTCGTAGCCGCAGATCTTCTTCTGCGCTGAGGTTCGGTAGTCGTCACAAGGATTTTTGTTCCCGCTGGAGTACACTTTCTCTTCCTTGGCCGATGTTCGCCGGGGAGTTGCGCTTCGCAATATCAATCGAGAGATGTGAAAACGATGTCGAAGCCTTTCCGCGTTTTTGCTACGTGTGACATTGGAGATTCGCTGAACCGACTCCGCGAAAAAGGTTATGAGCTTGAGGTCTATCCGCACCCGGAACCTCCGCCGAAGTCGTTGGTTATTGAAAAAGTGCGAAGCGGGATCGACGGGCTGATCACGACGCTGCGTGACAAGATGGATGCTGAGATCTTCGAGGCCGGGAAGGGACATCTTAAAGTTGTCGCGCAACTTGCCGTGGGGTTCGACAACATCAATCGCGCCGACGCAAACCAGTATCACATTCCGTTCACCAACACCGCCGACGTTCTGACTGAAGCTACGGCTGAATTTGCCTTCTTCATGATGGGAGATCTCGCCCGACGGCTCTGGAGTGCCGAACATCTCACGCGCGAGAACAAGTGGGGATTCTGGCATCCATACTTGCCGTTTTTGGGTGACGAAGTCACTGGGAAAACGATCGCGATCATCGGCACCGGGCGCATCGGCCTTGCCATGATCAAGAAGTGTGCCGGCTTCGACATGAACATTTTGTGTTACGACCCGGCGTATCAGAACCACGAATATGTGAAGAGCATCCAGGCGGTGAACGATCTCCGATATGAGCGGGGAATCTGTCGTGAAAAGACGTGGATCAAGTACGTGACCTTTGAGGAAGCCCTGGCTGGAGCAGACTTCGTGAGTGTTCACGTTCCTTTGCTGCGCGAAGGGGAGAGCTCAACTCCGACGTTTCATTTGTTCAACGAGGCGACGTTTCGGAAGATGAAGCCGACCGGGTATCTTGTGAACACTTCGCGTGGTCCGGTCGTGGAAGAAGTGGCTCTTGCGAAGGCACTTCGCGAAAACTGGATCGCCGGTGCTGGGCTCGACGTTTACGAGAAGGAGCCGCTTTCCCCTGACTCGCCGCTGCGTGATCCAACACTCGAGGACCGTTGCCGCTTGTATCCGCACTTTGCCAGTGCTGCGCGTATTACCCGCCTTTCCGCGGATCCGGATAAAGGTATGGCCGGACGCTGTGTACAAGGGCTCATTGACGTGCTGGAGGGGAACTACGGCGGTGATGTAACCAAGATGCCGTATGTTGTAAACAAAGAGGCTTTTGGGAAATAAATACCAGAATGGGACAGAAGTCATCATCACGAATTCGGGCGTCTCTCGATTCGATTTTGATCTACGCTTCTATGTCCTAAACTCAAATTGACATACTGGAGGCGCGCACTGTATGTTGCGCGTTCCGAATTCCTAAACGGAAAGTCTGAAGAATGATTCGAAGAGGTTTGTTTTTTTCTACATTCCTGTCCATTTTTGTTGCCTTCCACGCTCCAGCCCAATCAGTTTCTGCGCCAACGTCGCTTAAACTGCTACCCGCGCCGAAAGACGTGCGTTTATCGGAGGAGAAGTTCGAGATTACTTCGCGGACACGCATTCTTGTCGAGGCTGGTCACGCTGCCGAGGATCGCAACGCCGCCGAGACTCTGAGGGACGAGATCGAGCTGCAATCGGGCATGAAGATTCCGATTGAATCAAGTCGTCGCGCGCAAGAGGGAGTAGGTGTCATCGTGCTAGGGCGACTCTCGGATGCAGGGGTGCGCTCGTATCTGGAAGGCAAAGGCTTGCAAGCGGACAAGAGCTTTTCACAGCAGGGATATCTGCTGCACGCCGACAAGACGCGAATCGTTGTAGCTGGTCTGAATGGGCAAGGGCTTTTTTATGGTGTGCAGACGTTGCGCCAGTTGCTGCATAAAAAAGGAGCGGCGCTGGAGTCTTCCGCGCTTTCTATTCGTGATTGGCCCAGTATGCAATGGCGCGGTGTTCATGACGACATCAGCCGCGGGCCGATTCCCACGATCGAATATACGAAGAAACAGATCCGTACGCTGGCAGCCTACAAGGTCAACATGCTCGCGCTCTACATGGAGCATGTTTTCGATTTCAAGAGCCAGCCGCTGATGGCTCCCAAGGATGCGGCGCTGACAGCGGATCAGATCCGCGAAATTGTCGAATATGCAAAGCGGTACTACATCACGATCCTGCCCGAGCAGCAGGCTTTCGGACATCTGCACCATGCGCTGAAGTACGAGATTTACTCTGACGTGGTCGAGACTCCGCACGGCCACGTGCTTACGCCCACGAACGAGAAGTCCTACGACTTCATTCGCAGCTTGTATTCGGAGCTTGTACCGCTGTTTCCCGGGCCCTTTCTGCATATCGGAGCGGACGAAACATTCGAACTTGGACAGGGCCAGACGAAAACGCGCGCCGATCAGGTTGGACTGGGACGGGTCTACATGGAGCACCTGCAGAAGGTGCACGAGATCCTTCAGCCTTATCACAAGCAACTGATGTTCTGGGGCGATATTGCGGTGAAGTATCCGCAGTTGCTGACGATTCTTCCCAAGGACATCATTGCAGTTCCGTGGGACTACGCAGCGAAGCCCAGTTATGACTCCATTCTCCAGCCCTACAAAGATGCGGGGCTACAGATCATGGTTGCGCCTGGCGCGAGCAACTGGAACGCGATCTGGCCGAATCTTGATGTCGCCTACGTGAACATCCGAAATTTCGTTCGCGATGGCCAGAAAGTTGGCGCGATCGGGATGCTCAACACTACCTGGGATGACGATGGCGAATCACTCTTCGACATGACGTGGCCAGCCATGGCGTTTGGCGCATCGGCTGGATGGCAGGCAGGCGAGTCGAACATTGATGAATTCAAGAACAGCTACGACTGGGCGTTCTATCGCAACTCGGATGAGACCTTCAAGAACGTTCTCGAGAACCTCGACCAAGCACACGCGGCTCTGGCGAAGGTTGATTGGGATGAAGGCGCCGACGACTTGCTTTTCTGGATTGAGCCATTCGATCCGGAGGGAACCCTACTTCTTCAGAAGACCCTTCCCGCCGCAAAGGATATCCGCTTGGGGGCAGAGCACGCCCTGGAGGCTCTCTATCGGAATCCAGCGGCAGCCCGTGCCAACTCCGACACGCTCGACGACATGATTTTTGCGGCGTGGCGTCTCGACATGCTAGGCATGAAAATCCAGTTCACCGGCGAGATGAATCACTACTATTGGGACGCCTATCAAAACCAAACCGACGGGGATCGCGTGAACCACGATCTGGAAGAGATCTCCGCAATTAATGCGAGGCTCGAGGACCTTCGCGATACGACCACGCGTCTGAGGGGCATGTACGAGAAAGCCTGGCTCCGGGAGAATCGTCCCTATTGGCTGCCGAACGTGCTGGTGCGCTACGATCATCTCGCGGACCAGTTTCAGGCAAAGATCGTTGCGGTGCGTGAAGCGCAACGCCAGTACTGGATTCAAAAGACGCTTCCTCCTCCGCAGCAACTCGGCTTCTATCTGCAGCCTTAGGTCCGCGGCGCCCTCATGTTCGCCAATCGCACCGCATGGAAGCTGACGCCGAATCGCTTCTCACAGGCACAGGCTGAGTTGCGCGCAGCCGGTGCGGAGGTATTGGATCTCAGCGTTTCGAATCCGACGCGCGCCGAGCTGCACTATGACGCGGATGCGATTCTGGGATCGCTGGCACAGCCGGAGGCCCTCGACTATGATCCCCAGCCGCGGGGTTTGGTCTCAGCGCGGCGGGCAGTCTCTGAGTATTACCGCGCCGACCACGAGGGCTACGATCTCGACCCCGAATCCATCATTCTGACCACCAGCACGAGCGAGGGATACTCTTTCGTTTTCAGACTTCTCTGCAATCCGGGCGACGAGATTCTGGTTGCGAAGCCCAGCTATCCGTTGTTCGAATTCCTCGCCGATCTGCAGGATGTTTGTCTTGTGCCATATCCGCTTCTCTACGACCACGGTTGGCAGATCGATCTTCCTTCGCTCTACAAAGCAATTACCTCGCGCACTCGGGGAATCGTCTTGGTGCACCCGAACAATCCGACAGGCTCGTATACGAAGTCAGCGGAGATTGCTGATCTGAATCACTTCTGCGAAACGAATGCGCTGGCGCTCGTCGTGGATGAAGTGTTTCTCGACTACGCGCACGACGGAGTAACTCGTCCCAGTTTGGCGATGAATAGCGATGCGTTGACGTTTACGCTGAGCGGTCTGTCGAAAATCGCAGGTTTGCCTCAGATGAAGGTGGCCTGGATTGTCACTAGCGGGCCGGAAGCGCAGAAGAGCGCGGCGCTAGACAGGCTGGAAGTTATCGCGGATACCTATCTGTCGATGAACGCACCGTTGCAACTTGCGACGCCAGCATTGCTCGACCAGCGCAAGAGCATTCGGCCCCTGCTGCTCGACCGTGCGCGGACAAACCTGCAAGATCTCGATCGCCAGTTGTTGCGCCATAAGAACTGCACGCGCCTTGATGTTGAAGGCGGCTGGTACGCAATTCTGCGCGTCCCGGCGACGCAAACTGACGAGGACCTTGCGATCGATCTGCTGCGCAAAGTTGGCGTCCTCGTGCACCCGGGCCACTTCTACGACTTTCCCAACGACGGGTACCTCGTACTGAGTCTGATTACTCCAACAGGTGTCTTCCGGGAAGGGGTAAGCCGCGCGTTGAGCCTGCTCAATCCGTAGCAGTAAACCTTCCGAGTACGAATCGTTACTTCTGCAGGAAGGGATTAGTCTCACGCTCTTCGCCGATCGTCGTATTCGGACCATGACCGGGGACCACCACTGTTTCGTCGGGCAAAGCCAGAACCTGATTGTGCAACGATCCCATGATTTTTTCGAACGATCCGCCCGGCAAGTCCGTTCTGCCGATACTGCCGGCAAACAGCGTGTCGCCTGCAATCAATTTTCGCTCCAACGGAAAGTAGATGCAGATGCTGCCTTCCGTGTGCCCCGGAGTGTGGATCACTTGGCCTTCTAGGGATCCCGCTTTCACGGTATCGGACTGGCCAACACTCTGATCGATCTCAACCCGGCCCGGGCTTTTCATTCCGAGCCACGCAGCCTGTACATCGAGCATCTTCAGCAGCGCGTAGTCATTCTGGTTCAGAAGGATGGGCGCCCCTGTCGCGGCGCGCAACTTCATCGCGCCGCCGACGTGGTCGATGTGCGCGTGCGTGACGACAATCTGCTTGAGCTCAAGATTGTGCTTCTTGATCAAGGCAAGGATGTCGTCGATCTCGTCGCCTGGATCGATGACGATTGCCTCGCGGGTCGTCTCGTCACCCACAATCGAGCAATTGCATTGCAGCGGACCTACGGGCAGGATCTCGTGAATCATGGAGCTATTTTATCGACATGACCCTGGTGTGTGCTCCGGAAGCGGGAATCGGCCAAGCCGACGGATAAGCAAAGAAAAAGTCCTCCCCTCGGGAGGACTCTTTTTTTCGAAATCCAAATCTATTTCGCGGGTGCAGGCTGTTGCGATGGTGCGGCGGGAGCCGGCGCTGGGGCGGCTGGTTTCGAGTTGGTGGTCGAACCCTTCACTCCTGACAGCACGGAACCAGAGCCCGGCGTGGTGCCGCTCTGCCGAACGGCGAAGATCGAGAGCGTGATCGATGTCACCATGAACAAAACTGCCGACCACGTCGTTGCCTTGGAGAGAGCCGTGGCCGCGCCGCGTGGACCAAAAGCGGTCTGACTACCCATGCCGCCGAACGCTGCCGCGATGTCGCCGCTCTTTCCGCTTTGCAGAAGGACCACGACGATCAGAAAGAAACACACAACAATGTGGATGAAGTAGATGAAACCGATCAGAAAATGCATTCAGTAGCTGCCTGAACCGGACCAGCCGGCCTTTCTACGTAAACTGGATTGCGATCTTGGTGCGGAAGGGGGGATTTGAACCCCCACGCCTTTCGGCGCCACCCCCTCAAGATGGTGTGTCTGCCAGTTCCACCACTTCCGCTTTGACATCAATAACTTGTGAGGAGTTTTGCCGCGCGCGGGAAGTGCGGCGCTTCGCGCACACCACCATCCCGTGCCTATCTATTTTGCACTTTAATTCATTTCGGGTCAAACGTTTAGGATGTGATGTGCGTCGCAGAATCGATGCCGCGACATCGGTATACTCAATGCGCGTATGGCTGCTCGATCCCCGGTTCACCCATTGCCCGGCGTAGTCAACATTGACGATCTCCGCACCCTGGCGCAGCGTCGCGTTCCCAGAATTGTCTTCAATTACATCGACGGTGGTGCTGAGGGTGAGGTCACTCTGCGCGAGAACCTTCGGGCCTTCGAAGAGGTCAGTTTCCGCCCGCGCCAGGCAGTTCCAGTGCCGAGCTGCGATTTGCGAACGCAGATCCTGGATTCGCAGCTTTCGATGCCCGTATTGCTGGCACCCGTCGGCTACTGCCGCATCATGCACCCGGACGGAGAGGTGGCAGCGGCGCGAGCAGCGGGTGAAGCAGGCACGGGATACATTCTTTCGACGGTCTCCGGATACAGGCTGGAGGATGTGAAAGCTGCGTCAGCTGGGCCAGTCTGGTTTCAGCTCTACCTGACCGGCGGACGGGCGGCGGCAGAGAATGCAATGCAACGTGCCGAGTCCGTCGGATATACGGTCCTGGTTGTCACCATCGATACCACCGTCATCGGGTTGCGGGAGCGCGAATCCCGCGACGGCATGGAGCAATTGTTGCGCGGCACGTTCTTGTCGAAGATCCCGTTTACGCCACAGCTGTTTGCGCGGCCGCGCTGGCTGACGCGATTCCTCCTGGATGGCGGACTCCCCGACATGCCCAACATCGTTAATCCGGAGAATGGCGTTCTCAAGGTGAAGGACGCTCACACCGCGATCAAGAGGGTCGCATTCAATTGGGGCGATATGCCATGGATCCGCGCGTTGTGGAAGGGGCCGATCGTCGTGAAAGGCGTGCTGACCGCGGAAGACGCCCAGCGGGCGTTGGATCACGGCGCTGCCGCCCTGGTTGTTTCAAATCATGGTGGACGTCAACTGGACGGCGCTCCTGCTACATTGCGAGTCCTTCCGGAAATCGTCAAAGCGGTGCGCGGACAAGCCGAAGTTTTGCTGGATAGCGGCATACGTCGAGGATCGGATGTAGTGAAAGCGCTTTGCATGGGAGCTCGTGCGGTCCTGTGTGGGCGGGCGTATGCATACGGCCTTGCTGCTGCCGGAGAAGCGGGAGTCTTTCGGGCGCTGCAGATCCTGAGAGCGGATCTAGGGCGGACGTTGCGTCTTTTGGGGTGTGCGTCGATTCACGAGTTGAATTCTTCCTATGTGGAGCTTCCGCGGCACTTGCGGCTTGATTGACCGCACAGGTGTTGTCAACACAAGCAAAGGCAATAACCGCGGGCGAGGCGCCCGCGCCACACTAGCGTTTGGCGGGCGGGAAGTTCAATCGAACGCCAGCACGAAACAAGATTGGCGGCCCGAGGTTGACGACAGGCGTTTTTGCCACCTGGTAGCGCTGGTTCGTGACGTTTTCGATGGCGCCGAATAATTCCACATTCCGCGTGATGGCGCGGCCCACCTGCACGTCCATGGTGTAGAAGCGATCGAGAGGGAATTGATTCTGGTCGTCATCGTATTGCTGTCCGACGAACCTCCCGATGACGCTGAACAGCAGGCGCGACGGATTCCAATAGCGCGCTTCCCAAGTGAACACGTTGCGGGGTACCTGCGCCACGTCGAGTCCGACGAGATCAACGCCGCCGGGATTCCCCGGATAGCTGACAACAGTGGCGGCCGTGTATGCGTACCCAGCTGACACCTGTACGTCGCTGCTCACACGCAACGTTCCATCTAACTCAACGCCGCGCGAGCGAGTGCGTCCGAGGTTGTCCTTCTGCCGGGTGATCAGCGTTGGAGTGGTTGAAAGTGTGACGTTGGCAACCGGATCGACGATGTCGCTCCAGAAAAACGTTCCCCGTGTATTGAAGCGACCAGCCCACCCAGTGATATTGACTCCGGCCTCAGCGCCGGTGAGCCGCTCGGCATTTAAAGCTGCATTGTTGAGAGTGATCACATTGCCCACGCGGAAGGTTCTGTATAACTCGTTCAACGTGGGCGCTCGGAAAGCCCGATAGACGGAGGCGTTCACTGAAACGTGTTGGTTGATGGTTCGAAGCACCGAGAGCCGCGGACTCAAGGCCACGTCTGTCCGGTTCGGATAGATTGTCACCACTGGCGGACCGGCGACTGGAACCGTCGTTAAGCTCCCGTTGAAGTTTTTCCAGTCATCGACACGCGCTCCCAGAATGACCGTCCACTTCGCGTGGCGGAAAATGTCTTCGCCAAAGACGCCGAGTGTACGTTGCCGACCGCCGCCATTTCGCGCCTGGTTTGGTCCGGTCAGCAAGTGTTCGTTGCTTGCTCCGATAACTTCATTGAGATCGAGGCCGCCGATGAGCGTATGACTCTTGCCTGCAACCTGCGTCCACTGCGCTCCCCCGCCTACAACTTGCTCAGGAACGTGCTGGATGTCGGTCAGGGTTTCACTGTTGCGGTCCGACGCCACTGCGGAAAAAGTTTGGTGGTAGGTCTCCACGTCTCCGTACAAGCGAGCGGTGAGCGTGCTGTTGCTGCCGAATTGCTTGTCGAGGCCGGCGGTGCCTTCACCAATGTGCGTGTCGTTGACCTGAAGTTGCGTTCCGTTGTTGCGGGATTCGACGTAGTAATTTCCGCGCAGAAGAACACGGCCATTGTCGCCCAACTGATGCCCCAGTCGTGCGTAGACGGTCGCGTCTTCAGAATTCGCTGGCGTGTCGACACTTCCGCGCACGGAATCCGGCACGATAATGAATCCGTCTGTCCGGAACAGCTCGGTCGTTGCCGAGTAGTCCCATCGCCCCAAGCGGCTGCCAGTCCAGATAGAAAGGTGTGGAGTGCGCTCATTCCCATAGGAGCCTTCGAGGGCAAACGTGGGCGCTTCAGGTTGACGAGTATTTATTTCGACAACTCCGCCGAGAGCAGAACTGCCGTATAAGTTGGACGCGCCGCCGCGAAAGACTTCGATGTTCGAGATCGCGACCCGCGGGATTCGGTCCCAGTAGACCCAGGCGCCGAACGGATCGAGCAGCGGAATGCCATCGGCGAGCACGAGCGCGCGACTCGACGCGCTGCCGCCGAGTCCACGTAGCGAGACGCCCTGCGCGGACGCATTTGCGGTTCGACTGCCGGATCGGCGGAAGAGCGAGAATCCCGGCACCTGCCGGAGCGCGTCATCGATTCGCAGGGCGGGTGTTGCGGTCACATCCCCGGTTGACAGCAGCACCGCACTGCCCGGAACATCCGATAACCGAACTTCGGTCCGAGCCGCGGACACGACCACCTGTTGGGTCACGCCCGTGGGCTTCATCGTCACATCAAGATCGAGTTCGCTTCTGCCATCACCGTGCCAGGCGATCTGATTTGTTTCGAATCCCGGTGCGGTAACGTCGATCGTGCCGGAGCCGCCGGGAACCTGGAAGAAGGCGAATGCGCCGTCGCCTTTCGTTTTTGTGGATGCTTCCCAAGCAGCACTCTTGGCGTGCACCGCGGCCCCGACGATTACTGCTCCGGACGTGTCGCGAACTACACCTTTGAGAACGATAGTTTGGGCGAGACAGGGTAGGGAAAACACCGCCCAGCAGAGCAGCGTTGCGCCGCAGTGCTGTCCGAATTT
>Ga0126381_100003912_pt1 | contig 16146 bp, 14 predicted proteins | sample PanSoiMetPlot_28_FD_96465 | JGI IMG/M metagenome (GOLD analysis project Ga0126381, IMG submission 96465) | Tropical forest soil microbial communities from Panama - MetaG Plot_28 | ecosystem: Environmental > Terrestrial > Soil > Tropical forest > Bulk soil | place: Panama | collected 2016-02-17 | reverse complement strand
GAGGGCGGGGTGTGGGGGGCGGGTGGGGGATGCGGGGGGGGGCGGGGGGGGTGGTGGGGGGGGGTTTTCGGGGGGGGGGGGGTTGTACGGCTAGGGGGGGATGGGGGGGGCGGGGCCGGTGGAGCCGCGGACCACTAGCTCGGGCTCGAACAGCAGCTCTTCGGGGTAGACGGAGACGTTTTCCACCTGGTTGACCAGCAGGGCCACCGCCGCCTTGCCCATCGACTCGATGGGCTGGCGGACCGTGGTCAGCGGGGGATCGGTGCAGTTCATGAACGCCGAGTCGTCGTAGCCGACGACCGACACGTCCCCTGGCACGGTGAGCCCCGCCCGGCGGACCGCGCGGACCGCGCCGAGCGCCAGCACGTCGCTCGCGCAGATGACGCCCGTGACCCCGTGCCGCAGCAGGCGGGTGGTCGCGGCCTGGCCGCCCTCCAGGGAGAAGAGCGCGTGCTCGACCGGCGCCTCGGCGTAGCCGGCCGCGGCGGCCATCGCGGCGAACGAGGCGAGCTTGCGCCGCGACGGCATGTGGTCCTCCGGGCCGGCGACCAGGCCGATCCGCTGGTGGCCGAGCGAGGCCAGGTGGGTGAACGCCTGCGCGGCGGCGGTCATGTCGTCGGTCGCCACGCACGGGAACTCCAGGTGCTCGATCGCGGCGTTGAACAGCACCACCGGGATCCCGCGCTCGTGCAGCAGCTTGTAGTGATCGTGCGGGGCGGCCTGCTCGGCGTAGTGCCCGCCGGCGAACACCACGCCGGACACCTGCTGGTCGAGCAGCATGGAGACGTAGTCCGCTTCGGACAGGCCGCCCGCGGTGCGGGTGCACAGCACCGGGGTGAAGCCACGCTGGGCGAGCGCCCCGCCGATCACCTCGGCGAGCGCGGGGAAGATCGGGTTCTGCAGCTCGGGCAGCACCAGTCCGATCAGCCGGGCCCGTTCGCCGCGCAGCTGGGTGGGGCGCTCGTACCCGAGCACGTCGAGCGCGGTCAGCACGGCTTCCCTGGTCGAATCGGATACGCCGGCCTTGCCGTTCAGCACCCGGCTCACTGTCGCCTCGCTGACCCCGACCTTCTTCGCCACATCGGCGAGCCGCCGGGACGGTGTGCGTGTCATGTCGCAAACATATGACATGCGGCCGCAAGTCTTTGCGTGATCTGAGTCACTATCTGTCAGCAGCGGCGTAGATGCGCCGTCCCAGCCTGCGAACCGGCGGGCGCAAGCAATGAAAAGACCGACCACCGTAACCAGGCAACTAGGCTGATGCAACCCGGTTGTAACAAAGTTGTGTCCTTGCGATTTACCGTATGGATCTTGCGGCTACATGTCCACAAACGTATGTTGAGCTATCGATATCTTCCATAACAGGCACCGCAGGAAGGACCGGTCCATGCGCAGACGGCTCCCCAGCAGATCCAGCTATCACCGGGTAGCAGGGGTCAGCGTCGTCGCCGCTCTCGGACTCGCCGCCGTCGCAGCGTGCTCGAGCAGCAGCTCAGCTCCAGGAAACAGTAATTCCGCTAGCGGCGGCCACGTGACGATCAGCGTCAATTGTGCGCCGCCGTCCAGCTCACCGGTTCAGTACCGGGAGTGGAACGAGGACGTCGCCACGTTCGAGAAGCTGAACCCTAACATCACCATCCACAGCATTTACGCGGCGCAGTGCATCGTCCCGGCGACGTTCACCGCCAGCCTGAGCGCCGGCACCGAGCCCGATGTCTTCGGCACCTACTTCACCGACCTGAACCAGGTGCTCGACTCGGGCCAGGCCGCCGACATCACCCAGTACGTGACCGCCAGCACGGTCCCGGACTGGAGTGACGTCGTGCCCAGCGCCAAGAAGGCCGTCACCGCGGGCTCCACGATCTACGGTCTCCCGGCCCAGAACTACACCCAGGGCCTGGTCATCAACCGCAAGCTGTTCCAGCAGGCCGGTCTCAACCCGGATCAGCCGCCCACCACCTGGGCCCAGGTGGAACAGGACGCCAAGGCGATCACCAAGCTCGGCAACGGCATCTACGGCTACGGCGACTACAGCGCGGGGAACAACGGCGGCTGGCACTTCTCGTCGGAGATCGACGCGATGGGCGGCCAGATGATCAACTCCGCGGGCAACGCCGCGAGCTTCAACGACACGGACGGCACCGCGATCTTGCAAGCCTTGCACCAGATGCGTTTTGTCGACCACAGCATGAGCCCCACCCAGCAGCTCGCCTGGGGAGCGCTGCAGAAGCAGATGGCCTCCGGCAAGCTGGGCATGTACATCGCCGCCCCTGACGACATCTACAACGTGATCGTCGACCAGGACGGCGGCAGCATCAACGATTACGGCATGGCCCCGCTGCCCAGCGTGAGCGGCACCCCGGCCGGCTCGCTGTCCGGCGGCAACGACTACATGTTCGCCAAGCACGACACCCCCGCGCAGATCCAGGCCGGCCTCAAATGGGTCGCCTTCGAGGACCTCACGGTGGGCAAGGGCCAGTTCAACTACGCGCGGATGAAGGCCGACGGGCTCCCGGTCGGCTTCCCCGAGCCGCAGCTGTTCACCGGCTCGACGCAGGTCGCGCAGCAGAGCCTGATGACCAAGTACGCCACGGTCAACCCGTCCTTCTACTCGACGTTCACCAACGCGCACGAGGAGGGCATGGGCGAGCCCAAGGACGCCCAGGCGGTGTACAAGACGCTCGACCCGGTGATGCTCGCCGTGCTGACCCAGCCGAACGCGAACATCTCTCAGCTGCTGGCCACGGCCAGCAGCCAGGTAAACCAGATCCTGGCGATCAGTGGCTGATCTGGCCACGCTGAAGCGCGCCCCCGGCCCAGCGCGAGCTAAGCCAAGGACCGGGGGTTCGCGCCCGCCGCGGGTAGCCATGGCGGTCCGGCGCAACGCCTCCGCGCACGGGTTCCTGATCGGCGCGGTGCTGTGCTTCGCCTTCTTCTCCTGGTACCCGATGTGCCGGGAGATCATCATGAGCTTCCAGAAGTCCCAGCTGGGCACCACCAGCTGGGTAGGGTTCCGGAACTATGACCGCATCTTCCACGACCCCACGTTCTGGCAGGCCTGGCGGAACACCCTCGAGTTCACCATCCTGGCGCTGATCCTCGGCTACGCCGTGCCGTTCTGCACCGCGATCTTGCTGAACGAACTGCGGCACGCCAAGGGCTACCTGCGCTGCCTGGTGTACCTGCCGGTGATGCTGCCGCCGACCTCGGCGCTGCTGCTGTTCGCCTACTTCTACGATCCGGCCTACGGCCTGTTCAACAACATCCTGCACACCCTGCACCTGCCGACCTCGCAGTGGGTGCAGTCGCCCGGCACCGGTGTGCCGACGATGGCGATGATCTCGGTGGTGATCGCCGCCACCTGGATGAACATGGGCGGGGCCACGCTGATCTACCTGGCCGCGCTGCAGAACATCCCCGGCGAACTCTACGAAGCCGCCGAACTAGACGGTGCTGGCATATGGCGAAAAATCCGTTATGTCACCATCCCGCAGACCCGCCTCATCCTGTCCATGCTGCTGATGCTGCAGGTCGTGGCGACCATGCAGATGTTCATCGAGGCGTTCATCTTGACCAACGGGGGAGCAGGGCCCGACAACACCACGCTGTCCGTGGTCAACCTCATCTACCAGTACGCGTTCGCGATGAGCGGCGCGAGCAACTACAACAGCGCGTCGGCGCTGGGGGTGGTGCTCATGCTGGTGCTCGCCGTGTTCTCGGGAGGATACCTGTGGCTGACGCGCAGACAAGAACCCTGATCTCGAACGCCCAGCTGCAGCGAGCCCGCGGCAAGCTCATCTACCGCATCCTGCTCACCGCGGTGATCGTGCTGTTCACCCTGATCTTCATCGGCCCGCTGTACTTCCTGTTCAGCGGCGGGCTGAAGTCGGCGCAGGAAGCGATACAGACCCCGCCCACGCTCATCCCGCACCACGTGCACCTCAGCACCTACACGAACGCCTGGGGCCGGGTCGGCGTGGGCCGCCTGCTGCTGAACACCTTGTATTACGCGTTCGGCGCGCTGGCCTTCCAGCTGGTCTTCGACGTCGCCGCCGCATACGCCCTCTCGAAACTGCGGCCGGTGCTGGGCAACGTGATCTTCGCGCTGATGCTGGCCACGTTGATGATCCCGGCTACGGTGCTGGTCGTGCCGCAGTACCTGACCGTGGCCAACCTGCCGATCCTGCACGTGAACCTGATCGGCACGCCGGAGGCGATCTGGCTGCCCTCGGTCACCAACGCGTTCAACATCTTCCTGCTCAAGCGGTTCTTCGACTCGATCCCCGAGGAGCTGACCGCGGCGGCGGCGATCGACGGCGCGTCACCCTCGCGCATCCTGCGCTCGATCATCGTCCCGGTCAGCAGGCCCATCCTGGGCGTGGTGTCGATCTTCGCGCTGGTCGGGGTCTGGAAGGACTTCCTGTGGCCGCTGCTGGTGGAGGGCGGTTACAACCCGACGCGCGAGACGCTCAACGTCGGCATCTGGGACGCGACGCTGACCACACCGCAGAACGAGATCATCGCCGCGTCCGCGATGGCCGCGATCCCCACGCTCATCTTCTTCCTGGTCTTCCAGCGCAACATCCTTTCCGGCCTGACCGCCGGCAGCCTCAAGGGCTAGACCCCCATGCGAGCACGAGAAAGCAGGTACCCCTTGCACGGAATGACGGGGCACGACATCACGGGCGGCGAATGGTGGCGCGGTGCCGCGATCTACGAGCTGTACGTCCAGAGCTTCGCCGACGCCAATGGCGACGGCCTAGGCGACCTGGCCGGTGTCCGCGCCCGGCTGCCCTACCTGGCTGAGCTCGGCATCGACGCGATCTGGTTCACCCCGTGGTATCCGTCCCCGCTGGCCGACGCCGGATACGATGTCGCCGATTACCGCGACATCGCGCCCCGCTTCGGCACCCTGGCCGACGCCGACGCGCTGATCGCCGAGGCGCACGCGCTGCACCTCAAGATCATCATCGACATCGTCCCCAACCACTGCTCCGACCAGCACGTATGGTTTGCCGAAGCGCTCCGCTCGCGGTCCGGCTCCGCGGAGCGCGAGCGCTTCTGGTTCCGGCCCGGGCGCGGCCCTGACGGCGCCGAGCCGCCCAACAACTGGCAGTCAAGATTCGGCGGGCCCGCGTGGACCCGCACCCGCGAGGGCGACTGGTACCTGCACGTCTTCGCGCCCGAGCAGCCGGACTTCAACTGGGGCAATCCGGATGTGCGCGCGGAGTTCGAGGACATCTTGCGGTTCTGGTTCGACCGGGGCGTAGACGGGATCAGGATCGACACCGCCGGGATGCTCACCAAGGATCCCGCGCTGCCCGACCTGGGCCGCACCGGGCCGCACCCCTACGTCGACCGCGACGACGTGCACGAGGTGTACCGCCGCTGGCGCGCGATAGCCGATGAGTACTCCCAACGCGTCTTGATCGGCGAGATCTGGCTGGCCGACACCGCGCGGCTGGCCCGGTACACCCGTCCTGACGAGCTGCACACGGTGTTCAACTTCCCGTACCTGTCCCGTCCGTGGGACGCGGTCCGGCTGCGCGAGGTGATCGACGAGACGCTGGCCCAGCAGGCGCCCGCGACCTGGGTGCTGTCCAACCACGACGTGGACAGGCACGTGTCCAGGTACGGCCGCGCCGACTCCTCGTTCGACCTGGACAACCGCGATCACAGCCAGCACGTCGACCTCGAGCTCGGCACCCGCCGGGCCCGCGCCGCCACCCTGCTGACCATGGCGCTGCCCGGCGCGGTGTACGTCTACCAGGGCGAGGAGCTGGGCCTGTGGGAGGTGGAGGACATCCCGGACGAACGGCGGCAGGATCCGATCTGGGTCCGCACCGGCGGCGCCGACCCCGGCCGCGACGGCAGCCGGGTCCCGCTGCCGTGGAGCGGGGTGGAGCCGCCGTTCGGCTTCAGTCCGACCGGCGCGGCGGCGCAGCCGTGGCTGCCGCAGCCCAAGGAGTGGCGCGAGCTGACCGTCGAGGCCGAGAACAGCGACCCCGCCTCGACGCTCGAGCTCTACCGCCTCGCCCTGCGGATCCGCCGCGCCTGGTCACCGGGCGGCCGGCTGAGCTGGCTGCCGGCTCCCGACCGCGTGCTGGCCTTTGACCACGACGCGGTCCGCTGCGTGGTCAACCTGTCACCCGCCCCGGTAGCGCTTCCCGGGCACGGCGGCATCTTGCTGGCCAGCGACCCGCTCCGGGACGGCATGCTCCCGTCCGACACCGCGGTCTGGCTTAAGTCATAACGGCGATCGGTGCTTGTTACGCAGTCTCTGACTCCTCTGCTTCGAGGAACTCTTCGTTGATCGCGCGCATTGAGATATCCCCTGGCTGGACCTCGATCTCCGGGTCGGGCTCCGCGTCGGGGTTGATCTTCACGTAGGGAGGGAGTTTCGGCTCGGACCACACGACGGTCCGCTTGCTGTTGATCCAGCGTCTTATGCGCAGCATCTTAAACGCGTACCCGCGGCCACGGTTTTAACCACGGCCGCGGGTACGGATTTCTCAGTTAGTTGCTGCGTTGCCAGGTGGCGCTGAAACTCGTACCGCCGCTGAGCGACGAGACGGTGTCCTTATCGCGGCCTGAGCTGTCAACCATGATGATCTGGGTCACTCCGCCGCCGTTACCGAGGGCCGAGCCGTTGGCGGACGAGCCGCTGAAGTTGACCGTGCCGAAGTCGGCCAGCGGCAGTACTCCGCTGGAGGACGACGGTGCTTCCGCGATCACCTCGGCCGAGGAGCGCGCCGCGCCGGCCAGGCTGGCGCTGATCGTGTGGCTCCATCCCTGGGTACTGTCGGAGATGACCAGGCTGAAGTTGTTGCTGCCCTTGTAGGTGACGGAGGCACTGAGGTGGTCACCCGGCCGCACCGTGTTCGAGAAGTTCACCGGGAAGGCCGGGAACATCTCGTACCAGGCGTAGTACCGCGGGCTGCTGCCTGAGCAGTCGACATCGGTTCCTGTCTGCTCCACGGAACCGCTGTTGAATCCGTCGAGGCCGACCCAGAACGACGAGAACGCGGTGCTGTGGCAGACACCGGTCGGTTCGGTCCAGCTGGCGGACACGCTGGTGTAGGTGCCGCTGGTAGCGGCGTAGCCGGACCAGTTCGTGCTCTGCGCCGCGTTGCGGAAGCCGCGGTGGGTGGCCAGGCCGCTGGCCGGGCCTACCGCTTGCATAACGCCGCCCACGTTGACCGGGGGAGCGCTGGCGGCTTGGGCGGCCGTCGTGGTGCTGGCCGCGAGCGCTGATCCGGACATCAGGGCGAGGGAGGCGAGGAGGAGGGTCCATCGTCTAAGCATCAAAGCTCCTTGCGCTGTCGAAACTCAGCCCGGCAAGAGGCAGATCGTGCCCATGTGCAGGATTATGTTCCCTGTTGTCGGGCTAGCGGGGGGTTGCGACGAGTCGACTCTCGGTGAGCGTAACTCAGAAGCCGCAGCCGGGAAAGCGCTATATATGATTTTTGTGCGATGTAAGGCTTTCGCAAGCTCGGCACCGATACGCCGCAACTGGCTGGTGGCGCCGCCCAGTGCGAACTCGTTGTGCTTGGCCGCGGCGAAGTATCGCTGCAGGATATAGGAGCTGTCGATGCCGACGCCGCCGTGGATATGCACCGCGGTGTGCGCGACGCGGTGCCCCGCGTCCGCGGCCCAGAACTTCGCGGTCGCGATCTCGACGTCGGCGGGCAGCCCCTCGGACAGCCGCCAGGCCGCCTGCCACAGGGTGAGCCGGATCGCCTCCACGTCGATCCACGCGTCCGCCAGTCGCTGCGAGACCGCTTGGAACGAGCCGATCGGCCGTGCGAACTGCACGCGATTGCGGGCGTATTCGGCGGTCAGCTCCAGGGCGCGTTCGGTGACGCCGAGCTGCAGCGCACACAATCCCACAGTTCCGCGCCGCATAAGCCATCGAGCGACCTCCTCCCCGCCCGGCAGCACCCGGTCATCGCTGAGCCCGTCGCCGTCAAACACGGCATCGTCAAGCACGACGCGCCCGGCGGTCACCCCGTCCGTATGCTCCTGCGGCTCGACCGTCACGCCCGCATCGGATCGCTCAACAATGAACACATCCGCCCCCGCCGGTACCAGAAACGCATCCGCCCAAGGCGCCGCCATCACCCCCGTACCCACCACGCCCGCCCCCAGCGTGTCCATGACGGGGCCCTCGAGCGCCGCGGTGAGCACCAGTTCGCCGCGGCCGGCGGGCTCGGCCCAGCGCCGCTGCTGCTCGGGGGTGCCGAACGCGGCGATCGCGCTGGCGCCGAGCACGATCGACGCGAGGTAGGGCGCGGGGGCCACGGCGCGGCCCAGCTCGGTCAGCACCGAGCACTGCTCGAGCAGTCCCAGGCCGGCCCCGCCCAGCGACTCCGGCAGCGCGGCGGACAGCACGCCGGCCTTGCCGAGCTCGTGCCACAGCGTCCGGTCGAAGCCGTCCCCGCCCTCGCCGGCCGCGCGGCTGGTGACGATTTCCCTGACCAAGCCCGCCAGCTCGTTCTGAGAATCGCTCTTGTCGAAGTTCATGGTGTGTACCTCGGTGGGATGGGGAGCCGGAGCGCGGTGGCGGCGACGATGTCACGCTGCACCTCGTTGGTGCCGCCGCCGAAGGTGAGGATCAGCGCGGAGCGGTGCATCCGCTCGATGCGGCCGGCCAGCACCGCGCCGGGGGAGCCCTCGCGGACCGTGGCGTCGGCGCCGAGGACCTCCATCAGCAGGCGGTACGCCTCGAGCGCGAACTCGGTGCCGAACACCTTGGTCGCCGACGCGGCGGCGGGGCCCAGATGCTCGGCCGAGGACGCGATCCGCCAGTTGATCAGCTTGAGGAACTCGGCCTTGGCGTGCACCCGGGCCAGGTTGAGCCGCACCCATTCCTGGTCGATGACGCGCTGGCCGTCGGGCAGCGCGGTGGCCCGCGCCCACTCGGTGACGTCGCTCAGCGCGGCGCGGACCGGTGCCGACGAGGTGAGCGCGACGCGCTCGTGATTGAGCTGGTTGGTGATGAGCGGCCAGCCCCGGTTCTCCTCGCCGACCAGCGCGCTGGCCGGCACGCGGACGTCCTGGTAATACGTCGCGCTGGTGACCGCCCCGGCCAGGGTGGGCACCGGGGTCCAGGAGAAACCCGGCGCCTCGGTCGGCACGATGAGGATCGACAGGCCCTTGTGCCTGGGCCGCTCGGGATCGGTCCGGCAGGCCAGCCAGACGAAGTCCGCGTACTGGATGAGGCTGGTCCACATCTTCTGGCCGTTGATGACGTAGCCGTTCTCGTCGCGTACGGCCCTGGTGCGCAGTGAGGCCAGGTCGGTGCCGGCCTCCGGCTCGGAGTAGCCGATCGAGAAGTGGATCTCGCCGCCCGCGATGCGCGGCAGGTACTGCGCCTTCTGCTCCTCGGTGCCGAACCGCATGATGGTCGGCCCCACCGTGTTGATGGTCAGGAACGGCACCGGCACGTGCGCGATCGCGGCCTCGTCGGCGAAGATGAGCTGGTCCACCGGGTCGCCGTCGCGCCCTCCGTACTCAGCCGGCCAGCTCAGCGCGAGCCATCCGTCCTTGCCGAGCTGCCGGACAACCTGGCGGTACGCCTCGCCGTCGCCGTAATCAGCGTCCGCGGCGAGCGCGGCACGGACTTGCGGCGTCATCAGGCCGGCGAAGTAAGCGCGCAGCTCCCGCCTGAGGCGTTCCTGCTCGGGCGTGTACGCGATACGCATCCGCCACCTCCTGGGCCGGGTCTCATATTAGAACGTGTTCTAGTATGAGTGTAGCCCGCGGGGCGGTGGCTGGTCACTAGCGGTCGGCAGTGGCCGCCGTACCTATATGACTGCGAGGCTATTACCTTTTTACCAGTCGGTAGGCCTCAGGATTAGCTAAGGTGTCCGAACGAATTTCGCACTCTACCTCTGCATATACGTTCGGTCGCTAAATGTTGTCGCACACAACGAAGAGAGGCATATGATTCTTTGCATTTTTTCTGGCCGCTACGGTAGCAATGTCGGTGGTGCCAAGCGCTAGAGGGAGGGAGCTGGCCAGGCTGCGCGAGGCCTCGCTGGTTGACGATGATCTTTGCGATGCAATGCTGCACACCCCCTGACCTTTACGCTAACGTGCCGGCTAACACTGTCACCATAGGCCACATTCGCCAGGAGACCGGCATGGATGACGCTCCCTCCAGCCCAGCGTGCACAGCCTCCGCTCGGTTCCCGCGTCCGCGGAGTAGTCACACGATCAGGACTTTAATCGCGGAGCCCGCTGCACTGACCCGCGAGGGTCTGGTGGCGCTACTCGGCCGGGAGAAAGACATCGAGCTCATAGCGACCGTACAGCGTGGAGAGGAGGCGATAGCGAGAGCGCGTGAGCTGCGACCGGACGTCGCGGTGATCGCCGCCTCGTTTCCTGATCATGACGGGATTCCTATTGCGCGGGCGCTGTCCGACACGCTGCCCGCGTGCCACTGCGCGATCCTGAGCATCGGCAGGCATCCCAGCCATCTCAAGCTGGCCATGGCCGCGCAATTGCCGGGATATCTGGTCCACGACTGCGCCGCGGAATTTCTTACCGAGGCGGTCAGGCAACTGGCTATGGGCAACAAGGTCATCGATCCCAGCCTCGCGTACAGCATGCTGGGTACCAGGTCGTGCCCATTGACATTGCGGGAAACAGAGGTACTCCGGGTAGCCTCGAAAGGGTTCACGACCGCGGACATCGCGACCAGCCTTTGCCTCACTGTAGGCACAGTCCGCAATTACCTCTCTCGCGCAATTGCCAAGGTGGGCGCTCGCAACCGCGTGGACGCCATCCGCATAGCCGACGAATCCGGCTGGCTGTAACCCCCTCGAGCCCGTTGAGGTCCTGCCCCCAGAGCCCCCGCGGCCGTGTCCCGGTCTCCCGTCCCGGCCCCGGCGGCCATTCCTTCCGTCTGCCGTGGCATTCGCGGTCGTGCCGCGCCTGCCCTGGTGACACGCGTGCGTTCGCGGCACTCGATATTCGACGACGGACCCATCCGGCGAATTCGCTGGCATCCGCACTGCCTGGGGTTTGGGTCCAAGCCCTCATATCCTCCGCAGGCCGTCGGCCCGCTACGCCCTGCGTAAACCTCGCAAACTGTCATGATCCGCCCAGGCCGGGCGAGTGCTCGGGACCCTAGCAACGCCCCTGGCGTGTGGCGCGCCGGCGGCTGGCGCGAGCCGCAACCACGCCGTGCGGACATGGCAAGGCCTGCTAGATGGCATCGCGTCACGATATATGTAGCAAACATGCCATTAGTCCTATTTTTAGGATAATGGCGGGCGCCGTCACATTTGAAAGCTAACAAATGATGTAGAACGCATCACGAAGCGATGACAAGTGTCACTATGCTACCGGTCGGTATCGTGTCATGCTTGCGTTTTGTCCGGCAAACGGTAGCAAGATGACCAAATACGGTCGGCGGCCTATCGTTGGGAGCAGAGTTGCCATGAACAAGCGGTATGAACAGTACTGCCTTGCCAGTCCGACGTTCTATGACTCGCAATACAGCGGTCATGTTCGAGCACGGGACGATGTGCAGGACGGAAGCTTTGCGATCTTCAGTTTCTCGTTGCCGCCGATGTGGCATCGCACTCGCCTCGGCGACTGGATGATCAACAAACCGCCGGGCCAGGAAAACGCTGCTCAGGGATGGAAGATCCTTGTGCCGGCGTGCCTCGGCAATGCTGACCAGACCTTAACGAGGATCTGGCACTACTGCGTACTGCGGGGTATCTACTCCAAATACGTGCCCAACCGGCTCGCTGTGCTGATACGCAACGCCAAATACGCGCCGCGTGGCTCCAGTGGGAAAGTTGTTACCACATATCCGGTTGACGACGAGACGTGCGAACGCACGCTCGACGAGCTGCTGCTCGGACGCGCCGGACCTTATGATGATCGGATGTTGACCGGCTATTAGCGCCGCCAGCACGACTCAGCCCATGAACACTCCGCAACGTGCTCCCGTTCGATTCAACCGCGAAAAAGATCCCGTGATAGCTGCGTGAGTCGCTTGAGCGGGGTTCACCAGGTTCAGTGCTGACCATGCACCGGGCCGGGGGGGAGAGGCGTGAAGTATAGGGTCTTGGGACCACTTGAGGCCTGTGCTGTCACAGGAGAAAGAATCCCGATCTCCAGGCCCAAGCACCGGCAGCTTCTTGCCACTTTGCTCTTTTCTCACAACGCGGTCGTGAGCACGGATCATCTCATAGGTAACTTGTGGGAAGACGGCCAGCCGAGTACCGCCCGCGGTCTGCTGAAGACCTACATATGGGGAGTGCGTCGGCTACTCTCGCCACGTAACCCTACCATCGCCCCCATAGAAACACTTACCGGTGGCTACCGGATGCTGGTAGATACCAACGACCTGGATCTACTGATGTTCTCCGAACTCGCCAGAGAAGGCCGTAACCAGCTCAGGGGCGGTCACCTGGACGCCGCTGACGATGCCTTGCGGCTTGCGCTGAGCTTGTGGCGAGGCCCCGTGCTCCAGGGAGTGCCAAAGTCCTGGTCGCTGAGCGATGCCGCCGCGAACCTCGACGAGGAACGGCTGAACGCTGTCGAGGACTGGGCCGAGGTGCGGCTGACGCTCGGCCGTCATCTTGATGTGGCCGGTCAGCTGCGGCCGTGGGTACGCTCGAACCCTCTCAGGGAGCGGCTGTGGGGTCAGCTCATGCTGGCCTTGTACCGTAGCGGCCGGCGGGGGGAGGCGCTACAGGTGTTCCATGAGTTGCGACAGGGGCTGGATGACGAGCTCAGCATAGCGCCGAGTGCTCCAGTGCGGCACCTGCACGAGCAGATACTACGCGGTGACCCTGGACTGCTCGTCCCGGGCTCCGCGAGCCTCTACTCGCGCGCTGACACCCGCGTTGGCTTGATGAGATAGCTAAGTGACAACCGGATGCCGTAATCTCCCCGCCGTGGTGTAGAAGTACGACATCGGCGTCCAGATGACCCTGAACCGCCTCGTCGTTGAGCCCTGAGATGCGTCTCCGGCAGGTCCTCCGCTCATGTGCTCACGCCAGCTCGCGCTCTTGAGCGTGCAGAGCGCGAGCGAGGCGCGTTACCATCCGTTCGAGATCGGCGTCGGCGGAGGGGGCCAGGTCAGGGCCGCGCCTCAGTGTCCATCCGTTCGCGCAAACTGCGCGGCCGCATGTCCGTCCATACCTCGTCGACGTACGCTGAGCATTCGTCTTTGGTGCCCTGTTTCCCCACCTGGTACCAGCCGGCCGGGACGTCGTTTGCGGCTAGCCACAGTGAGTACTGGTCCTCGTCATTGCGCAGCACCTCGTACGTGGCGTCGTCATCCATATCACTGTCTCCTTTCGCGATGAGCTGGGAGTTCGGATTGAGTCATCTTTCGGCTACGGCAACAGGGGCCTGGTTGTCATCTGCGCTCTCGAGCCGGGGAAAGTGGCGCAGCGTGGGGCTTGCTGTGACCACGGCCGTGATAACAGCGATGCCGGCCGCGCAGACCAGCACCGTCTGGGTGCTGGGCAGCACCTCTATCAGGATGCCGCCGAGCATCGGGCCCACCGCGGCGGCGGCCCCGACGATCAGTCCGATCACGCCGCTGAGCCTGCCACGCAGGTGGTCCGGCGTGATCAGGAGCTGCCGGGTCAGGATCGTGGTGTTCGCTGTCGGCGGCAGCAGCGCCATACCGAAGAACAGCGCGCCCAGCAGGTAGCCGCTGTGGATGAAGACGGCCGTGGGGACAAGCGCCGTAAGAACCCAGAACACCGAGGCGATCGAGATGAACGGGCTCAATTTTTTGTGCAGGTAGGGCGCGAGCAGAGAACCAGAGACACCGCCCGCACCCAGCATGGCCGCCATCACGCCGATTTCGCCGGATGGAATGCCCCTGCGTCGTGCCACCACGATGATGACAAGGTAAAAAGCGGTGAAGAAGAAGTTCAGTACCAGCGCGCATATCGATAGGACCCGGATAATGCGCTGCTGCCATACCCAGCGCAGGCCGTCGAGCATCTCGCGGCGGAGGTTGCCCGTCGGCTGAGGCCGGGCAGGCGGGGAGGGTATGCGCAGGAATATCAACGCGGAACACGCCGCGGCGTGGCTGGCCATGTCGGCGACGAACGGCATCGCTCTGCCGACGGCGAACAGGAATCCCCCCGCCGCGGTGCCCGAGAGGCCGCCGAGCGAGCTCCTGGCGAAGTTCATCGCCAGCGCCGTCGACACCTGGCGGTCTTGCACCAGGTTCGGTAGTGACGCGGATTCCGCCGGTTCGAACAACGCTCCGCATACTCCGATCACGCCCGCTACGACGATCATGTGCGGGATGGTCAGGGCGTGCCGGATGAGCGCGACAACCAGGCTTGTGGCCGCCGCGGCCAGCATCGCTTCGCAGCCGACCATAATGTACTTGCGGTTCCACCGGTCCGCGAGCACGCCGGCGGGGAGCCCGGTTGCGATCTGGGTTGTCGCGATCGTTCCGAGCACGACTCCGGATTCGGCCGCGGACCCTGTGGTGGTGAGCACCAGCAGCGGGAAGGCGATCCCGGCGCTGCTCAAGCCGAATCCGGACAGCATCCTGCTGCCCCACAGGAGCTGATAGTTCCGGTTTCTCGACAGTGGCGGTTGCATCAGGTCTCCAGGCAATCGCGGGCGATGTGCCGCAATGCCTCGGTGAATTCCCTGGCGATACGCTCAACGGTGGATTTGTCGTGCACGTCTGGCCGGTAGGACCAGGCGAACTCCAGGCGGCCGGCATGGGTCGCGCCCACGACCTGGAGCAGGTGCGGGTCGTTATCGGACGGGTCGTGGTCTTGGCCGAGCGGGCCGAGAACGCCCCGGCGCAGTCCGCCGTCGGCATCGGGGGGCCGAGCGTCGAACTGGCCGAGGTAGTTGAAGGCGATCTGGGGTCCGGGTGAGGCTGATAGCTGGTCGCGGGCTGCTGCGGAGCCGAGGTAACGTAGCGCGCCGAAGCCAATGCCGTTTCCTGGCACGGCCCGGAGCTGTCGGCGCACCGACTTGATCAGCGCACGCCATCCAGGCTGATCCTGCCCGGGAACCTCCAGCATGACGGGGAAGACCGTGGTGAACCAGCCGACGGTCCGGGACAGGTCCACACCGTCCAGGAGATCTTCGCGGCCATGGCCTTCGAGATCGACGTATACCCGGCTTGTGCCGGTCCACCGGCACAATGCCCATGCCAGAGCCGCGAGCAGGACCTCGTTGATCCGGGTGCGGTACGCCGTCGGCGCGGTACGCAGCAGCGCCTCGGTTTCCTCGGCGCCGAGCCGGGCGTGTACCGTCGCTTCCGGGCTGGCCAGATCGGCGGGCGCGTGGTTTACGGGGAGCGGGGCGCAGGATTCCAGTACCTCGGACCAGTGCTCCAGCTCACCGTCCAGCTTGCCAGCCGCAACGTGGGATCCCAGCTGCTCCGCCCAGTCCGGGAACGACGTGGTCGCGGACCCGAGATCGACAGGGATCTGATCCACGGCCTGCCGGTACGCGAAGTCGAGATCGTCGAGCAGGATCCGCCAGGACACGACGTCAATGACAAGGTGATGTGCGACGAGGAAGAGATAAGGTCCCTGCTCCGGGCCTCGTGCGAACAGCACGGCCTTGAACAACGGGCCGGTCGCGAGGTCGAAACTCGTGTGGACGTCGTTGGCGACCTTCTCCATGACCGCCTCATGCTCGCAAGGGTCGACCTCGGCGAGGTCATGTCGTTCGAGAGCGGCGGGCTCGGCCGGCGCGATGTGGCCGCGCCATTCTCGGTCGGCCTCCTCGAATCGCGTCCGCAGGGCGTCGTGATGGGTGAGCAATGCGTCAAGGGCACACCGCAAGGCCGCCTCATCCACATCGGCTGACAGTTCGACGAGCATCGACTGGTTATAGTGCCGCGGGTTTCCGCGACGTCCCTGGAAGAACGATTGCTGGATGGGGGTGAGGGGGGCGGGGCCGGTGAAGGGCTGGTGTGCCGCGACGGCGGTGGCGGGGGTGGTGCTGGGGGCGAGTTCGGCGATTGTCTGGTGGAGGATCAGGTCCTTGACGGTGAACTGGTAGCCGGCCCGGCGGGAGCGGGAGGTGATCTGGATGGACAAGATGGAGTCGCCGCCGAGTTCGAAGAAGTTGTCGTGGATGCCGACCTGGGTGATGCCCAGGACGTCGGCCCAGATGGCG
>Ga0126381_100003911_pt1 | contig 16148 bp, 11 predicted proteins | sample PanSoiMetPlot_28_FD_96465 | JGI IMG/M metagenome (GOLD analysis project Ga0126381, IMG submission 96465) | Tropical forest soil microbial communities from Panama - MetaG Plot_28 | ecosystem: Environmental > Terrestrial > Soil > Tropical forest > Bulk soil | place: Panama | collected 2016-02-17 | reverse complement strand
TTTCCGGGAAGCGAAAGGGCTCTAGGCCGTTTGAATTGCGTTTAGAATGGCGACCCTGCCCTTTACGGCGGGCGATGGGTTGCTTTCAGGAGCGCAATAGGAAGCGAGGCAGCGTGGTGAGAAGACGATTGCTGGCAATGTTTTCATGGGGACTCGCTTTTGTGGGGAATCCGGCGTTGGGGCGGGCGCAAACGCCTTCGCCGGCGCTGCTGGTCCTCGACAAAGAGGACAACATGCTTTCGATGATCGATCCCGCGACTGCGAAAACGGTTGCGCGAATTCCTACCGGAGAAGGGCCGCACGAAATAGCCGTTTCGGACGACGGGAACATGGCGTTCGTGGCGAACTACGGAGGACGCACTCCGGGCAGCACGATTTCTGTGATGGATTTGCCGGGGCAGAAGGAGCTTCGCCGCGTGGAACTGGGCGCACTGCGGCGGCCGCACGGCATCGTTTTCGCCGAGGGCAAGGCGTGGTTCACCGCGGAACAAAACAGACTAATTGCGCGCTACGACCCTGTGGCGAACCAGATCGACTGGCTGCTCGGCATCGGACAGAACGGAACGCACATGCTGCTTTTCTCGAGAGACCGATCGCTGCTCATTACTTCTAACATTGCGTCGAATTCGATAACCGTGCTGCAGCGCGGCTCCGATCTGTCTGTTTGGAACGCGACCAATGTTTCCGTCGGAAAAGGGCCGGAAGGAGGCGACCTTTCTCCCGATGGCCGCGAGTATTGGGCGGCGAATTCCGGCGATGGCACCGTCTGGATTGTTGATGTTTCTACAAAAAAGGTTACGCAGACGCTGGACGTACAGCTGAATCGCTCGAACCGGCTCAAGTTCACGCTGGATGGAAAGCTGGTTCTGATTTCGGACCTGGGGAACAACATGGTGGCGGTTGTTGATGCCGCGTCGCGCAAGGTGGTGAAGCGTTTGAATCCGGGACGTCAGCCTGAAGGGATATTGATTGCTCCTGACGGCGCGCAGGCGTACATTGCCGTGGCCGGCGACAAGAACATCGCGGTCCTCGATCTAACGAACCTCGAAGTGAGCGGTCGCATTGCCACCGGCGCCGGTCCGGACGGAATGGCCTGGGCGGCGCGCCACTAATCTATTGTCGAGGGTTGAAGGTTAGACGGACCAGCCTTGGCGGTACTCGCGGCGCAAATAATCGTTGGCCTGCGGTAGATTGGTGACCCGCATGTTGGGACCGTCGTAAGAAATCCTCTTTCCGGCTTTCAGCGCGACGATGCCGAGCAGCATCACTTCGGTGAGGCGCGCTGCGTATTCGAACGGGCAGGAAGCTTCCTGTTTGCCCTTGCAGGCGTCCACCCAATTCATTTCGTGAGCTTCGCCGGGAATGCGCGGAAGCTTCTGCGGCGGCTTGCCAAACGAATCCTGCAGCGACTTGGGCAGAAGGCGCGGATGAGCGCCGTATGTTTCGTGCATCAGCTTCCCCTTGCTGCCGATGAGCAACGCGCCGCCCTCCCCGCTTAGCTCTTCGTCCCCGAGTTCTTCGGGTTTGTTGGGCTTCAAGCCGCCGTCGTACCAGGTGAGCTTCACGGGCGGCAGCGGTCCGCGAGCAGGGAACTCGTAGAAGGTCATCGTAGCGTGCGGATACGTTGCGCCGTTAAAGGGCGTTGAAATGGTCTCAACGCTCGAAGGCATGCCCAGATTCAGCGCCCACATCGAGTGGTCCATCAAGTGGGCACCCATGTCGCCGATGGCGCCGACGCCCCAATCCACCCAGCCGCGCCAGTTGAACGGGTGATAGATGGGGTGATACTCGATGTTCGGCGCCGCCGCGCCAAGAAAAAGATTCCAAGCAAGCGCTTCGGGCACGGGATAGTTGCCGGCCATGGCCCCCGCGAGGCGCTCATTGACACCCTTGCCGTTCCAGGCCAGTTTATCCGCAGGTTCCTTCAACGCTTCAGGGCGAGGAATGCCTTGCGGCCAGAAGCCGAGGGGGCGGTTGGTCCAAATGTGGATCTCGCGGACTTCACCGATCGCGCCAGCCCGGATGTATTCGACGGTCAAGCGCGCGTCATCGAGGGAATGGCCCTGGTTGCCCATCTGCGTTGCAACTTTCGTTTCTTTCGCGGTGCGCGCCATTTTGCGAGCTTCTTCCACGGACCAGGTCAGAGGTTTTTGCACGTAGACGTGCTTGTGAAGTTCCATGGCGGCGAGGGCGATGGGAGCATGCATGTGGTCGGCGGTGGCGACCAGGACCGCGTCGATGTCTTTCTGTTTTTCGAGCATCTCGCGAAAGTCTTTGTAGCGCTTGGCTTTTGGCAGATGCACGTCTTTGAGACGGATCATGTTGTCCAGGCGCACTTTCGCTTTGGCAACATCGAACGGCGCTTGAGACGATCCTCCAGCGGGCGGGGCGGAGGGATTCGCGAGGCGGTCGCGCAGTCTCTGGATGTCGGAGTCGAGGCGCCCGAAGCCCTGGTCCGCGTAACCCCAGTCCACGTCGCAAAGGGCAACGATATTCTGGCTGGAGAGGTTAATGACGTTCTGGCGGCCCATGCCGCCAATGCCGACGCCGGCGATGTTCAACATGTCGCTCGGCGGTGTGAAGCCTCGCCCTAAAACGTGCCGGGGGACGAAAGCTGCAGCTGCGCTGCCCGCCGCCACGTCGGTCAGGAATTTTCGCCTGGTGAGCGGTTTCTTTTCGTCCCTTTCGCCGTTTGCTGGCTGATCTTCTTTTTTGTTTTTCCCTTCCGGCTTTTCCTTGCTCATGGGTTTCTCCCTTACCTTCGATGCCCCAGACATTATCGCTCTCTTCGCAAGCCTTGGCGACAACTCCGTTTTGCGTAGAATACTATCGCGTTGTGAGGCGTTGACTGGAGGAAATATTCTCGGCCGCCGAGCGGTCTGGTAGTTTTATGAGGGACTCTGAAACAGGTGGAACCTGAAAGATGAGCCGCTTGAAGGTGTTGTTGCTTGCATGCCTGGCCCTCGTGATTCTTGGCGCCATCTATCTGGCCGTGTTGATTCGCCGCGGTTTCAGCGCTAAAGAAGAGCCATCGGCCATTGAGAAGCTGGTAGCGCGCACCGTGCGAGAGCTGTCGATTCCGGCCAGCGCGCGCCGGCAAACCAATCCGTGGAAACCCACTTCGGAGAACCTGCAGGAAGCCCGCGATCATTTCCTTGCGCATTGCGCGGTTTGCCACGGCACGGATGGTTCCGGCGTAACTCAACAGGGCCGCAATCTTTATCCCAAACCTCCCGATTTGCGCGCGCCTCAAACGCAGAACCTTTCAGACGGCGAAATCCACTACATCATCCAGAACGGTGTACGTCTGACAGGCATGCCATCGTGGGGCAGCCCGCACGACGAAGCCGATAATGACGGGTGGAAACTGGTGATGTTCATTCGCGGCCTTCGGCCGCTTTCCGCCCCGGAGAAGTCGCAGCAACAGGAGGCCATTGCCGCAGCCCATTACACGGGTTCGCAGGCCTGCGCGAAATGCCATCAGGAGATTTATGAGCATTGGAAAAAGACGCCCATGGCCAATGTGGTCCGCGACCCGCGCGAGCATCCGGAGGCGATTCTTCCGAACTTGGCAACCAACCCGATTGCCAAGTTTTCCAAGGACCAGGTCGCGCTGGTGTACGGGAGCATCTGGAAGCAGCGCTACTTCACGCGCATTGGAGATGACTACTATCCGGAGCCTGCGCAATGGGATGTTACCCATCGTGTCTGGCGTCCGTATTTTGTTGCAAAGGGAACGGACTGGTGGGAGCCATTTTATCCTCCTGACAACATGCGGCGGCCAACGGGGCCGACGTGCGATGGCTGCCACTCGGTGGATTACAACATTCGAACCAAACAAATCGTGGAGTGGAACGTGGGCTGCGAGCGCTGCCACGGACCGGGAAGCGAACACCTAGCCCGGCCATTGCGCCGGAATATCATCAATCCGGCGCGGCTGGACTACGTCGAGGCCAATGACGTGTGCATCCAGTGCCATTCGCAGGGCCGGCCACTCACGAGTCCGATCGAGGGCAAATACTATGATTGGCCGGTAGGGTATCGCGTGGGCCTGCATCTTGGCGATTATTGGCAACTCGAGGAGCACACCTTGGGGCAGACAACGTTCACGCACTTTGCGGACGGCACAGCGCACAAGAATCGCATGCAAGGGAATGATTTCGTCCAAAGTCTCATGTACCGCCGGGGGATTACGTGTTTTACGTGCCACGACGTTCATGGGACCGGCAATTACGCACAACTTCGCAAACCGGCCGACCAACTCTGCTTGGATTGCCACGGGCCGCTCTCGCCCAATGGTCCGCGCACGGCGACGCTCGAGGAACACACTCACCACAAGAAGGGCTCGACCGGAAGCCACTGCGTGGTGTGTCACATGCCGAACATCCAGACCACGCTCGGGGACGTCAAAGTACGCGCCCATACGTTTGGCGTACTGTCGCCCACGATGACTGACAAATATCAGATACCGAATCCCTGCACTTCCTGCCACACAGATAAGTCCACGGCCTGGGCTCTTGAAGCGCTTCGCCACTGGCCGGAACGGTCCCCGTGGAGGCTGGAGTAAAGCTGCTTAGGACGGAAAAGGAATCGCAAACCGTTTGGGGGTGTTGCGGGGACGCCTCGGACTCGCTAGACTGCGCCAATGAAACGCCCACGAATACTGCTTGCCACGATAACAATTTTATTTGCCGCAACGCCTATTGGTGCCCAACAACCCAAGTCCATTTTCTATATAACGCGCGAACCCAAGTCTGTGCGGTCGTTCCTGGCGCACGCGGAAAAGGTCGATCTTCTGTCACCCGGCTGGTACGCGGTGGACGCGAGCGGCCTGCTTTCCGGCGGCCCCAACCCCGAGGTCATGGAAACAGCGCGGCAACACCACGTCCCGGTTATGCCGCTGGTGGTCAACGGCGGGTTCGCGCAGGAAGAGGTACACAAATTCTTCGAGAACAGTCGCGCACGCGAACATGCCATCTACGCCATGATCCATGCGAGCAAGGACAACGGTTACATCGGTTTTCAGTTGGACATGGAAAACGTCAACTGGACCGATCGCGACGCGCTTTCTGCCTTCGTCAGGGAAACAGCGGCAGCTTTTCACAAAGAGGGGCTGCAACTTTCCATTGCAACAATTCCGAATGAGCCCGGGCATCCAGGAGAAACTGGCTTTTCCGCGTGGATCTACCAGAACTGGCGTGGCGCGTATGACCTGAGACCTATCGCCGAGTCCGTGGATTTTCTATGCCTGATGACTTACGACCAACACACGACCTGGACGGTTCCCGGCCCGGTTGCCGGATGGAACTGGACCGTTGCCAATCTGGATTACGCCCTGAAAGTGGTGCCTCCGCAGAAGCTCGCGCTCGGAATTCCTTTGTATGGCTACCACTGGTTTACCGGGACGCCGCTCAAGCCGCCGGACAAGAGCGGCGACAAACCCAATCCGACGGCCGACTATATTTCGACCGATGACGCACTTGACTTGGCCAAAGCCTACAGCGCACACATGGAATGGGATCCCGTGGACCGGACCGCTTGGCTCTATTTCTACAGAGATGACGAGCGCGAATGGATCTTTTATACGGACACCCGGACGTTCAAAGAGCGCTATGGGCTGGTCAAAGACCGCGGGCTGCGCGGTTTTGCTTCCTGGGTCCTCGGCACCGAGGACGCTGGAATCTGGGACCTGCTTCCCGCCCACAAGTGATTAATGTCGCGCCCGGCTATTGCTTGGCGGTTTGCAGCAACTGGCAATTCTCGATGCATTGCCAGGCAAGCATCAGGACTTCCGCATTTTTGTGAGGCACTTTCTCGCCAGCTTCCGGCGCGACAACGAGAGACTGAGGACCGTCAGCCAGATTGAACGTGCACTGAAACTCCAAGGACTGCACTGCCCGCTGCTGGCAAGCATTTTTTTGAAGCGCGGCGTCGAGCGCACCCGGCTGCGAGTAAAACTGGTCCGCAGTTTGCGAAGGAACCATGGCCACTACCATGGGTACGGGAGACTTGATTTTGATGCTGACCTGCTCGCCGTCGTGATCCGGCTGGAACCCGCCGTAAACTTTCAAGAAGGGCGTGAGCTTGTATTTCTCCTTGACGTGTTCCATCCAGCGAAACTCGGGCTGCACACAATTCTCAACGCAGTCCCAGCGGAAATACTGAATGTGCACGTCGTTGGGGTCTCTGAATTGCCGCGGCGAGGATGCCTGTCGCGCGCTATTCAGCACTGCAGCGATCCCTGAACCGACTTCACGAGCGACATCGTTTTGAGCGCCTTCCATGGTGTTCAGCACCACGCCCAGCCCGGCAAACACGGGGGTTCCCGGGCTGTAGCGCTCGTCACGAATGATCAGCGTCATCGCTTCGACCGGGAGTTCGCAGACATACGTCGTGTCCACAACGTGCTCGCGCAGGCACACCTGCCGCAGGTTGGCGATGGCCTCGGGATGTTGCAGAGCGGCGTTCCAGTCGGCTTCGGGCGTCATAAAGATCGTGACCGGCTTCTGTGCCTTGATGTCTACGTGATTGTTTTGGCCAACGGCGTTCGGGTGATACGCGCGGCCGGTGTGATAGTTCGCCGGGTCAAGCCGCACGGTCTCGTCATTGGCGGGCAGCCAATTGAACACGCGGTCTTGCGCAAAGGAAGTCTTGGCAAAAAGACATAACGCGAGAGCGCCGAAAAAGAACTGGGTCTTTTGGATTTTCATGGTTACTCCGTTCATATCATTGGAGCGCAGCAAGGCTTTGGCAGCAATAGCGCCCGCGGACGTATGTTTTCTGCGAGTATCCTGTTCGAACGGTCAGTAAGAATTTGGATTTAATCGACGATCAGTAGGTGAGCGACCAGCCAACCAGGGTCATGGCGAGGACCAAGACAAGCATCCCGGTACTTACGATGCTTAGCGTTCGTCCATGGCCGAGCAAATGATCGCGGGATTCCGGGTCGATGCACAAAATGATGGTCACGAACAAGACCACGCCCCAGGCCAGCAAGATAGGCAAGCCCTGATAGCGGGCAATCATAGAAAGGAATTGGCCAGGAGGCTGACCCGCGGGAATCCACCATGGAATCATCGGCGCAACACCGGCGGCCAGCGAGAACGTGAGCAGCTTCCGCGTGAACCAGCCTTTCAGTTTGGGCCGCCCCTCTTTCCACACGAAGTAGTCCCAGGCAAGCAGGCCAAGCGCCAGAGGCACCCAGCCGTAGAATGCGGCTTGCTGGTTGAACCAGGACCAGCCTCGAAACAAAAGCCTTCCGTGGTGCGCGTTGGCCAGTCGGGGGAGCAGAAAGAGTCCGAGCACGGTGTTGCAGAGGACGGCCACCAGGATGGTGATCAAACTCATGAACTGAAACCAGTACCGCGTGGGCACTTTCTTGCAGCGAGTGCACACGGACTGTTTGGGCAGGAAATTCAGTCCACAACGATCGCAGTACACAGTCAAGTTCTCCCGTGGGGAGGGGATTCGAACTAACTCTCTGCCAGTCTATGGTTGACGGGTCGTCGAAACCACTGGCCCGAGGGCCAGTTTTGGTGCGGTCGTGCTGTTTTGTACAAAAGTTGATTTGCGAAGCCGACGCGGAGCTTGTTTGTCGCGAAGTTCCGCGGAGTTCGAAAACGAACTCGTCTTGCGCCGAGTTGCTGTGCGCCGAAGGCCTTTGATAGAGTGCCTACTGCCGCGTCGTCAGGCGAGCAAGGGAGGAATTTTGACCATTCCCAAATACGCTCTCGACATTCTTGTTTGTCCGGTGTGTAAGACACCGGTAGAACTCCTGGCCGATGAGTCCGGATTGAAATGCGTCTCCTGCGGGCGCATCTATCCGATTCGCGACGAGATTCCGGTGATGCTGCCCGAAGAAGCCACCATCGTGGGGGAGAATCCGCGTACCTAGCAAGAAATTAGCCTTAGCTCGCATGACGACTCCCCTAGCTAATTCCGTGCATCGATTGAGACGACTGCTTCCGCGGTTGCGCGGCAAACGGATTGGTGTGCTCGGGGACATGATGCTGGACCGCTACTTGTGGGGCACGGCCTCGCGCTTGTCCCCGGAGGCGGCCGTGCCGGTGGTGGACTTTGTGGAGCAAAACGAGTGTTTGGGAGGCGCCGGGAATGTGGCCGCCAACATTTCCGCGCTCGGGGCACGAGCGGAGGCCTTTGGCGTCCTTGGAGGGGATGAAGCTGGCCGCGCGATGCAGCAATGCTTGGAAGATGCGAAGATTGGCGGCAAAGGCGTTATTGTCGAAGCCAAACGTGTAACCACAGTGAAGACGCGCATCATCGCCAGGCATCAGCAAGTGGTCCGTGTGGACCGCGAGCGCCGTGAACCGCTCAGAGCAGAAACGCTCGAGAAGCTGCTACGGCTCGTTATTGGGGCCCTGAAACAGCTTGACGCGCTTGTGCTTTCCGACTACGACAAGGGGCTCATCACCGACGATTTCGCGAATCGCGTGCTGAGCGCAGCGCACCAGTTGAAGGTTCCTGTCTTTGTCGGCCTGAAGACCAGGCGGTTGTACGCATACCGCGGCGCGCGAGCGGTCACCTGCAATGCGAAGGAAGCAGGATTGTTGGTGAATCAGCCGCTTGCCGACGAGAAGTCCCTGGAGGAGGCCGGCCGCGCGCTCCTGGCGACCTTTGGCTGTGGGGCGGTAGTGATTACGCGCGGCGAAAAAGGAATGAGCATTTTTGAGGAATCCTCCGCGGGGCATGTCCATATTCCCGCGACAAGTTTTGAAGTGACTTATGCCCGCGTCGGACAGGCCGGAATCGAACGCGGCGCGACCGGCCGACAGGTTTTCGACGTAACGGGAGCGGGCGACACGGTTTTGAGCGTGCTGGCACTCGCCGCAGCGGCGGGAGGGTCTATTGTAGATGCCGCCATGCTCGCCAACATTGCGGCCGGCGTGGTCGTTGGAAAGCTGGGCACGGCGAGTGTTTCACCGAAGGAATTGGAGTACGCGCTAGACGAAATTCGAATGTAGAGTGCTTTTCACGCCGCAGAGCAGCGGCGTAACGCTCTATCCTACCGCCTTGACGATTCACCCGTTCTGTGCCGTGAAGAGCCCCGTTACAGGAAGTGACAAGCGGCCGGCCCGGGCGGAAAGCTGAGAGATTTATCGGATGTAACCACCCACACGCTCACGACTTTCGTCTTGCGGCCTTTTTCATCGTCGCCGGGCTGGGGCATGGGTGAAAACGGGCTAACGGCCACGCTCACGTCCACGACATTAGAGGAGTGAGGGGAGCAAGTCTTCAGGATCTCGTAGCTCTTCACTGGGCCGTAATATCCATCGGGGCCCCAGTCCGCGAGAAAATCCTTCTTCGTATAGCTCGGAGCCGGTTTCCAGAGTTGGTAGGCGAGGTCGGTATTGCCCGCGGCCAGCGCGGTAAAGAAGCGGTCGGCCGCTCTTTTCTCGGGCAGGTAGCGGAGGGCGAACCATAGGACGACTATCACCGCTACCGCTACGGCGGCGGCGGTGAAGGCCAAGGCTCGCGATTTCTCAGATTTGACGGGAGGTGGATCCAGCAGTGTCATTCAGTTTTCTCCTGACCCGCGAGCGTCAGAAATAAGTTCTACAATTCGTTTGAAAAATCCCTGCGCATTTCAAACCACTAAAACCTTACAAAAATTCGATGCCGTAGTAAATGCCGGCGATGCCCAGCGAGAAGCGCGGCGAATAGTTGAGGGGATTGCTCAAATTGGCCCCTCTCACGAAATGCAAACCACGTTGGCATCCGCGGCCCGAGTGGACCGAGGCAGATCGCAGGGCGCTCTTGACCAAGGTCCAGTGCGGAGATGCACAAGCGAAGGTCTGGCTGGGCGCCGCGTACGAGCAGGGATGGTTTGGGAAGGCCAACTTCCAAGAAGCGCGTGAGTCTAAGATGAGCCACGCTCAAGTCTCAGAGGGTGACCGATTGCGCTATGGAGGAACCGTCATCCGGAACCATGACGCTTTGTGTCTTTAAGCCTCCAGCGCGCCGGCGGCGCCTTCAGGAAGCTCGATCTCGTATTTGGTGCGAGCTTTTTCGCGGTGCATTTCGAGAGCGAGTTCGATGAGCTTGTCAATCAGTTGGCGGAAGGGAATGCCGCTGGCTTCCCACATTTTGGGGTACATGCTGATGGAAGTGAAGCCGGGGATGGTGTTCACTTCGTTTAGATAAATCTTGCCGGCTTTCTTTTCGACGAAGAAATCCACGCGAGCCATGCCGCTCAGTTCGAGAGCTCGAAAAGCTTCTACGGCGTACTTTTGGATCGTTTTCACCTGCGCGGGTTTGAGCTTCGCAGGGATTAGAATCTGCGAGCCCTGTTCCAAATATTTCGCCGTGTAATCGTAGAATTCGCGGTGCGGCACGATTTCGCCGGGAATCGACGCCTTGGGATCGTGGTTACCGAGGACCGAGACTTCGATTTCGCGTCCCACGATGCATTTCTCAACGAGGATTTTCATCGCGAATTCAGCGGCGAGAGTCAAGGCAGGTGCCAGTTCTGCGCGCGAATGAACTTTGGTCATCCCCACCGACGAGCCGAGCGTGGCCGGTTTGACAAACATCGGATACTTAAACTTTTTTTCGAGGATCGTCTGAATCTCTTTGGGGTGGCGCTCCCAATCCGCCCGCTGCACCGCCATCCACGGCACAACGGGAATCTTGGCGACCTGCAAAAGGCGTTTGGCGACGTCCTTGTCCATGCCGATGGCGGAACCGAGAACTCCAGCGCCGACGAATGGCAGGCCCGCGAGATCGAGCAATCCTTGAATCGTGCCGTCCTCGCCGTAGGTTCCGTGCATGACGGGGAAAACCACATCAATGCGCTGGCCGCCGCCGCTGCGGTCGAGAGGAATCAACGCCGCATCGGTCGGATCCGCGGTCATCATCACGCGCTGCCCGCCCTTCAGGACTTCGGGCAACATTTTTTGCGCGGCGCTGCCGACCAACCAGTGACCTTCTTTCGTGATCCCTACAGGCACGGCCTCGTATTTGTCCGGGTCCAGGCCGCGAATCACCGAAGCGGCCGAGGCAAGTGAAACTTCGTGTTCGCCCGAGCGACCGCCAAAAAGAATGCCAACGCGAAGTCGTTTCTTATTTTCAGGGGTCATGGGTTCCGTCAGAGTTCGAGTTAGGTAGTCCGCCCTTAGTTTATAAGCCAAAGGGAAGAACTTGGTGCGGGAAGTGAGAAAGGGGGTTCGCGTACGGCAATGCCGTCTGGTTCACTGGAATGCGTGGATCAAGTAAAGCAGCTAGCCCCATTTTCGACGGGGGGCAGGAGACGGAACCTTTCGCGAATGGAATCGTCTACTTCTTTGCAAGTCGACTGGAGGGACCCGTGTGTTCCAAAGAAGGCCGCAGCCGTGGCGTGTTTTTGGAGAATTTGTGGCGGGATCTGGCTTATGCAATCCGCGCCATGCGGAAGGATTACGGCTTCGCGCTATTTGCGATTCTGATCGTGGGGTTGGGAGTGGGAGCCAGTTGCACGATTTTTAGCGTATTGAACGCCATTTTGATTCGACCACTGCCCTTCAAAGCCCCCGAACGGCTGGTTTGGGTAGCGAATCACACGGACGACACGAACGATATGTCCGGTAAGACGGTGCAGGTGAATTACTTGCTGGACTATCGAAAGCTGAACAAATCGTTTGAGGACATGGGCGCATACATGGCTTTCTACGGCCTTGGCGACGCGAAATTCATCGGCGACGCGCAGCCGGAACGCCTGACGAGCGTACCGGTATCGCAGAACTTCTTCCCGCTGTTGGGCGTGGAGCCGCAGGTTGGGCGGCAGTTCAGTGCGGAGGAGTGCGTATGGAACGGGCCGCGCGTGGCGATGCTGAGCGACGGCCTTTGGAGACGAAAATTTGCGGCAGACCCGAACGTTGTTGGCAGGGCACTGAAGTTTGATGGGGGACCGGTGACCATCGTGGGCGTGCTACCGGCATCATTTGATTTCGGGACGATATTTGCGCCGGGAACAAAGGTGGACATGTACGAGCCGTTTCCGCTTACGCCGGAGACGAATCGCTGGGGGAATACGCTTGCCGTTGTTGGAAGGTTGAACCCCGGTGCGAGCTTGGGCCAGGCGCAAGCGGAGGCTGCAATTCTGGGCCCGCATCTACAGCGGGAGAATCCCAAGATGAATGATTTTGATCCAAAACTCTCGATGCTGCCCGCTCATGTTAGCGGCAGGCTTCAGCTGGCGTTGATGGTACTGGCTGCCGCCGTTGGCGTAGTGATGTTGATCGTATGCGCAAATTTGTCAAATTTATTGCTGGCCCGGTCGGCGGCGAGGCGAAAGGAGATTGCCATTCGCGTGGCGCTGGGCGCGGAGCGGCGGCACTTGTTAAGGCAAATCTTGACGGAGAGTGTTTTGCTTTCGTGCAGCGGCGCAGTGGTCGGAGTGGCGCTTGCGTTTTTGGGCGGGCGAGTGCTGGCAAACTTGAGCGCAATGAAGATTCCGCTGCTCGCGGATGTGCGCGTCGATGGAACCTCGCTAGGCTTCGCCGTTCTGATCGCGGTGGCAACGGGGCTGCTGTTCGGGATGGCGCCGGCGTGGTCGGCCTCGGAGTTGACGCTCCATGACGCGCTGAAGGATTCGAACCGCGGGTCGAGCCAAGGGAGAGGGCATGCGTGGATGCGGAGCGCGCTTGTGGTGGCCGAAATCTCGCTGACGTGCGTGCTGCTTGCTGGGGCTGGGCTCTTGATCCGCAGCTTTCTGCGGGTGCTCGATGTGAACCTGGGATTCGAACCAGAGAACTTAATCGCGCTTCGTATCGACCCGAACGACAGCTACAAGACGCAGGATCAAAAAAACGCGTACTACAGCGAGGCCCTGCGCGATGTGCTGAACATTCCAGGTGTCCAGGCGGCGGGCCTGTCCGATGCGCTTCCTCTTGGGAGGAACCGAAGCTGGGGGCTCGCCGTGAAAGGCGTCCAATACACCCCCAAGACTTACCCGGGGGGCGGCTTTCCGCGCATCATCAGCGAGGGCTATTTTCACGCCATGGGGATTCCGTTGCGCGCGGGACGCGATTTTACCGAGCGCGACGCCAAGGATGCGCAGAAAGTGGTCATCATCAATCAGACTGCGGCGCGTAATTTGTTTCCCGGTGGCGAGGATCCTCTGGGCAAGGTCCTGCTGATTGATCCGGAGCGCACCATCGTCGGTGTCGTAGGCGACGTGCGGCACATGGCGCTCGAGGAGGGCTCGGGCAACGAATTTTATCTTCCGATCCGCCAGACGCAAGACTACAGCGTTGTGGATCTGGTCGTGCGCAGCTCCATGCCAACCGCGGTGCTAGCGTCGCGGCTGCGTGAGGCTCTGCGCCCCCTTGAACCGAATCTGCCAACGTCGAATCTGCGAACGATGCAAACCGTGGTTGACCGGGCGGTGTCCCCGCGCCGCTTTGTGGTGATTCTGCTGGGAGGATTCGCAGTCTTTGCTCTGATTCTGGCCTCGCTGGGAATTTATGCGGTGATTTCGTATTCGGTCAGCCAGCGAAAGAATGAGATTGGGATTCGTATGGCGCTTGGGGCGTCCCCCGGAACGGTGAGGCAACTCATACTGGGCGAGACCATGCGGTTGGCGGGAATTGGTGCGGCGATTGGACTCGGGGGAGCGCTGTTGGCAACCCGGTTGGCGGCATCGCTCTTATACGGCGTCACCGCTACGGATCCGCTGACGTTTGCGGCCATGATTGCGGTGCTGGGCGCAGTTTCCGCACTGGCCGGCTACCTGCCCGCGTTGCGCGCGGCGAGGATTGAACCAGTCACGTTGTTAAGGTCGGAGTGAGGTCAGAGGATTTTCTGCCCGAGGGCTGAGAGGACGAGCTCAACGCCCAGCAGAGCAGTTCGATTGTGTTCGTCGAGGATGGGGTTAATCTCAACCACTTCCATCGAAACCATGGCCTCGGTGTCGGCAATCATTTCCATGGCGAGATGCGCTTCGCGATAAGTGACGCCCCCGCGAACGGGCGTACCCACGCCGGGGGCATCGGTGGGATCAACGAAGTCCATATCCAGGCTGACGGCGACACCAGCGGTGTCATCCATGGCGTACTTGAGGGCTTCGGACATGACGTCACGCATGCCGCGCTCGTCAATATCCCGCATTGTGAAAACATGGACACCCGACTTTTTAACGATTTTGCGTTCCTGGGCGTCCAAGTCGCGCGCGCCGACAATGACGATATTGCCGGGTTCCGCTTTGGGCTTGAAGCCGCCCAATTCCACAAGCTCGGGCGCGCCGTAGCCCATGATGGCCGCGAGCGGCATCCCGTGAATGTTGCCTGAGGGGGAGGATTCCGGCGTGTTCATGTCGCCGTGCGCGTCCAACCAGAGGTAGCCGATTTCCTTTTTCTGTTGGTGGAAATGCGAAGCAACGCCGGAAGCCGCGCCCACCGCGATGGAGTGATCGCCCCCCAAAACTAGGGGAAGAAATCCTTCGCCCAAGGATTTCTCAACAGTCTTGGAAATGTCCTGGCAGGTTTCCGCAATTTCCTGAAGGTATTTGGCGCGCTTCTCGCCGACGGGCATTTCTTCCGGCTGTTTTACTTCGAGGTTGCCGATGTCTTCCACCGTGTGGCCGAGTTTCTTGATGGCCGTCTGCAGACCCGCGCCGCGCAAAGCCGAAGGGCCCATATCCACGCCGCGGCGGCTTTGGCCGAGGTCCATGGGAACGCCGATAATGCGAACTTTTTGAGCCATGTCTGGTTGCGATTCGTGACTCGTGAGTGGCGAGAAGCGGCGCCGGTGCGGTAAGGCACTTGCCGCCATCCAATCCACGGCCACACTCTGTTTCCACAAAAGCGATCGGAACCTAGGGAGGACGCCGAACTACCCCGCACTAAGGATACACGCGGTAAATCATGCGAGGGAAGGGAATGACCTCACGAATGTGCTCGGTGCCGCAAATCCAGGCAACCGTGCGCTCGAGGCCCAGCCCAAAGCCGGAATGCGGCACACTGCCGTAGCGCCGCAGGTCGAGATACCACTGAAACGCCTCTTCCGGGAGGTTGTGTTCGCGCAGACGCTTGACCAGCAGGTCGTAATCGTGGATGCGCTGGCTGCCACCGATGATTTCCCCATAGCCTTCCGGCGCGAGCATATCAAAAGCGAACGCCAGCTCGGGCCGTTGCGGATCGGGCTGCATGTAGAAAGCTTTGAGGGACGTGGGATAGCGATGCACCAGCACGGGCCGGTCGAAGGAGCTGGAAATGATGGTTTCCTCGTCGCCGCCGAAATCGTCACCAAACTTGGCGGGGTTGCCGTTTTTGTTGAGGACCGCGACAGCTTCTTCGTAACTGATGCGCGGAAATGGCTGCTTGACGCATTCCAGTTTTTTCCTATCGCGCTTCAGCGTTTCCAATTCTCGCGCCTTGTTTTTCAAGACGCCCTGCACCATGGCGCTGACCAGTCCTTCCCCTAGCGCCATGGCCTCGTCCAATTCCACGTAGGCCGCTTCCGGTTCGAGCATCCAGAATTCTGTCAGGTGGCGGCGGGTTTTGGATTTTTCCGCCCGGAACGTGGGCCCGAAAGTGTAGATCTTTCCGAGCGCCATGGCTAACGCTTCGCCATAAAGCTGGCCGCTTTGTGTCAGGTAGGCTTTCTGCTCATCAATGTAATTGACCTCGAAGAGCGTGGACGTACCTTCGCAGGCCGCGGGCGTAAACATCGGAGCGTCCGTTAGCGTGTAGCCCTGGCCGTCCATGAATTCACGCGCGGCACGGATCGCCTCAGCACGAATGCGGAGAATGGCGGCTTGGCGCGGCGTGCGAATCCAGAGGTGGCGGTTATCGAGAAGAAAGTCGACGCCGTGTTCCTTGAGCTGGATTGGGAAGGGTGTCGATTCAGCAACCTTTTGTAGTACCCGAATCTTTGTCACGCCGATTTCGTAACCGCCGGGAGCGCGTTTCTCGGCACGAAGGTTTCCAGTGATGACGACGCTCGATTCCTGGGTTAGGCCCCTAAGTGCTTCGAACGCTTCAGGGTTCTCCTTGAGCGAGCAGACGCCTTGAATAATGCCCGTGCCATCTCGAAAAATTGGAAAAAGCAGCTTGCCAGACTCGCGCAGATTGTAGAGCCAGCCCGTCAGGGTGACTTCTTGCCCGTCGTGTTCCGCTGCGTGCTCAATGGTGATCTTCGTCATAGTGAAATTT
>Ga0126381_100003910_pt1 | contig 16151 bp, 21 predicted proteins | sample PanSoiMetPlot_28_FD_96465 | JGI IMG/M metagenome (GOLD analysis project Ga0126381, IMG submission 96465) | Tropical forest soil microbial communities from Panama - MetaG Plot_28 | ecosystem: Environmental > Terrestrial > Soil > Tropical forest > Bulk soil | place: Panama | collected 2016-02-17 | reverse complement strand
CCCGTGTCTCTGTCGATTTTCTCCAGAAGGTCGACCGATCGTCGATGGTGACGACGCATGCGCGCCGGAGTCAACCGAAGCCGCGCGCGATCAGCGCAGCATCGACAGGCTTCGGCCGCGGGTGGTCGCTGAATCGCACCTGCAGCACGCTCGAGGTCGAGCCGTGGCCGTGGCAGCGTCGTGCTGCGCGCATCTGCTACTCACGGCGAGCCGGTCGATGGCGTTATCCGATCGTGATCGTGATCGTGCCGCGTCAGTCGGGAAAGACTCGGCTGGTGCAGCTGATCGCGATCGATCGATGCATGACGATCGAGGGCGCGCAGGTGTGGTACACGGCGCAGAGTCGCATGGATGCAGTGCTCCGGTGGCGTGAGCTTGTGCGACTGCTGCGCAGATCGCCGCTGATCGAGGGCGACACGCATGGCGGATGGAAGCGCAGCGGATGGGACTATCGCGTGCGCGGTGCTGCTGGTGCCGAGGAGATCGAATTTGCGAATGGCTCGCAGCTGCGCGTGTTCGCTCCGGCCGAGGACTCGCTGCACGGTTCGGTCACCGATCTCGTCGTGCTCGATGAGGCGCGATTTTTCACGCAGCGACACGGCGACGGACTCATCGCAGCTGCGCTGCCGACGCAGGCGACGCGCGACGGACAGATCATCATTCCATCGACGGCGGGCGGGCCGGAGTCGGCATTTCTGCAGCATCAGGTCGAGGTCGCGCGCGCTGCGCTCGATGATCCTGCGGCTCGAGTCGCGCTAGTCGAGTACGGCATCGGCGATGGCATCGCCGAGGGCGATCTGCTCGATGCTGTCTGGCGTGCGCATCCGTCGGCGGGGCTTCCGGGCGGCCCGGTGCTCGATGCGCTCGCAGTCGCAGCGGAGCACATGCCTGCATGGCAATTCGCGCATGAGTACGGCAATCGCTGGCGCACCGATGCCGATGTGCGTGTGCTTCCGGCGGATCGATGGATGGCGACGCTGTACCCTGATCCGCTGCCACCGGGCCCGGTGACCTTCGCTGCGGACATCCCCCCGGACCGCAGCGAATCGACGATCTGCGCATGCGCGGGCGGGGTGGTCGAGGTCGTCGATCTCGTCCCCGCTGCGCAGGTCCCGATTCGGCTGGTCGAGCTTGCAGCTGCATGGCAGCCGACAGCGATCGCGATCGATGCTGCAGGGCCCGCGGGCACGGTCGCCGATCAGCTGCGGCCCGTGTTCGATCGGCTGGTCGTGTCGAGCACGCGTGATCTGCAGGTCGCCTGTGCTGCGTTCTACGACGCGGTGATCGACGGCACTGCGAGTCATCGGCCGAATGTTGCGCTCGACGCAGCGGCGGCTGTGGCGTGCCGTAGGCCCATCGGACAGGCGTGGGTGTGGTCGCGTGTCGATGGCGGCTCGGCGCTGATCGCCGCGTCGCTCGCTCGATGGGCAAGCGCGCGCATGCCCGCCGAGGTCGAGCCGAGTCGCATCTGGTGAAGCCTCGCGACCTTGACGCACTGTCGGCGCTGATAGTGCTCGCAGCGATCGGTGTGATCGGTGGAGCCCTGCTGTGCGTGTGGCTGGTGACGCACGCCTAGGCGCGTAGTCCGGTCGTGCCTATGTTCGACGCGTGGGCCTCTTTCAGCGTCGGCAGGCCGACTCGCCGCTCGGCGATCCGATTCGCTCACCGCGCGAGCCCGGCATCCGCGTGCACACGGCGACAGATGGCCGTGATGTGCTCTGGAACGATCCGGACGGATGGGAAGTCGATCAGCCGTGGCTGTGGTGGCTCGGCCCTGCAGACGGCTCGCAGGGCCCATACGGCAATCCGCTCGCTCCGCTCGAGGGCGATCCGAACGGACTCGCATCGCTGCCCGCAGTCACGCGCTGCACGAGCATCATCTGCGACACCATCGCCGGATTGCCGTGGCATGTCGTGCGCGGCGATTACGAGCAGCTAGCGACTCCGGACTGGATCGCTGATCCGCAAGCGACGCGGCTCGATGGTCGAGTCGTCGGCGACGAGCCGCTGGTCGATGCTCGGCTGTCGGCTGTCGAATTTTGGGCGCAGTGGATCGTCGCAGCATTGTGGCTCGGCGACGGATTCGTGTATGCGCCCGTGCGTGATGCGACAGGCGCGCCGAAGCCGCCGCTGTGGCAGCTGCATCCTTCGGCCGTGTCGATCGAAGCCGGAACGTATTGGGTCGAGGACATTCCGCTTCCGCCCGGATCGATCATGCATCTGCGCGGGATGCCGCCATACTTCGAGGGCCGCGGCCGCGGCGTGATCGACACGCACGGGCTCGACCTCGGACTCGCAGCGACAGTGCGCACATATGCGGCCGGAGTCTTTTCGACCGGAGTGCCCGCAGGCTTCCTGAAGTCCTCGCAGCCGAACATGAGCGAGGACGATGCAGCGAAGCTGAAGGCCGCATGGCTCAAGCAGCACGGCGGCGCGCAGCGCAGCATCGCAGTGCTCAATGCCACGACCGATTTCACGCCTGTCGCGATCTCGCCCGTCGATGCGCAGCTGACCGCCGCGCGCGAGTGGACGACCCGCGACACTGCGCTCGCCTTCGGCGTGCCGCCGTACATGCTCGGCGTGCCCGGCGACAGCAGCACATATGCGAATGTCGAATCGCGGATGATCGAGCTTCGGACCTTCACGCTGCTGCCGTGGCAGCGACGCATCGAGGCCTGTCTGGACAGCGAGCTTCCGCGCGGGACCTCGCTGAAGATCGCGAGCGATGCGCTGCTGCGCGCCGACACGAAGAGTCGATATGAGTCCTACAAGATCGCACTGGACTCCGGATTTATGACCGTCGATGAAGTGCGCGCGCTCGAGGATCGACCGCCGCTCGACACGCAAGGGGTGATGTGATGGAGCTAGCGATGGAGCTTCGCGAGGTCAACCCCTCGCAGCGGCTCGTGATCGGATGCATCGCGCCTTACGACGAGGTGTCCTATCTCACGCCCGATCCGAACGGCGAGCGCATCCGCCGCGGAGCATTCCGCCGATCGATCGAGCATCGTGCAGCGAAGGTGCCGCTACTGCGCGCGCATCAGACAGCGATGCGCTACGGCATGTCCCGCGCCTTCACGGAGGATGCAGGCGGGCTCATCGGCGAATTCGTCGTATACGACGGCGACCCCGGCGATCAGCTGCTCGAGGAATGCCGCACCGGATATCTCGGAGCGATGTCGGCCGGATGGCTTCCGCTCGACGCTCGACGCGGCCCGGATGGCGTGCGAGAGGTCACGGAGGCGAAGCTGGTCGAAGCATCGCTACTCGGCCTCGGCGCATACGACGGCGCATCGATGCTCGCAGTGCGCAGCGCCGAAAGACTCGACGACCTGCTCGCGCCCTTCCGCGCGCGGCCCGATGTGAACCTAGAACCGATTCCGCCGCTGACGTATCGTCAGCACTGACAACCTGCTCGGCCCGCTGCGGCCCGACCACCCGGTGCAGATCACCCGGAGCATTCCGGCCCGATCCCGGTCGATGGTCACCTGTCGGCACCCGTGCGATCCATGACGCGTGACACGCGTCGCGCGTCGCATCGGAAGGAACACGGATGCTGACATATCTGCGACGGTTGACCGACGAGCGCGATTCGCTCACGCAGTCGGCGACCGACATCACCGAACGGGCAGCGCGTGAGGAGCGCGACGTAACCGACACGGAGCGCGCATCGCTGACGACGATGCAGACACGCTGCGCCGAGATCGATGGACAGCTGACCGAATACAACGCGCAGGCCGAGTCGCAGCGCGCATACGCACGACTGCGCGACTCGCTGCACACCGACGACCCCGAGCCGGCCGAAACGCCAGGCGGTTTGCCGGCGCGCAGAATCCAGACACGCGATGCCGAAGTGCCGCAAGGATGGGGCGAGCTTTTCGTCGAGTCGCCTGCGTTCACGAACTACCCCGGAGCCGGAACCTCGCAGCGTGTCGAGCTTCCCGGCGGACTCGAGACGCGCGCGCCGATCACGCTCGGCACGGTTCCGCAGAATCCGACGATCTGGACACCGCCGACGCCTGCATTCGACTCGCCGCTCGTCGCCGTGTGCGGAAGCGTCACGGTCTCCGGCAATGCCGTGAGCTTCGTGCAGTGGACGCCGAATCCGCAGACGAAGGCACCGAAGGTCGCCGAAGGAACGGCGAAGCCGGAAGCGACGATGACTGCGACGCCGACGAATGTCACGCTCGACACGTATGCGCACTGGAAGGAAATCACGCGTCAGGCACTCGAGGACATTCCGCAGATTCGCAGCATCGTCGAGGGCCGACTGCGGCAAGGGCTCGTCCGCAGTGTCGAGGAAGGCATCGCTGCTGCGCTCGTCGCCGCGACGATTCCGCCCGCGACTGTCGCACTCGGCGGCACGCTGCTGCAGGCGATCCGCATCGGCCTCGCCACCGTGCAGGACAACGGTTATCGGCCGAATGCAGTGCTGCTGAATCCGATGGACGCGGCCGACATCGATCTCGGCATCATGGGCGGCACGCTCGGCGGGCCTGCAGTCAATGGCTCGCTGTGGGGCTTGCGTGTGGTCCCGGTCGGCGACATCGCTGCGGGCACTGCGTTCGTCGGCGATTTCAATTCCGGCGTCACGGTGTTCTCACGCGGCAGCACGACGGTCTACCTGACCGACTCGCACGCTGACAATTTCATCAAGAACATCCTGCTCCTGCTCGCCGAAATGCGCTGCTACGTCGCGGTCCCCGAACCGCAGGCGATGGCCGAGTGCAGCGTCAGCGCGACGACGACCGCCGCAGCGGCCGGGAAGTAACGGGGAGGGCATCGCATGCCTGCGACCGCCGCAACACTGCGCACATATCTCGGCATCGATCCTGCATCGACCATCGATGCCGAGGCGATGGACGCGGCGGTCGCAGCTGCGAATGACTACGTGCAGCAGCTGCGAGCCGATCTCACGCACGACCCCGACACGGGCGACCTGCTCGCAGCATGGCCGCCGCGAGTCGATCAAGCGGCGATCGTGCAAGCGGCTCGGCTGTACGGCCGACGCGGCTCCGTGCAAGGCATCGCAGCATTCTCCGATCTCGGCGTCGCCATGCTGCCGAGACTCGACCCCGAAGTGCGCAGCCTCCTCGAGCTAGGTGAATACCAGCGCAGCGTGATCGCATGAGCAGCTTCGATGCTGCGCTCGCGATGGTGGACATGCTGCAGCAGGCGGGCATCGCAGCGACAGCTGATCCTCGCAGCGCGACGCCGCCATGCGTGCTCGTGCCGCCGCCTGATCGCACCTATGACATCAGCTGCGGCTACACGGCGCACTGGCGACTGCAGGCCCTGGTGCCCGGCACGGGGAATGCCGACGCGCACAAGGCACTCGACGCGCTCGCCGATGCGGTCGTCGCTGTGCTGCCCGTCGAGCGCATGACGCTCGGCAGCTATGTGCTGGCGAATGACTCGCCCGCGCTTCCGTCCTATCGCATCGAATTCGACGAAGGGGTTAGCTGATGACGATCACCGAATCGCGCCTGAAGGACGGCACGCTGTCACTCGGCACGACACCGAACACGATCGACTTTTCGTGCCAGGTCACGAATTGTCGAATCAATTCCAGCTACGACGACGACGGCGATGCCGTCGAGACACTGTGCGGCGATCAGATGGCAGTCGGCCGACGCCTCTCCGGTCGATCGCTCGCAGGCACTTTCATCCAGGACTGGACCGCAGCAGCTGCGACGAGCATCACGGAATTCTGCTACGACCACGACCTCGAGGTGATGAGCTTCACCTACACGCCGAACACGGCAGGGCCGACGCTCTCCGGGTCGCTGCGCATCGAGGTGCCCGCCGAGACATACGGCGGCGACGTGAACACGCGACTCACGAGCGATTTCGAGTGGCAGCTGACAGCTGCGCTCGTGCGCACACCGCCGACGACGCAATCGGCATCGGCATCGGAGCCTGCGACGGTCTGATGTGGCAGGCGAAACGCTCAAGGTCGAAGGGCTCGACAATCTGATCCGCACGCTCAATCGCGCAGGCATCGACCTGTCCGACATGAAGCGAGCGAATCGAAGCGCGGGCGAGATCGTCGCACGCGATGCGATCGGTCGAGCCCCGCGACTGACCGGGAAGCTGGCCGCATCAGTGCGACCGACGCAGGCGGTCCGTCGAGCCCGCGTCAATGCAGGCGGCGCGCGCGTGCCGTATGCGGGCCCGATTCATTGGGGGTGGCAAGCGCGCGGCATCGAGCCGAATCCCTTTATCTCATGGGGCGCGCAGGCAACGGAACCGCAATGGACCGAAGCGTATCGGCGCGATGTCGTCGAGGCGCTGTCGCATGTCAGGGGGAAGTGATGGCGTGGCAGCGATTCAAGGTGCAGCTGATCGACAGCGAGCCGCTGATCGTGCAGACATCGGCGCGCGACTGGCGCACCGTACACATGGACCCCGCCGCGGGCGTCGAAGCGATGGACATGACATTCCAGGTCGTGCACAACGCACTCCGGCGCACGGGCATCGAAGTGCCCGCCGACTACGAGAGCTTCCTAGACACGCTCGACGGACTGCCCGAAGCGATCGACGGCGCTGATCCGCAGGCCTTGGACCCTACGAGCGCGGCACGCTCGGACACGGCGCAGTGATCCTCGCCATCCGCACTGGAGTCGCTGCCGATCACTGGATCGAGGACCCGCGCGCGCTCGTGACCGCCATGCACATGCTCGCCGAAGCTGATCGGAAGCGTCGCTGATGGCTGCGCCCGCGATCCTCAAGATCGACATCCTCGCCGACGCCACGAAGGCGCAGACGACGATGAAAAAAACGGGCGACAGCGCGCAGGGCATGGGCGGCAAGGTCAAGGCACTCGGCCAGGCCGTCGCCACCGGATTCGCAGTCACGAAGATCGTCGAATTCGGGAAAGCCACCGTGACCGCCGCACTCGATGCGAATCGAGAGCATGCGAAGCTGACGCAGGTTTTCAAGTCGATGGGTGACACCACGGGCACCGCAGCGAAAGCGGCGATGGACTACGCAGGCGCGCTCTCGCAGAAAATCGGCGTGGACGACGAGGCGATCATGGCGGGGCAGACACTGCTCGCCACGTTCTCCAACGTGAACAACGAAGCAGCGCGCAGCGCCGGAATCTTCGATCGTGCGACCGCTGCAGGTGCCGACCTCGCAGCTGCAGGCTTCGGCACCATCGAGTCGAATGCAGTGCTGCTCGGCAAGGCATTGCAGGACCCGGTGAAGGGCATGGCCGCCCTGCGACGCGTCGGCGTCACGCTGACGAAATCGCAGCAGGATCAGGTGAAGGCCTTCAGCGAAGCCGGAAAAACGATGGAGGCGCAGAAGATCATCCTCGGCGCAGTCGAGACGCAGGTCGGCGGCACCGCCGAAGCGACAGCTACGAGCAGCGACAAGATGAATGTCGCATGGGGCAACACGCAGGAAGCGATCGGAAACGCACTGCTCCCTGCGCTCAATGCGCTCGCGCCGATCCTCGAGACGGTCGCGAAATTCATCGAGCAGAACATCAGCTGGATCATGCCGCTCGCGCTCGTGATCGGCGTGCTCGCAGTCGCATGGAACATCGCGAGCATCGCAGCGACACTCTTCGGCGTTTCGATGATGGCTGCGCTGTGGCCCGTGCTCGCAGTCATCGCCGCGATCGCTGCGCTGATCGCGATCGGCGTGCTCATCGTGAAGAATTGGAACACGATCAAGGCCGCAGCTGCAGCGGTGTGGTCCTTCATGGTCACGGCATGGAATGGCATTCTGAATGCGATCCGCGCTGCATGGAATTGGATCAAGAGCAATTGGCCGCTGCTGCTCGCGATCCTCACCGGGCCGATCGGCATCGCTGTCGCCATCATCGTCCGCAATTGGGACACGATCAAAAACGCAGTGCGCGCTGCGTTCTCATTCATCAGCAGCGTGTGGTCGGGACTGCTGCACATTCTCACGCTGCCATTCACTGCGGCATGGGGCGTGATCTCCGGCGTGATCGATCGCGTGCGAGGCGCGATCAATTCCATCCTCGGCTTCGCATCGAGCGTCGGTCACACGATCGTCGAAGCGATCAAAGCGCCGATAAATGGCATCATCCGCGCGTGGAATAACCTGCAGATTCCGGGCATCCACATCGATCTGCCATTCGGCAAGAGCATCGGTGCGGGCCCGTGGGACCTGCCGAACCTGCCGACACTGCAGACAGGCGGCAGCGTGCTGCGCACGGGGCTCGCGCTCGTGCATGCAGGCGAGACATTCTCCGGCGTCGGCAACACGATCGGCGGCACGACGAATCTCACGGTGAATGTGACGACCACCGGACTCGGCGCAGATGCTCCGCAGATTCAGCGCGCAGTGGTGCGTGCGCTGCGCGGGCACACGATCCGAAACGGGCCGCTCGACATTCCGGTGCGGAGCGGACCATGACGCAGGTCGGCCCGTGGGACCCGTCGATGCCGTGGCCCGGCACTGCAGGCGGCGCAGCTGCGCCATCATGGGGCGAGCACATTCGACTCTTCATGCTCGCTGCGCTCGAGGCGGGCACGCCATTCCGACTCGGCCCCGATCCTGCCGATCAGCTTGACGCGGGCAATGTCCTCGGCGGTGGCGACATCGCACCGCTCGCCGATCAGCCGGAAATGCGCTTGTGGCATGACATGTCATGCGATGTGATCGACATCGAGATCAGCGGCGGCTCGACATCATCGGATGGAATCTTTTCCAAGGCCGACGCAGCGACATGCACTGTCACGCTCGCCGATCCGAAGGGAATCTACGATCCGCTAAACCCGGTGCCGCCGTTCGTGTTCGGCGGTCACTCGAGGCTCACGCCTGGCGTGCCCGTGCATGCATTCTGCGAGGTCGTCGATCCTGCGACGAGCGCGATCACGCAGCACGATCTCTTCACGGGTACTGCTGACAGCTGGTCGGAGGACTGGACACCGCGGCCCACGAATCGGCAGGCGAAGCTGGTCGCATCGGATGAGACGAAGCGATGGGCACGCTACGACCGACCGGAGCAGCCGCCCGCGGGACAGGGCGACACGACTGCGCAGCGCGTGCAGCGGCTCGTCGATTTCTACGGATGGCCAGGCGAGATCGAGCCTGCGCCGTACTCGACAGTGACACTGCAGAGCACGACGCTCGCGCAGTCCGGATGGGAGCTCCTGAATCGTGTGCTCGACGATGAGATCGGATTCGTCCACTTCACACGCTCCGGCAAGCTGCGATGGACGAATCGCGCAGCATGGATCAGCGTCAGTGCTCCGCCCGTGGTCGAGCTTGGCTGCGATCCCGCCATGCACGATGTGCTCATCGATGCGACGCCGCACACCGTCGATGCGCAGGTGCGGAGTCGCATCGCAGCAGCGCGATCAGGCGGCGGTGGCGAGCAGGTCGTGCAGTCGCTTGCATCGATCGAGCGATTCGGCGCGTATGAATACAGCCGCGACGATCTCGGCGTCGAGACTGACACGCTCGCTGCGAAGTGGGCAGCCGATGTGCTGCTGCTGTACGCATTCCCGATTCTCGGACTCGATGACATCACGATGCTGCCCGGCATCGCTGATGACTCATGGAATGTGTGGAATGACGTACTCGAGGTGATGCTGGTCACCGACACGGCGCGTGTGAAGTGGGCACCCCCTGACCGGCCGACCGCGATCATCGATCATCTGTCACGCGTGATCGGATTTACGCATCGCATCACGCGCGCGCACTGGGAAGTGACCTGGTATCTCGTGCCCGCTGATCTGCTCGGCATGTCCGGTGCCGTGTTCACACTCGGACCGAATCCGCGCGACCGACTCGATGCAGGCAATGTGCTCGGGCTCGCAGCTGCACCTGCGCTCGCGCTGACGTAGGAGGGATCGCATGCCATTCAAGGTGTGGGCAGTCGGCGAAGAGGTGCTAGCTGCCGATTTCAATGACTACATACAGGAGCAGGTCGTCGCGACATTCCCGAATGCTGCAGCGCGTGATGCGGCGATCATCGCGCCGACGACGGGGCAGATGGTCTACATCATCGACATCGCTCAGGTGCAGCTATACGACGGCGCAGCTTGGCAGCCGCTGCAGCGCGGGCAGATGCGCGTGCTGTATGAGAACATTCGCACGACGAATAGCCCGGCGATCGGCGCGACGGAGACGGTCGTCGCGGGCCCGTCATTCACCTTCACGCCGCGCGCTGGTGTGCAGTATTACTGTCGCTTCGGCTATCGCATCGGCGTCAGCGCGAGCCTATTTCCGGTCGTGCGACTGCGCGCGGGCTCGGCCGCAGGTGCATTGCTCGCCATGCTGACATTCGTCGCTGGAAATGCTGCAGGCGTGTATTTCGAGGGCCTTGCGCCGATCGCTGCGACACCGGGTAATGCCGTGACAGCAGTGCTCACACTCACGGGCTCGAGCGCGGGCACATCGACGATCTTCTGCGATGCATCGCAGCCCGGACTACTGCAGATCATCGAGCGCGTCGGCTTCGGTCCGACGCCATAGGAGGCGACATGACGACAGCTGATGATCCGAATACATCGACGGGCTCGATGGCCGATCGATTCGGTCCATCATGGATCGTCGATGAGAGCACATCATTCGTGACCTGCAATCTCTGCGGCGCTGCAGTGCATAACTCCGATGCCGACATGCAGCTGCACTATCTCTGGCATCCAGAAAAGTGAAAGGACATCGACCATGACACCGAACGAACCGAATGAAGTCGAGCAGGACGAGCAGCCAGTCGAGCCCGATGATGTCGAGCGCGAGGCTGCACCGGAGCCGACCGACGAGCCCGGTGACGATCACACTGCGGAGGAGTGATGCCTGCGCCCGTGTCGCTGGTCACCGTGCACCATGAAGGCGCAGGCGCACCAGCATCGGCAGCGAACATCGGACGCTGCGCACACGGCGGATACACATACGGCTTCGGCTCCGGCGCATGGTCGCGCTTCCGTGATGTGTGGTCGAGCTTCGCCACACTGAATTTCAATCATGTGTCGCTCGACCTCGTGCTCACCGGGAACCGCATGGATTACGACGTGACCGATGCCGACCTGTCGAGCATCCGCGCTGCATGCGCTGATGCGAGATCGCGCGGCTACGTCGTGAATGCGCCGACAGTGCGCGCGCATCGAAACTCACCGGGCTCGAGCACGGTGTGCCCCGGTGATCGCACGATGCGGCGATGGTCCGAGATCGTCGCAGCATGCACCGCGGGCTCGACGCCCGGACCAACCCCGCCACCATCAGGAGGTGACGATGTGCCGAAGGATAAGGACGTAGTGGATCAGCTGGTCACGAGCGAGGGATCGTGGCAGCTGCAGTACGACGGAGGTGTGACGACGAAGCGCGGCCCGTTTTATGGCAGCTACTTCAGCTTGCCTGCGAGTGCGCGCAATGATCCGGCGCGACGCTTTCGTGTCATCTGCGCGCCGACCGATGGCAGCGCGCGCGGCTACGACCTCGTATCGACGAAGGGCGAGGTGTACGGCATGAGGACGAAGGCATGACGCATGTGCAGGCAACCATCGTCGATTGGGAGCTAGGCATCGTCGCAGGCATCGCGCTCGTGCGCTTCGTGCTCGGCATCATGCGGCGGTCGCAGTGACATGAGTGCGCAGCGCGATCGCGTCGTGCTCGTGCTTGCGATCGGTCTGTCGCTCGCTGTGCTATTCGTCACGGCGGGCGTGCTGTATGACGCGATCTTCTCCGAAGGTCCCGGCCTCTCCGACAATGCGACGCAGCTACTCACGACGGCCTTCGGTGGCATGATCGGCGTGCTCGGCAGCTACATCGGTTTCCGTGCTGCGAACGGCGCAAGCGAGAGCAGCGGGCAGCAGTCCGGCACTGATCCGAATCCTGCCGGACCGCCGCCCGCGCTGCCGACCGTAGATGAGTCGAGCAGCTGATCGGCGCGATATGTCACCTCGCCGACACCTGATCTGCTGCGGAAACGTGCCCTGATCTGCGGCGATACCGTTATCGCACATCATCTGCGACATCATCGACTACGGAGCGATAAGCTCCTGATCTGCGGTTATGCGACTCGATAGGAGTCGATAGGGGCGGTAATACCGTCACCTAACCGCAGATACGTCACCTGCATGTCACCTGCTGGCACGCACTGATCCGAAGGGAAATGCAATGCAACGGAGCTACGACTACGACGGCGCATGCGAGCGCGCGACGACCGATCAAGGGCTCGATCCGGTGGTCGCTCGCATGAAGGCCGATCACATGCCGATCGCTGTCGATCAGACAGGCGGCTTCACGATGGTCGCACGCGTGCAAGTGCACGAAGGTCGCGGCGCACCATGGATCGGCATCACTGAAGAGGACAGCGGCGATGGCATCGATGCGCCGCGCTATCTCGTGTGCATGTATGCGAACGAGGACGACTACGAGGGCACCATCATCACCTGCGAAGCAGACATCGATGAGCTTGCCGTGCTCGTCGCCGATTTCGTCGAGCGCGAGCGCAAGGTGTCGGCATCGATGATGTCGGAAATGGTGTTCGGCAGCATGACTGATGTGCAGCTGCTGCGCACTGCTTCACGCATGCTCATCGCGCGTGCGAGCTACACCGACGAGGAAGTGTCAGCTGTGGTCGCCGAGATTCATCGGCGCGGACTCGACTCGGAGGTGTGAGATGAGCATCGAACACCTGCCGAACGGTCGCTACAAGGTGCTCGTGGATCGACCGACAGCGAGCGGCAAGCGCAAGCGCATCAGTCGCACCGTGGACACGAAGCGCGAGGCCGAAGTGCTCGAGGATCAGCTGCGCATGCGACCTGCGCATGCCGATGGTCGCACTGTCATCGATGCAGTCGATCGCTATCTCGTGCGACATGCGACACGCTTCGAGCCCGCGACGCAGATCGGCTATGAGCGTCGAGCGAATCTGTACGTGCGAAAGACCTGGATCGGCGATGTGCGACTCGATCGCCTGTCGGTCGAGGACCTTGAGCGTTTCTACTCGCAGATGCTCACTGGCGATCATCTGCCGAAGGCAAGGCCGCTGTCGCATGCGAGCGTGAATAGCGTGCGCATCCTGCTGTCGGCTGCGCTGAATGAGGTCGCACGACCTTCGGTCGGATGGGTGCATGTCGAGCAATTCGACGGCGCGCGCATTCCTGCGAAGGTGAAGGCCTCGCGCGGCAAGCGGCGGCATGCGCTCGCTGATGTCGCAGCGATCTGCGATGCAGGCGGCATCGAGGTCGAGGAGTCGGCGCAGCTGGCGATCTCGACATCAGCACGCATCGGCGAGCTTGCCGCTGTGCGCTGGTCCGATGTCGATCTGCTGACAGGCCTGGTCAGCATCGATGCGAGCGTGACACCGAACACTGCGAAAGAGAAAGCGCGCACGGGTCAGCGATGGCTGCGCAAGCTGCGGAAAAACGACGAGCCGCTGGTGGTCCGTGTCGATGATGCATGCATCGCGATGCTGACGAACCGCTACGCACGGCACCTCGAGCAGGCGGCGGTGTGCGGCTTCGATGCCGATGATGATCTCGGCGATGTCGCAGTGCTGTCGATGCTGCTTGAGCGTGACTACACATCGCCGGAGAACATTCGGCAGCGGTGGGTCGCAGCGAAAAAGAAAGCGAAGGTGTCGATGCGCTTCCACGATCTGCGGCATGTGTCGGCGACGGCGATGCTCGCAGGCGGGGTGTCCGTGGTGAACACGCAAGCGCGCACGGGTCATGCTGATCCGACCACACTGCTGCGTGTCTACGGTCACGCCGTCGCTGCTGCCGACGAGATCGCACGCGCTGCGACTGCATCGACATGGCAGCAGGTGCAGCAGCAGCGCAAGCCGAAGCGCAAGGATGCCGCCCGCATGATCTGACCTGCGCTGATTGCGCGCACGGCAGTCGCACTGTCTGACGCGCATCAGCACATCAGGACATCATCGACCGCCATCGTCGCAGATCGGACAGCATCGATCTCGGCGGTGGCGGTTTTCTTTTCGCGACCTATTGCCCGATTCGCGCGCCATCGATATGTTCGGCGATGAAGGGACCGCTGGACACTTCAGCAGCGGAAGGGGGGCGCACCGGTGGTCGATCGGAGCCCGTATCTCACTGTGCAAGAGGTTGCCGCACACCTTCGCGTCAGCGTGAAAACGGTGTACGGCATGTGCGCGCGCGGCCAGCTGGATTGGCTGCGAGCAGGATCGCGCAAGGGCGTGAGGATCACGCGGAAGAGCGTCGATGCACTGCTGCATCCGGCGACCTTCGATCCCGACGACAACGACATCGCCGCCACGGGTTAGGCGCGCGACATGGCGACCTGGCGCAGAATCCGCGCCGGGTCCGGTCACCGTTACATCGACGATGCAGGAGAGCCCGTCGATGGCGTGACACGGATCATCGGCGATGGCATACCAAAGCGCGCACTGATCGACGCAGCTGCGCGCGAGACAGCGAGCTTCACGCTCGATCATTGGGACGAGCTAGCGGAGAAAGGGCCTGCTGACCGGCTGCGCGCGATGGAGCGCGGCCGATTCGAGCGATGGAATCGCAGCACCGTGCGCGGCACGCAGGTGCATGCATTCGCTGCGCAGCTGGCAGCAGGTGCCGAGGTCGAAGTGCCGGACGAGATCATCGGGCATGTCGATGCGTATCTCGCATTCATCGAGCAGTGGCGTGTGGCCGAGGTCGCCGTCGAGTGCATGATCGTCAATCGGCAGTGGCGATATGCGGGCACGATCGATCTGCTCGCGACGCTCGGCGATGCGCAGCTGTGGCTGCTCGACTGGAAGACCGGAGCGAGCGGCATCTGGCCGGAGACTGCGCTGCAGCTGTCGGCATACGCACGCGCCGACTCAATCATCATCGATGATGTCGAGCGCGACATGCCGAAGATCGATCGTGCTGCAGCAGTGTGGCTCAAGAGCGACGGATACGAGGTCATCCCGGTGGACATCGGCGATCTGACCTTCCGCACTTTTCTGTATGCGCAGCAGGTCGCTCGATTCTGCGCGCAGCCCCGTGAGGCGACCGTGCTCGATGCGCTCGCTGCTCCGATGTTCGATGAGGAGGCCGCATCGTGAGCGAGCGCGTGCAGATCACATCATGGGAGACAGCTTTCGCTCTCGCTGTCGCACGCGCTCGACATGGGTATGCGATCCGCGACGAGCGGTGCAACCGCTACGGCCCGTCGCTGACAGCGCATGTCACCGGAGCGATCGGTGAGCTAGTCATCGCGAAAAATCTCGGCGTGTATTGGTGCCCGCGCTGTAGCTCACTCGATCACGACATCGGCGATGTCGCCGGATATCAGGTGCGCGCCACCGCGCGCATGCCCGGCGAGCTTCGCATCCGCGACAACGATCGCGGCGATGATGTTTTCGTGCTCGTCGCGGGCGAGCCGCCCGTGCTCACGATCGCCGGATGGATGACAGCGAATGAAGCGCGCGAGATCGGCGAGCGAAAACGCTGGAATGACGGACCGCTCGCGACGTACGTCGCCGCCGCAGTGCTGCACGCATGGCATGAGCGGCCCTATCTCGAGATCGGAGTCGCATCGTGACGCTCGTCCGTGCTGTCGATCCACCCGCGCATTCTGTCGCCCAGGTGCGCGGGTGGATCGATCTGATGATGCCTGCGGCGGAGCTTGCGCGCACTGTCGCGCCGACCGATTTCGTGCCGAAGGCGTTCCGGAACAATCCGCCCGCGATCACTGCGGCGATCCTTTACGGCGACGAGATCGGCATCGGTCCGATGCAGTCGCTGAAGCACATCAGGATCATCGAGGGAAACCCGTGGATCGCTGCCGAAGCGCAGCGTGCGCTGATCCTCGCAGCAGGGCATCAGATATGGCCGGAGGAGCTATCGACGACGCGTGCGACATGGTGCGGTCGGCGCGCGGGCTCGGAGCAGGTGACACGCATCACCTGGACCATCGATGATGCTCGACGCGCGCGCATCGACGGGAAACCGAATTGGCGCGCATGGCCACGGCAGATGCTGTCGGCTCGAGCGAGCGCAGAGCTTGCACGCGCCGTGTTCGCTGATGTGATCGGCGGGCTCGGCGCGATCGAGGAAGCCGACGAGATCGCAGCCGACGCAAGTGCTCCGACCGCTGTCGATGCGCAACCTTCGGCGGTGGGCACGAAGCGACGGAGGCGAGCCGTAGCGGCGGCACCGACTGACACGGAAGCGACTCGCCCGCCCGTCGCCGACGTG
>Ga0126381_100003909_pt1 | contig 16151 bp, 15 predicted proteins | sample PanSoiMetPlot_28_FD_96465 | JGI IMG/M metagenome (GOLD analysis project Ga0126381, IMG submission 96465) | Tropical forest soil microbial communities from Panama - MetaG Plot_28 | ecosystem: Environmental > Terrestrial > Soil > Tropical forest > Bulk soil | place: Panama | collected 2016-02-17 | reverse complement strand
GAGCTCGGCGAAGGCGAATCCGGTGCCGACGAGCTTGCGGAACTCGATCGGCAGATCGCCGCAGCGGGCATGCCGGCGCCCGTTGAGGAACACGCTCGCAAGGAGCTCCAGCGCCTCAGGCACATGCAGGAAGCGAGCCCCGAGTATGGCATGGTGCGCAACTATCTCGACTGGCTGGTCGTCCTTCCATGGGGCAAGGTCGACCCCGAGGACATCGACATCGAGCGGGCCCGGCGCGTGCTCGATGAGGACCACTATGGCCTCGAGAAGGTCAAGCGGCGCATCCTCGAGTACCTCGCGGTGCGCAAGCTCAATCCACAAGGACGCAGCGCCATCCTCTGTTTCGTCGGCCCGCCGGGCGTCGGCAAGACCTCCCTCGGGCAGAGCATTGCGCGGGCGCTCGGCTTGAAGTTCGTACGCGTGAGTCTCGGTGGCGTGCACGATGAGGCGGAGATCCGCGGCCACCGGCGCACCTACATCGGGGCGCTGCCGGGCAGCATCATCCAGGGACTGCGCAAGGCCGGCACCCGCAATCCCGTGTTCATGCTCGATGAGATCGATAAGGTCTCCGCGAGCTTTCACGGCGACCCGAGCTCGGCCCTGCTCGAGGTGCTAGATCCCGAGCAGAATTCGACCTTCCGCGACAACTACATTGCACAGCCCTTTGACTTGAGTCGCGTGCTGTTCGTCGCCACGGCCAACGTGCTCGAAACGATCGCGGGACCGCTACGGGATCGCATGGAGATCATCGAGCTCAACGGATACACCGAGGAAGAAAAGCTGCAGATCGCCAAACGCTACCTCGTTCAGCGGCAGCTGAAGTCGAACGGACTCGAGGCTTCGCAGGTCGCCATCACCGATGCGGCACTGGCGCGCCTCATCCGTGAGTACACGCGCGAGGCCGGGGTCCGCGGTCTCGAGCGGCAGATCGGCGCCCTGCTGCGCAACGCCGCCGTGCAGATTGCCGAAGGCAAGACCGCCCACGTGAGCTTCGATGCAGCCGATATACAGGCGGTGCTCGGCGCGTCGCGTTTCGAGAGCGATATCGCGAGCCGCACGAGCGTTCCGGGAGTTGCAACCGGACTCGCCTGGACTCCCGTAGGCGGTGACATACTCTTCATCGAATCGGCGCGACTCCCAGGGCATGGCAAGCTCATCCTCACGGGACAGCTTGGCGATGTCATGAAGGAGAGCGCGCAGGCGGCCTTGAGCCTCGTCAAGTCGCAGGCCGAGGAGCTCGGCATCGACCCCAAGGTCTTCGACAAGAGCGACATTCACGTGCACGTGCCGGCGGGCGCGATTCCGAAAGACGGCCCGAGCGCCGGGGTCGCGATGTACGTCTCCATCGCCTCGTTGTTGAAGCGCGAGGCTGTGCGTCCGGATGTGGCCATGACCGGAGAGATCAGCCTGCGGGGTCTGGTACTGCCGGTCGGTGGCATCAAGGAAAAGACCATCGCCGCGGCGCGCGCCGGAATCAAACGGGTCATTCTTCCGGCCCGCAATCGGCGCGATCTGGAGGACATCCCGCAAAGCACACGCGAGGCGCTGCAGTTCGTCTGGGTGGAGCGCGTCGGGGAGGCTCTGGCGGTGGCCCTCGGTGGCTCGCCTCCCGCTGAATCAGAGGCCGAGCCGGCCGAAGCCACGACGCGTGGAGCGCTAGCGGCCAAGGAACGGTCGCGCACGCAGCCGAACTCGGGTCCGGTCCTTTAGCTTCCGGCTACAGGTTCGCGGCGAACCGCAGTGCGGCGCGGCGTTACCCGCGCGACTATCTGTCCGGTGAGCGGGTGGCCCGTGCATCCAACCGTTATGGGAACTGGTCTACACCGGCAAGCTTCGCCCCGGCAAAGGCGCACTGCGGAATCTCTGTGTTGCGTGCCCGTCATCCGCGCGCATCGCGCTCATTGTAATCGGATGCGGCGCTCGGTTCCCTGACCAGGACCGCGCGAGACCCCTCAGACCGCCGCCGCCCCTAATGTTCGTCGGGCAAAGCCCAGTTTCCCGCGGGCGACGACGGTCTCCCCGACCGTGACGGTGCCTTCGACGAGGGTGATGTCGCCCGCCATCTTGAGGATCTGTACCGCAATCTCCATCCGATCCCCGGGCATTACCGGAGCCAGGAATCGCATGTCATTGATGGATCCGAGCATGAGGAACTCCCCGGGCCGCAGGCCGAGGGAGGTGGTCCGCGAGAACAAGATCGAAGCGGATTACCCAAAGGCTTCGACGATCAGCGTGCCAGGCATGATGGCGAGCTCCGGGAAGTGCCCGAGGAACTGAATCTCGTTCCCGGTCACGTTCTTCAGAGTGCGGATCCGCTGCTCCGGCACGAGCTCGAGCACCGCGTCCACCATGATCATGGGAAACCGCTGCTTGAGGAGCGTGCGCACCTCGGCGAAGTTCATGAGCGGCGTACGACCATCAGATTGCATGATCCACTCGTTGTGCGTCTTCAGCGCGCCTGCAACAACATCGCCGTCGCCCGCGGCAGGAACCGCGCGTGCGGGGCGGCGGTACTGGCGTCGGAAATCATCCGCAGCGCACGCAGTCCCGCTTCCTCCGCCATTCTGAGCGGTTCGCTCTCCCGGTGGAATTCAAACACGTGATCCCGCTGCGCCGATTCGAGCGCCGTGCTGAAGAACACCAGGCCTTGCGGCGCGATCTGCGCACCGAGTGAGTCGAACAGCGGCTTGGGCATCGGCAAGTGCTCCGCCAGCATGGCCGAGATGATGCCCTGGTAAGTCACTGTCTGTCCGGGGCTCCCGCTCCGCAGCGCATCCTGCACCGCGAAGTTCACCCGGCCCGCGTGTCCGGAAGCATCGAGCAGCCGATTGGCCACAGCCACCGCCGGCGGACTGATGTCGAGGCCGGTCACGCGGATATCGGGACGCGCCTCGGCTGCGAGGAGGCTCAGTACACCGTGCCCGGAGGCGAGCTCGAGTACGGTCGCGTTCGCCGGCAGGCGCCGCAGGAACTCGTCGCGAAACATCACGACGTGCCCGATCATCGAGGGCCAGAACGCGTAGATGAGGATCGCCGCCCACATGTAAGGCACCATGTAGCCTTCGTCCTCGTAGACACCGGAAACGATTTCTGGCATCGCTTCGGGGGTGTACTTGCCGGCCCGCTCGTAGATCTGCTGCGCCTGCGCGACGCCCAGGCAGTACCTCGCGTAGCCGAGCGCCGCGTCATCGAACGCCTTCTCACCATAGGCGGCATCCGCCCAGCGTGCCAGCGGATCGAGAACCCATGAGCACAGCTCCTCGTTCGCGCGGAAAGTTGCCCTGGCGCTCGGGGCAAACATCTTGGCGCGGCGCTCGATGGCGCGGAGGAATGCTTCTGCGGTCTTCATGGTCGTGAGGCTTCTCGTTGTGAGTGGAGTCATCAATCGGCGTTGGCACGCACGTGACGAACGAGCCTGACCATCGGCCTCACAAGGTCCGTTCCGTCCCAGGGGGAGCCAAAGACATGCATATGGCCGAGCTTCACGATCCTGTCGACACCGTTGCGGCCGGCGGCCTGCGCCAGGGCGGCCTCCTTCGCATCATCGCCGACCGCGAGCCCGAGTGTCTGCACCATGCCGTCGAATCGCGCAATCGGCTCGAGCAGGTCCTCGACCAGCAGCACGCTCAGGGTTCGCCCCTGGGTCGGCATGGGAACCGTCGAGCCCGCTCCGAGCAGCAGCGTCCAGTCGGGGCTGGCCGGAAACAACGCGCGGTGGGTGCTGTCATCGAGTAACCACGAAGCCCGCGCCAGGCAGATCGCCGAGGTCAGAGCCGGATGAATCCTCTCCCGCGGATGAAATCGGTTCTCCTCCTCGAAGGCTGCGGCAAGCATCGCCGCGAATTCCGCGAGATCACCCTGCGCGCTCCGCTCGAGAAAGAGCGCCTGCGGTGACGAGCACGCCTGCTGATCGAACTGCCATACATCGCGCGCGAGCCGCCGACACCAGCTCTCCCGCTGCGGGCCACCCGACCAGCTGGGGCCATCCATCGCCGCGACCGAGAGGCGCGGACCGAACACGGCCAGGCGCGCCCACGGAGGAAACGGCAGCGCGCGAATCTCGGTGACGGCTTCGGGCCCGCCCCAGATCATCGCGCCATCGACCGCCGCCGCCATGGCACGCTGCAGGTCGGCGCGCTCGTGCTCGAAGCTCGCGATGCAGATGCGCTCGAGGAGCGCGTGGGCGCCGGCGACTTCGCTCAGCTTCTCGAGCAGTGCTCGCGTGTGCGCCACAAGGCCTGCCGGCACGCGCACCAGGCAGGCGTTGCCCCCGAGCAGCGCGCAGGAGAGAGACAGCAGCGGCTGGATCTCGATGTTGCCCGCCGGCCAGTGACCGATCAGGCCGAGCGGATACGCGCGCAAGCGCGCGTTGCGCTCCTCGTGCCAGGCGCCGTTTAGTCCCTCGACACCGAGCTCCCGGACGACCATCGGCTCGAGCGTGCCGCGCCGCAGCCACAGCCTGAGGAAAGCGACCCCCGGAATCCCATCGACCGTGGGACCGCGCAGCGACTGGCCCCAGCGTTCGAGGGTGTCGATCACCTGTGAGGGAGTGAGCGCGAGATCATGCGCTCGCTCGCGCACCCGCTGCGCCGCAGCTGTGATCTCGCGCGGGGAATCGAAGCGCTGTAGAAGATCAGACATACGCCCGTCAAACTGCCGCGGGGCGTTGCCGCGCCGTCTCAATGTTGCCGCAGCCCCTGATCTCCGCTTGCGGCACACGCTTCACGAAGCGAAAGCTGATGCCCCGCCGGCCGCAGGCACAACCGTCGTAACGGATGACCTCGGCAATGTCATCCGTCAACACCAGGAATCCGGGAAAGCTGCTGGGCAGGACGCTGCAGACCTGAACCAGGCCCTGCTGCCCTGCATCGACCGGGCGCAGTGTCAGCGGATCGCGCACGATCACCGCCGCGAACGCGGGCACGTGCTTGCAACCGTACTCGCAGTCCGGGTAGATGACGCCGACGTTCTCGACCATACCGTAGAAGTCCAGTACGCGGTCCGTAGCACAGCCGAACAGCTCCGCAACCTCCGCCGCGAACGCCGCGCGCGTCACGGCCTGATCCTGCAGCCGCTTCCAGCCACCGCTATGCAGCACGCGGATGTTGGGCATCCGCAGACGGATCCCGCGCTCGCGCAGCGGCTTCACGAAATGCTGCCAGATAACGTAGGTGAAGCCGTAGGCGAGCACCTCGGCTTCGCCCCATTTTGCCGCGAAGCCGGCGAGCCGCGACTCATCGATCCATGGCTCGCGGCTACCGTCACCGTTGAGGCAGCACACCATCTCGGTGGCGAAGGGTCGCAGTCCCTGAACCGCTGCCGCCCGCGCGCCGAGCTGCCCGCCCGCGGCGAGCGTCTCCGCGGTGTCGATGACCAGATACGGGCGGCGTCTCGATCCGATGAAGTCACTGGCGATCGCGACCACGCCCTTGACCATGCGCCTGGAGGTGGGCGCATCCAGAGCCACGCGGCTCGGTGTCTGGCCGGTAGTGGCGCTCGATGCCAGTGTGCGAATGATCTCTTCTGTCCCGACCAGCATCAGCGGGGGGCTAGCCTTGAATGCGCGGACCGGCAGATAGGGCAGATCCGCGACGCTCTCCGCAGCGCGGTAGTCTGAGGGCCACGCATCGAGGTACTGGCGCAGACGCTCATTCCTGTCTGCCGCATAGGTGAGCTGGCGCTGCAGCAGCGCGAGGAGCCGTGCCTGGTGCTCTGCGGGCTCGAGCGAGAATGTGGGAGCCGCGAGCAGCGCGTCGATTTGTTCCCCGACCCCGGCAGCGAGCGCGTTCATGTCTGCGGAATCTCATCGGTCCGGTGCGAGTCTTCCGGTGCTCCGATGCGAGTATCGCGACCGGTGGGCGTCGGGCGGGCCAGCTGCGGCAACTGCGGGCGGACGAGCTTCCCGTGGGCATTGCGCGGCAACTCCGCGACCACCGTGATGGAGTCACAGAGCCATTTCGGTGGCAGGTGGCGTCGGACGGCCGCAACCACTTCGTCCGCCGCTTCGGCGGCGACTATATACAGCGCCAGCGCCTCGCCGGCTTCCGCATGGGGCACTGCGACCGCCGCACATTCGAGTACTCCGGGTACTGCGGCGACCGTCGCCTCAATTTCCGCGAATCCCACGCGGATTCCACACATCTTGATGAATTCACCGGCGCGCCCATTGATCCAGAGATACCCCTCCGCATCGCGTGAGGCGATGTCTCCGGTGGCAAGCCAGCCGCCGCGGAACCTGCGATGGGTCTCTTCCGGCTCATCCAGGTACCCGGCGCTGATCGACTTGCCGGCGACCCACAGCTCGCCGCTCTCACCCGCCGGCACGTCCTCGCCGTCCTCACCCACGATCCGCACCGTGAGGTTATCGAGCGGCACACCGACGCTGCCCGCCTTGTCGGTGAGGCGTTGCGGCTGCAGGCACGAGATGCGGGCGGTAGCTTCGGTCTGACCGTACATGACGAAGAACTCGGCGTGCGGCACGATCGCACGCATCTGCTGTATGGCCGCGATGGAAAGTGCGCCGCCTGCCTGCAGGAAGCGGCGCAGGCTCGGCATCGGTATGGTGCGGATATTCGAGCGCCGCAGCAGGATCTGATACGCGGTCGGCACGCCGGCGAAGCTCGTGCAGCCGTACTGCGCAATGGCGCGCAGCACCTTGTCGGCGAACATGAAGCGCGAATCGAACACCACCGCGCCTCCCTGATAGAGGTGGGTGTGCAACACGCTGGCACCGAAGCAGTAACTCACCGGCAGGATCAGTAGCGCGCGCTCATCGCTCCCGAGTCGTTGGCTGCGGATGATCGCTTCGGTGTTGGCGATCAGGTTGCCGTGGCTCACCTTCACCAGCCGCGGCGTAGCGGTCGACCCGGAGGTGGCCATGAGGGAAGCCAGGTCGTCTTCGCTGCAGTCGGCGGCTGCCGGAACGTTGGAACCTGCGTGCTCTGGTCTGCCACCGAGCTCACGCAGTCCGCAGCGCGCCACCCAATCACCCCGTACACCATGTTCGGTCCACACTGCACGTGCGCGCGTCTTGCGCGCGAGCACCTCACCTGAGCCTGCGAGCGTCGTCTCGTTCAGCGGCACCGCCACCAGTCCGCCGAACATCGCGCCGAGGTACGCCAGACTGCTGAGCGGTCGCAGGTTGCAACCGATCAGTATGCGATCGCCCGTGTTGAGGCCCGCCGCGGCGAAGGTGGCTGCAAAATCCCAGATCGCGGCACGAAGCTCCGCCGCAACGAACCGCTCGCCGCTCGGCGCATCGACGAGCTCGGAACCTTGCCCGAGGCGCTCGACCAGGCGCGCCGCAAAGTTCCGCTGCGCCGAGCTCGTCATGTTCAGCTGACGGCTTTGTCGAGCCTCTTCAGACGACGGCTTTGTCGAGCCTGGCAAGCTTCGCCTGCAGGATGCGCACGATCTCGCGCACGTTCTCCATCTCCATCAGCTCATCGACGTCGAAAGTCACCCCGAACTCCTGCTCGAGGCTGCTCGCGAGCGTGACGTGGCCCATCGAGTCCCACGCACGGATGTCGCCCGGGAGCGTATTGATGGTGACCGAGCCCGGTTCCACGTCGAATGCGGCACTGAAGGCCTTCTGCACTCTGGCTAACACGTTCTGCATGATGGAGGTATCTCCCTGTGGTCCGAACCCCGATAGTCCCCGGAGTAGAGTCGCATCAGGCGACGATTGTCGTGCCGCCATCGACGACCAGCGATTGCCCGTTGACGCCCGCAGCGGCGGGTGAGCACAGAAATTGCGCGCACAGCGCCAGCTCTTCCGCGGTCACCAGTCGGCCGTTCGGCGAGCGCTGCGCAGCAGCGGCGAGGCGCGCTTCGCCTTCCGGAATAGCCCGCCACGCCTCCGTCGCCACCGCTCCCGGTGTGAGCGCGTTCGCCCTGATGCCGCGCGGGGCGAGTTCCACGGCGAGATGTCTGATCAACGACTCGAGCGCACCCTTGGAAGCGCCGATGGCCGTGTATTGCGGCAGCGCGCGCGTAGCACCGAGTGAGCTGACGGCAAGAATGCAGCTCTGGGGGGCGAACTGATTCAACAGGCGCGTGACCAGCTCGTGGAGCGCGCGCACGTTCAACGCGAATGTCCAGTCGAGGTGCCGGCCGGTGATTGACTCGACCGCGCGATGCGTACCGGTCGCCGCACAATGCACTATGCCGGCAAGTGGTGCGCCGCTTTGCCTGAGGTGCGTCTCGATGCGGGTAATGCCGTCGGCCATGGTGAGATCGGCGCGGCAAACCGTTATCGGTAAGCCTTCCTGCGCGGCGCCCGACTGCAGCTCCTGAGCCGCTTTCTCATTACGCAGGTAGTTTGCGATGACCTGTGCCCCGCCACGCGCGAACCGCTCGGAGATGGCTCGCCCGATGCCGCGGGTGCCACCGGTAACAATGAAGGTGCCGCGCAGCTCAAAGGGACTATTCGCCAGAGACAACCGCGTCACCGAGTCCTGATGGAGTCAAGATATGTTTAATGGATCTTGCCTGGGACATCTACTGTAACCTGATTTCGCCGCAGCGGAAAAATGAGATGTTTACAACTTAATCTGGCACGGTGTTGCAGGTGCTCCCCGTCACAACTTGCCCGCTGCCCGAGGGTTCACAGCCGGTCGGGACGCGATTTTGGGGGCGCGCGAGCTGCTGCGCGTCGTGCACATTCGGCTGCCAAATGATCTCGGCTGGGAGCTCGTGCAGATCGCCCGGCGCGGCGTGGACATCACCTTTGTATGCGCGGGCGGGGAGCCCGGGCTCGAGCTGCTGCGGATGCAGGGGGGAGGGATCGCGAAAGGCTCCGAGAGTGCCGCCGCATTCAAACGATCGACGGTGCCGATCACACCTTCGGTCACAGCGCATCGCGCGCGGTGCTCGCGCAGGTACCGAGCAAGGCCTCGCTCACGCAGCGCCCGCCGCATCCCACCGCCACCTGGGGAAATCGGAGGCTACCCTGGATCGGGCCCAGTGAAGGTCGGAGTACACCGTAGGTTATTGTATTAGCTCAATTTTCGAACACATGGCCGCGTCGATCCCGGTCTGAGATCCAACGACCGACCAAGCACCACACTCACGTGCGAAAATGGACAGGATGCCATTAACCAATAACGCAGATTCCTGGGCGTCCGTACAGGACCTGCGGACCTTGACACTCGATCGATTCCTTCCGCTCACGCGCATGAAGGAACTCTCCGCTTCAGCGCAACCGGTGTACAAAAACGCTGCGCCATTCCCGCACGTCGTCTGGGACAATTTCTTCGATGCGAGCCTGGTTGATGCAGTGCTGGCGGAGTTCCCAAAAGCAGGCGCCATCCGCTGGCAGAAATTCGACAACGAGCGCGAAATCAAACTCGCATCTGCCGCTGAGTCATCGTTCGGACCGGTCACCCGTTTACTTCTGTACCACCTCAATTCGATCACTTTTCTCGATTTCCTCAGCGCCGTTACCGGAATTCCAAATCTGATTTCCGATCCTGGATTCGAAGGTGGCGGACTCCATCAGATCGTGCGCGGCGGAAAATTGGGCATACATGCGGACTTCAACCGGCATAGAACCTACAACCTGGATCGGCGCTTGAATCTCCTCCTTTACCTCAACAAAGACTGGCGGGAGGAATACGGCGGGCAGCTGCAGTTGTGGAATCGCGACATGACGCAGTGCGAAGCCAAGATACTGCCGGTGTTCAACCGCGTGGTGATCTTCGGCACCACGGACTTTACGTACCACGGTCATCCCGATCCTCTGCAATGTCCGGAAGACCGGACGCGCAAGTCGCTCGCCCTGTACTACTTCAGTAACGGCCGCCCTCCTGAGGAGATCAGCGCGCAGCATTCCACGATTTTCCGTGCCCGGCACGAGGGCGAATTCAGGCCGACCCCGACGCAACGTATGCGAAAGCTTGCCCGGGATTTGCTGCCGCCGATCATTGCGCGCCGGCTGCAGCGGCGGTCGTGAGCCGCGAAGCATCGTCGCATACCATCACATTGAGCTCCGCTTGCTGACCATGTCTACCAACCTCGGCATTGGCGCCCTGGCCCTGGGCGCGCTCCTCGTACTCACCGCGGTGCTTGCTCCATACCTCCGGCGAGCCGGGCAGAACGGCCGGACGGCGAGGTGGAGTGTCGCGGCGGTTGTCGCCGGGGCCGTCCTGCTCGGCTTGGGACTGATCTCCCTGCTCGGCTCGCGACCGCCTGCCCGGTCAGCACCGGCGGTGAGCTCCATTCCGGCACCCTCACCGGTCAATCTGGTCAATGTCGCGAGCGCAGCGCTGCAGGCCTGCCCGCGCGCCACCGCGCCAGCCGTGCCGGATGGCGCCACGGCCTCGCGCGAGGAGATGGCGGCGGCGACCGCGGCATTTAAATCCTTCGACACCGCCACCAATTCTTATGCGCACTGCGTTGACGTGACCATCGAGCGCATCGTCAGCGACCATCCCGGCGCATCGCAGGACGATCTGCAGTCGTTGAGGGAGTTCGGCAGGGTGGCTCACAACACGGCCATCGACCAGGAGACGGCGGTCGCGGATCAGCTCAATGCCCAGGTTCGAAGCTACAAAGCGAAGCACCCTCAGTCATGACCGCGGGTGCCTGAGCTCGCCCGCACACGCCCGCCGCCGTGCTCGTTCACCTCATTGACGGTACCTATGAGCTATTCCGGCACTTCTATGGCTTGCGCCGGTTCAACAAGGGCGCGGATAAGCCCGCTGGAGCCGTGGTTGGCGTGCTGCACACGGTGCTGCAGATGTTCGAGGAGGGTGCCACGCACCTCGGTGTGGCTACCGATCATGTCATCGAGTCCTTTCGTAACAGCTTGTGGTCGGGGTACAAGACCGGTGAAGGCGTTGAGCCGGCGCTGCTCGCACAGTTCCAGCCATTGGAAGACTCACTCGCCGCGCTCGGCGTCGCGGTGTGGCCGATGGTGGAGCTGGAGGCCGACGACGCGCTCGCTTCCGCAGCTCGGATCGCTTCCGAGGATGCGCGCGTGGGCAGAGTGTGCATCTGGACGCCAGACAAGGATCTGGCCCAATGCGTGCGCGACGAGCGTGTGGTGCAGGTCGATCGGCGCACCCGCCGGATCCGCGACGCGGCCGGCGTGCGGGCGCACTTTGGGATCGAGCCGCACCTGATCCCGGACTTCCTCGCGCTCGTCGGGGATGCGGCGGACGGCTACCCCGGCCTCGCCGGGATCGGCCGCGTTACGGCGGCGCGGCTCATCGGAAAGTACGGCGCGCTCGAGGACTTTCCGGCGACAGTGCTCGGAGAGCGCCGGCAGCTGGCGCTGCTCTTCAAGAATCTCGCTACCCTGCGGACCGACGCACCGCTCTTCGGCGATGTCGAGGAGCTCAGATGGCGTGGGCCGCCCGCCGCTTTCGCGGACACTGCCACACGGCTGGGCGAGCCGCGACTTGCGACCCGCGCCGACAAGATTCGCCTTTCCTGAGCGGTCTGCGTGCGCCGCGAATGCCGCCGCGCGCTCACGCCGTCAGTGCAGCCGTCGCTCCCACAGTACTTCGAACGCGGGCATCACCCGATCGATGATGGCCTGGTGCTCGGGAGGCACGCGGCCCTCGCGCGCGCGGTAAGGCTCGAAGCCCGTCGAGCGCAACACCGCCTCGTACCAGTAGGGGGCCCATATCCCATCGCTGCCACGCGGCCCGGGGGGCCAGCTCAGCATGCGCGGCGTAAAGGCGATACCGAGCTCCGCGCACAGCGCCCGCAGCTGCGACTCGGGAGCCTTGAGAAACTCCGCGGCATCGATCACCGGCGGGGTGCGGCCGCAGAGCTCGCTCACGTATTGGAAGATGTCCAGCTGCTGCAGCACCCCGATATCCTCCGCGGTCACGTGTGGTCGGCTACGGATGTAGGAGATGAGGACCTCACGCGGATCGCGGATGAGGAACACGTGGGTAAGCCCCCGCAGCCAGTCGCGGCCGATATGCGGGAGCAGGTGGTGCGTCATGTGCTTCTGGTACCAGATTGCCTTGCCTTGCGGCACAGGTCCCACCAGCCGTGCAGCAACCTTGCGCCAGTCGGGCTCACCGGCCGCGATGACTGCCTCGCGCCCGGGATGATCGAGGCCGGTGTGGGCGAGATAGTGGGCATACAACGGCTCGTCCACGACCGCGCAGTCGCCGCGGTTCTCCCACGAGCGCATCATCGCGGTGGAGATGTTGCGGGGACCTGACCACATCGCGAGCCGCAGCGGCGTCATGGCGGGACCTGCGCAGCGATGTCACGCTCGATGAGGCGTAGGTACAGCTGCTGGAGGCGCTCGACGATCGGTCCGCGCCCGTCACTGATGCGGCGACCGTCGATCTCGACGACCGGGGCAATGCCGGCGTAGGTACCGGTGATGAATGCCTCCTCCGCGGAGTAGGTTTCGGTCAGACTGAAGTTCTTCTCGAAGGCCGGGATACCGTTCTCGCGGCACAGGCGCAGCACGTTGGCGCGCGTGATACCGGCGATGCAATAGTTGCCGCTGGAGGTCCACACCTCATCGTGGCGCACTATGAAGAAATGGGTCGAATTGCAGGTGGCGACGAAGCCGTGCGGGTCGAGCATCAATGCCTCGTCGGCCCCCGCCTTGGTCGCCTGGATGCAGGCGGTGATGCAGTTGAGCTTGGAGTGTGAGTTGAGCTTCGGATCCTGAACGTCGGGCGCGCCGCGGCGCACGTGCACGGTGAAGAGCCGCACCCCCTGCATCAGCAGCTCGGGCCGCGGCAGCTTGTACTCCGGGATGATGACCACGGTCGCCGCGCCGATGCAGGCGCGCGGGTCCTGGTAAGGCGTGCCCTTCAGTCCCCGCGTCACCATGAGCCGCATGTGCACGCCCTCGGTCATGCCGTTTGCCGCAAGCGTCTGGTACAGAGCCGTGGTGAGTGCCGCGCGGTCCATACCGACATCGAGATCGATCGCCTTGGCGGCCTCGTACAGGCGATCGAGATGCGCCCCGAGGAAGGCGATCCGTCCGCGATGCACCCGCAGGCCCTCCCACACTCCGTCCCCGAGGATGAACCCCGAGTCAAACACCGAAACCACCGCCTGTGCGCGCGGACGCAGCTCACCGTTCACGTAAATGCGGATGTCGCGGTTGCGCGGGTCGTCGGTTGCGTGGTGCGTGCCCTGTGTCATTCCTTCACCTGCTCTTCGCACTGGCGGGAGCGGATTCTAGCGCGCGAGGGCGCTGCCACGTTCGGATCTCCGGAGCTCACCGGCGGGGCGGGAGCCGCCACCGGGTAAGTCCCCTGCCCGTGTTTGCTCCTGGCCGCAGCGACTGATCTACTTCACCCGATGCCAGCCATGAATGGGGTGTACCTGCTGCTTGCGGTCGTGGCCGCGGTCGGGGTGTGGTTTATCGGCCGCTGGTGGTTCCTCGAGCGCGGCCGGGGTGTGCTGCGTGGCATGCGCCCGGTAGATCTCGTCACCGGCTTCCTCACCGACTTCTTCGACACACTCGGCATCGGAGCCTTCGCACCGACAACCGCCATCTTCAAGCTGCAGCGCCGCATGGCGGATGACGAGATTCCCGGCACGCTCAACATCGGTCATGCGCTCCCGACCGTCGTCGAGGCTGTGATCTTCATCGCGATCGTCACGCTCGACCTCACGACCCTCGTCGCGATGATCGCAGCGGCGGTGGCCGGCGCCTGGCTCGGAGCGGGCCTCGTCGCTCACGCCCCGCGGCGAGTCATTCAGATCGGCATGGGCGTGGCATTGCTGGTTGCCGCTGGGCTGCTGCTAGCGAAGAATCTCGCCTGGCTGCCCGCGGCCGACGGCTCGGCGCTCGGTCTTTCCGGCGGGTTCCTGCTGTTCGCCGTCTGCGTCAACTTTCTGCTCGGCGCCCTGATGATGATCGGCGTCGGGCTGTATGCGCCCTGCCTGATCCTGGTGACATTACTCGGCATGAACCCGCTTGCCGCCTTCCCGATCATGATGGGCTCGTGCGCACTGCTGATGCCGGTCGGTGGCGCGCGGTTCATACGCGCGGGCCGCTACAGCGCGGGCGCGGCCCTTGGCCTCACCCTCGGCGGAATCCCAGGCGTGCTCTGCGCCGCCTTCATCGTCCGGTCGCTCTCGATCGAGTGGCTGCGCTGGCTCGTGGTGGTGGTCGTGATCTACGCCGCGGTGTTGATGCTGATGTCGGCGCGCAGGCCGGCGGTCGCGCCCCCCTCTACCTCTCCCCGGCCCGATCCCCTACATTCGCACGATGCGTGAGACCATCGACGAGTCGGCTGCCGCTACCACCGGGTTGACTTACCCCTTCGCGAGCGCTCCCGAGCCTGGGCATGCGCTCAGCGTCGCCTGCGGCATCATGTGGCTGCGCATGCCGCTGCCCTTCACCGGACTCAACCATATCAACCTCTGGGCGCTCGACGACGGTGCCGGCTGGACCCTCGCCGACACTGGCATGCAGACAGCGGATACGGCGACTTACTGGCAGCAGGCGCTGGCAGGACCCCTCGCGCGGCGGCCGGTGGCGCGCGTCATCTGTACGCACATGCATCCCGATCACATCGGCATGGCGGGGTGGCTCACGCGGCAGTACGACTGTCGGCTGTGGACCACGCGACTCGAGTACCTCACGTGCCGCATGCTGGTCGCCGACACCGGTCGCGAAGCGCCCCAGGACGGCTTGCGCTTCTACCATGCTGCCGGTTGGGATGAGGATGCGCTCGCCAGCTACAAGGCGCGCTTCGGCGCCTTCGGCAAGGCCGTATACGCGCTGCCGGACAGCTACCGCCGCATCGTCGATCGCGAGGAGCTCGCCATCGGTGGCCGGACGTGGCGCGCGGTGATCGGCCGCGGCCACTCCCCCGAGCACCTGTGTCTGTACTGCGCGGAACTCCGGGTGTTGATCTCGGGCGATCAGGTGCTGCCGCGCATCACCTCCAACGTTTCGGTGTTCCCGACCGAGCCCGAGGCGAATCCGCTCGAGGAGTGGCTCGAGTCGCTCGCCTCGATCGGTAAGCAAGTTCCGGACGATGTGCTGGTGCTGCCCTCGCACAACGAGCCATTCCGAGGGCTCCACGCGCGCCTCGCGGCCCTCATCAGCGGACATGAGCAGCGCCTCGCCCGCATGCGCGAGGAGCTCGCCACGCCCAGGCGCGCCATTGACGTCTTTGGCGTGCTGTTTCGCCGCCACGTAGGCGCGGACATGCTGATCATGGCGACCGGGGAAAGCGTAGCGCACCTCAACTGTCTCATCGCAAGACACCTCGCGGTGCGCGAGCTCGACGCATCGGGCGTTGCCTGGTACCGCCGCACCTGAAGGCACGCTTAAGGCGCGCGCAGCGGCCTCGGCCTCCCGTACACTTCGCTCATGCAGGGTCAGACCCCCCTCACCACCATTGCCGAGCAATCGGGCTTTCGCCGTACGGGACGGAGCGATGAGGTAACACGGCTGTGCGCGGCGTTCGCCGCTGCCTGGCCGCACGAGGTCCGCAGCCTCGAGTTCGGTCACTCGGCAGAAGGGCGCCCGATGAGGGCCCTGGTCGTCTCGCGCGCCGATGCGCGCTCGGTGCCGATCCTCATGATCCAGGCCGGCATCCACCCGGGCGAGAGCGATGGCAAGGACGCGGGCTTCATCGCCTTGCGCGAGATGCTGGTGGAAAGCGCCTGGCGCAAGGTGCTGGAGCGCATCGCGATACTCTTCGTGCCGGCCTTCAACATCGATGGCCACGAGCGCTTCGGCCGCTGGAACCGACCCAACCAGAACGGCCCCGAGGAGACCGGCTGGCGCACCACGGCGCAGAATCTCAACCTCAACCGCGATTACGCCAAGGCGGATTCGCCGGAGATGCGGGCGCTCCTCGGGCTGATCCGCAGCTGGGATCCGCTCGTGTGCGCCGATCTGCACGTGACCGATGGCGCCGATTTCCAGCCCGATATCTCATTGCAGGCCGAGCCGACCAATCAGGGCGACGCCCGGCTCTACCCCGCCGGCCGCGAGATGCGCGCTGCATTGATCGCGAAGCTCGCCGCGCAGGGCTCGCTCCCCCTCCCCTTCTACCCTGACTTCGCCGTGACCGACGATCCCGGCTCGGGCTTCCTGCTCACGGTGTACTCGCCGCGCTTCTCGACCGGGTACTTCCCGCAGCGCAACCGCTTCACCGTTCTGGTCGAGACGCACTCGTGGAAGGACTACGCCACGCGCG
>Ga0126381_100003907_pt1 | contig 16152 bp, 11 predicted proteins | sample PanSoiMetPlot_28_FD_96465 | JGI IMG/M metagenome (GOLD analysis project Ga0126381, IMG submission 96465) | Tropical forest soil microbial communities from Panama - MetaG Plot_28 | ecosystem: Environmental > Terrestrial > Soil > Tropical forest > Bulk soil | place: Panama | collected 2016-02-17 | reverse complement strand
TGCTCCAGATGGACGGCTGCTTTGACTTCCGGAAGCTCGGCCAGCATCGCATCGGGCGCCGGAAAAGCCGTGTACGACATCGAAGACGGCGGCTGGCCGGGAGGGTTGATGGACTGTTCGACCCGATAAAGATTCTCCGTTCCCGGAATCCATTTGTCGTAGGACAGCTCGTCCCTCAGGAAGAGGATGATGAAAACCGCGCAGGCGAGCCCCACCGTCAGACCCGCGATATTGATGAAGCTGTAGAGCTTGTGGCGGGAGAAGTTGCGCAGCGCGGTGATCAGATAATTGTGGAGCACCTTGTTTCCTCCATGGGCGGCCCCGCGCCGTCCACCTGGTCCACGGCCCGCCATGATGGGCGAGAGAGCAGACTGTCATTCACTTCCGCCGCAGATTTCGCGGCCGCTAATCTCCTCTCAGCAAAAAGCGTACCTACTTTACCGATAATGAAATCAATGGCTTAGCGTGCATGAATTTTTCGACCTGTCCGCACGCGTGCAGTGCTGTCCGGATGCGGACGGTTGCCGGCCTGGCCCATCCAGCCTCTCGTCCTTGTCCAAGCGAATGAAGGCAATCGTCGTGGCATGTGACTAGGGGCTGAGCTCTTGTCTGAAAAAAGCGACCACTTTCGGCCACGCATCGGCATGGGCGGCAGCTATTCCGGCAGGCGTGCCGCCCAACGATCCCAGGTGCTGGTAATGCGGACTGGACGGATCGATCGGCAGGCCGAAGACCTCATGCCCCGCATCGGGATATTTGAGGACCACGGCTATGGGCCTGGAATGAGCGGCCAACCGTTCCTGAATCTGGTCCGCCATCGGGCAGGATGGCCACAAACTGTCTGCTTCACCGCAGACCAGCATGATCTTCGCCTTGATCCGTTCCACGGGAATCTGAGCGCCGGGATGCCGGCCAACATCAGCAAGCGCATTCCGGTATTGAGCAAAAATATTCGTTTCACCGCCGTGCCGGGCATACGGCAAATAAGCCAGTGGCTTTCCATGCTCCAGCCAGCCGGGATGCATCTCGCGCGTGTAGGCAATTCCGGGCCACACCACGCTTGTCGGTTGGGTCGCGACGACTGCCTTTAAACGCATGTCCCGGCTGGCCGCGAGCAAGGCCGCCTCAGCACCCTTTGACCCGCCCAATATTCCAATTCGCGCACCGTCTATATCCTGTTGCCTGCGCATCCAGCCAAGCGCATCGGAAAATGTCTCGAGGGGAACGCCTACCAGCTTTTGGGGCAATCCTGGGCAGCCGAAATAGCAAAGTTGGAGAACGCTGAAGCCTTCGCCCGCCAAAGCGGTCGCCATGTTCTTCGTCAACGAACCAAGCCCGCCCTCCGAACCGGACAACAAAAGTATTGCCGGATGCGGCCCGGCTCCGGCAGCAGGGAAATAATTGGCGTAGATACGCCCATCGGAAATTCGCGTTCCGGCCGGCCCCGGGTCACTTATCTCGGGCGTCGGCGGAGTGTGAAGATCCTGAGCCGTGCCTCCGCTTGCCGATGCAAGAATGAAAAGTGCCGACATCCCTTGTGACAACCGCATGAACGCCTCCCCCCGCCGGGTAGCGGCTCACTCATATCTCAGCGCATGGATAGGGTTCGCGCGCGCCACGCGTCGGGCATGAGCGAACACGGTCACCCAGGCGATCACCAGCGCAGCCAGGCCCGCGCCTACGAAATAAAACGGATTGAGGCTGATACGGTAGGCATACCCTTCGAGCCAATTGCGCAGATAATAATAAGCCACCGGCCAGGCGATAAGGTTGGCGACCAGCACCGGAATCGAGAACTGCCAAAGCAGCATCAGCACTATGTCGCGGCTCTTGGCGCCGAAGCTCTTGCGGATGCCGATCTCCTTGGTCCGCCGCTCGGTCGAAAACGCCGCCAGTCCGAACAGGCCCAGGCAGGCGATGAAGATGGCGATGCCCACGAAGATGCCGAAGATCTTGCCCTGCTGCTCGTCGGCCAGAAACTGCTTCTCGAAATCGACTTCCAGGAAATGCCGGTTAATGGCAACTGCGGGTTGGAAGGCGTGCCAGATGCGGTCGATAGCGGCAAGCGCCTGCGGCACGCCCGATGCCGGCACCTTCACCGAGATCCAGTCCAAGCCGTCGCTGATAAAGGAAAAAAAGGTGGGCACGACGAATTTGCGGTCGCCTTCGAACTTGAAGTCGGACACCACGCCCACGATGGTGGCGCGCACCTTGTGCGTAAGGTCGCGCCCGGCATCGCTGGCGAAGAAAATCTTGCCTATCGCGCTTTCCGGCGAAAAGCCAAACCGCCTTGCCGCCGACTCGTTGATGACGACATTGTACGGAGAATGCGGGTGCGCCATATCCCTCCATGTCAACGCCCGCCCGCTCAGAACCTTGACGCCATAGATCGAGAAGAAATCCGGTCCGGTCCCCACCGTACGCATCACGATGCTGGCGGGTTCGCCCGGCACATTGATCACGTCATTGCTGTTGTTGCCAGAAAATGGCACGTCTCCCGACAGCGTCGCGCCCTTGAGCGCGGGGTCGACGGCAAGCGCGCGCACCATGCTCTGGCCCGCGCTGGGCGTGGCCGCATTGGCGTTGATCACCACGATCCCATCCTTGCTGAGGCCAAGATCCATCGCATGGGCAAACGATATCTGCACGAACACCACCAGCGCCGCGATGCCCAGGCCGATCGAAACCGCGAACTGCACCACCACCAAGCTGGTGCGCACCATCCCGGAACCGTGGGTGGCGGCAGCATTGTTTCTGAGTGCCGAGGCGGGACGGAAGCCGGAAAGTATCAGCGCCGGATAGGCGCCCGCCACCAGGCCGGTCAGGACCGCGACGCCCAATAGCGCCAAAATAAGCGGCCAATCCGAGAGAAAGTGAAAGGCGATAGGCTTTCCCGCGATGCGGTCGAAGAAAGGCAGAAGCGCCGCGGTGAGAAGAAGCGCCAGTGCGAACGAGATTACCGCGATCAAGACCGACTCGCTCAGGAACTGCACCACCAATTGTCCGCGCCTTGCGCCCACCACTTTGCGCAGCGAAATCTCGCGTGCCCTGACCAACGCCCGCGCGGTCGCGAGGTTGGTGAAATTGAAACAGGCGACCAGAAGGATCAGCACCGCAATGGCGGCGAAGCCATAGACCATGGTCCAGCTTCCGCCAGGCGTCATGCCGCCGAAATGGTCGCTGGTAAGATGCGCGTCACGGAAGGGCGTGAGGTGGGGCGTCATGATCTGATCTGCCGCAATCCGCATGCCGGCCAGTTTGGCGAGATCGACCGAACGGTCGATCAACGCCACGAACTTCTTCTCCACCAGCTTCGGGTCGGCCCCCGGCGCGAGTTCCACATAGCCGTAGCCGCTGCTGGAAAGCCAATCCTGCTTCCTTGTCTGCGACATCGGATCGGCGGTGGAGGTGTTGGGAATGAAGACGTCGCCGATCAACTGGGTATTGTGCGGAAGATCACGCATCAGACCGGTCACAAGCATATCGGCCTGGCGGATGGTGCAACCCTCGACGCCGGGTCCGAATTGGCAGCCGCCCACCACATGCAGGGTCTTTCCGATCGCGGACACGCCGCCCCCGAAATATTTCTTCGCCATGCTTTCGGTGATCACCGCCGATTCCGGCTGGGCGAACACGGTCGCCGGATTGCCCTGTATGAGAGGAAGCCGGATTTTCTGGAAGAAATTCGGACTCACGACATCGACATGATCGAGGAACTGGCGGTCGCGCAGCGCCACGGTCATCCGCCGTGGCTCGAGATGGACCGCCGTCTTCACCTCGGGGATTTGCGCCTGCATCGCATCCGGCATCGGGAACGACGCGCTGGTGCTATTGAGCGGTGGCTGGCCGGGAACATGGAAGGTCTGCTCGATGCGATAGAAATTATCCGTGCCCGGGATCCAGCGGTCATAAGAAAGCTCGTCCCTAAGCAAAAGGACGATGAAGATCGCGCAGGTCAGCCCCACCGTCAGTCCCGCGATATTGATGAAGCTATAGAGCTTGTAGCGGGCGAAGCTGCGCAGTGCCGTGATAAGGTAATTGCGGAACATTTTTACCTCCCCAAGGGCGGCGAAAAAATGGGCCATCCGGATGCTTTCGCCTCGACGGTTGGAAATCGAGTGCGGCCCCGGATGGCCCGCAAGCCCGATGCGCATGACAGTGAGCGTGTCGCCAAGCGATCGGCCATTTGATTCACAATACTTGCCGGATGCTCTCCGTGACGATGGCGCCGTCCAGGAGATTGACGATCCGGTGGGCGTATTCGGCGTGAGAGTGAGAGTGCGTCACCATCACGATGGTGGTGCCCTCTTCGTTCAACTGGGTAAGAAGTTGCATCACTTCTTCGCCATTGGCAGTGTCGAGATTGCCGGTGGGTTCGTCCGCAAGGATCAGCTTGGGCCGTTTGACCACGGCGCGGGCAATGGCCACGCGCTGCTGCTGGCCGCCGGAAAGCTGCGACGGCATGTGGCGGGCGCGGTGCGAGATCTTCATCCTTTCCAGCGCCTCGCCGACCCGCTTCTTGCGCTGACCCGCGGGCACGTCCTCGTGATAGAGCAACGCCAGCTCCACATTTTCCGAGACGTTCAATTCGTCGATCAGGTTGAAGCTCTGGAAGACGAAGCCGATCGCCTGTTTGCGCAGGGCCGAAAGCCGGGCTTCGGAATAGCCGGCGATATTCTCGTTGCCGAACCAATATTCGCCGCCCGAGGGCGAATCCAGCATCCCCACGATGTTGAGCAGCGTGGACTTGCCGCAGCCCGACGGTCCCATCACCGCCAGGAATTCTCCGTCATGCACGTCCAGGCTCATCTCGCGGATCGCGAGCGTTTCGACCTCGTCGGTGCGATAAGTTTTTTCCAGATTTTTCAGCCTGATCATGTGCCTTCGACCTTTCAACCGCCAGAATTTGCCTTCTCGAATTCGACCCGGTCCATTTTCTGATAGGCCTCGTAGCCCGAGACGATCACCTTCTCGCTGGGGCTCAAGCCATCCACCACTTCCACGAATTGCGGATTGCGCCGGCCCAGTCGCACATTGCGCTTGCTCGCGGAGCGGCCATCCGGGGCGACGACAAACACCCAATTGCCGCCCGTGTCCTGATAGAAGGGGCCGTTGGGCAGCATCACCGCCTGGCTCGCGCCACCCAGTTCGACTCGCATGTCCATTGCCTGGCCCACATGGATGCCGGTCGGCGCTTTGCCCGCGAAATGAAAATCCACCTTGAAGGTGCCGTTCGTCACCTGCGGATAGACTTTGGCCACCTGGGCCTTGAAATTCTCGCCATCCGCGCTGAACAAAGTCTCCTGCCCCAGATTGATCCGGCCCAGATAGAATTCATCCACGTCTGCGGTGAGCTTGAAGCGGTCGGCGGAATTCACCTGCCCCAGCACCGCGCCTGGCGACTTGTTCTGGCCCACTTCCGCATCCAGCGCGCTCAACTGGCCGTCCATCGGCGCGCGGATGGTGAGCGCCTCCACGCCCGCGCTGGCGACGGCCGCGCTATTGTCGGAATTGCCCCCGGTCACCTGCGAGGCGCGAATGCCCTGCTCGGCGTCGCGCGAGGCGATGGTGGCCGCGCGCAGCTTCACATAATATTGGTAATCGGCCTGCTCCTGCTTGTAGACGCTGGGCGCGATCGCATTTCCGTCCAACAGGATCTTGTCGCGGATCAGATCGTTGTTGAGCCGGCTGATCTCGTGATCGATGTCCAGGATATCGTGCTGATATTTGAAGCGGGTCTGCTCGAAGGTGAGCTGCTGTGCCGCCACCTGCAATTGCAGCGCCGGATTGGAGAGGACCACCAGAGCCTGGCCCTTCTTCACCATGGCGCCGTCCTCAACCAGCACCTGTTTCACCGTCCCGCCCTGCGCGGTGGTCAGATAGTCGATGATCAGGGGCGCCACCGCGCCACGGACCGCGATGAAATCCTCGAACGGTCCTTTGGTCACCGTGCCGATGGTGAGTTGGTCGACGGGCACGCGATAGACGCTGCCGCCGGGGCCGGACAGCGCCCACACCGCCGCGCCTGCAGCCACAGCCAAGACGGCGGCGGGCAAGATCAGCCGCTTCCACAGCGGCGTCTTCGCCACGATCCGGTCCATCCCACTGAGCGCGGGACGCGCCTCTTCGCGCTTGGTCCAGTTCGTGAGACGGCTTTTCCAGTCCGGCTTTTGTCTGATGACGTCCATGGTTTCTATCTATCGCTTGGTATCTTGTAATGCAAGCTATCTTGTAGAAGCAACTACGCGCCAACGAACGCTTGTCATGATTAATCGCAAGGTCCGTGCCAGATATTTTTACCTCATTGATTCAACGCCTTATCGGTTTCCGCTCGAAAAACCCTGTCCGCTGGCGTACGGTCCTGGTGAGACCTGTCCGCTGGCGTACACATGAACAGCCCTGCTTTTTCCGGCCGTATCCTGGTGGTGGATGACGATAAAGATGTGCTCAATGCTGCCCGCCTGCTCCTGAAGCGGCATTTCTCCTCGATCGAGACTTTGAGCGATCCCTCAGCTCTTCCCCAATTGGCGCGAGCCGGCGCATTCGACGTTCTGCTGCTGGACATGAATTTTTCGCCCGGCGCCGATGACGGGGGCGAGGGCCTCGGCGCGCTCTCCAAAGTTCTGGCGATCGACAAAAATGCCGTGGTGATTCCGGTGACCGCGCACAGCGATGTGGAGTTGGCGGTCGAGGCGATGAAGCGCGGCGCCGCCGATTTCGTGACCAAGCCGTGGGAGAATGAGAGGCTGCTGGCGACTTTGCGCTCGGCGCTCAATCTGCGCCGCTCGCGGCTGGAGGCCAACGAGCTGCGTGTGGTCAATCGCGGGCTTGCCGCGGCCACCCACGCGGGACGCGAGATCATCGGCACCTCGCCCGCCATGCTGAAAGTCTTCAACGCCATCGCCCGCTCCGCACCGACCGACGCCAATGTGCTGATCCTGGGCGAGAACGGCACCGGCAAGGAATTGGTGGCGCGCGAAATCCACCGCCAGTCGCGGCGCGCGAGCGAAGTTTTCATGCGGGTCGATCTAGGTGCGCTGTCGCCTTCGCTGTTCGAAAGCGAATTGTTCGGCCATCGCCGCGGCGCGTTCACCGACGCCAAGCAGGACCGTGTGGGCTATTTCCGCGCCGCCACCGGCGGCACGCTGTTCCTGGACGAGATCGGTAATGTGCCGCTGCACCTCCAGACGAAGCTGCTCACGGCGCTGGAACGCCGCGAAGTCGTGCCGGTGGGCGCGGAAAAGGCCGAGCCCATCAATGTGCGCCTGATCAGCGCCACCAACATGAAGGCCGAGCGCCTGAATGACGAGAACTTGTTCCGGCCCGACCTTCTCTACCGCATCAACACGGTGGAGATCGCCCTTCCCCCGCTGCGCGAGCGGCCGGAAGATGTGCCGCTTCTGCTGGAACATTACGCCGGCGTCTATTCCCAGAAATACAATCTGCCGGCCAAGCGCGTCGGCGCCGCTCTGATGGACAGGCTTTCGGCCTATGCCTGGCCGGGCAATGTGCGCGCGCTCCGCCACGCGGTGGAACGCGCCGTGATCCTGTCCGAAGGGCCGATGCTCACCGAGGCCGATTTTCCTTTCGCGGAGGAGAGCCAGAATGACGCCGCCTCCGGGTCCTCGCGCCTGGACCAGGTGGAGAAAGATACCATCGCGCGGGCGCTCATCCGCCACAATAATAATGTGAGCCGGGCGGCCCAGGCGCTGGGTCTTACGCGCACCTCGCTCTACCGGCGGATGGAGAAATATGGCCTGGGGTCCTAAAGTCGATAATCCCATGCGCCGCGCATCTTTCCGGCCGCCCGATCGGGTCTTTTGGCCTCTGGCGTCCGCGCGCTGCGGCTTCGGACCGCTTGCCACTCATGGGCTGTTCAAGCCCACATCGCTTCTCGCTCCTAGCCGGAATCCAAAACCCATAGCGTCGCGGCCATGCGTCTATTGAGTTTAGGCCCCAACCGTTTCCGCATCGGGATAGCGCTGCGCATCGCGCTTCTGATCTTCACGATCATCCTGTTGGCCTGGATGATTTCACGCACGGATTGGTATGTGAGCATGGGGCTTGTGGCCGCCGCCGCGGCCGCCGAGACATTGCTCCTCATGCAATACGCGACAAGATGGTCGCGCGAAGTGACGCGCTTCCTGGAGGCCGTTTCGTTCGACGACAGTACTGCGCGCTTCTCCAGCATCACCGGCGACCGGGCGTTCCAGAATCTGGGCATAGCGATGGGGCGGGTTATGGAGCGGCTGGCACGCGGCCGCGCCGAGCGCGAGGAACAGGGACAATATCTCCAGGCTCTGATCAATCACGTGCCCGTGGCGCTGCTCTCGGTGGAGGATTCGGGCGCGGTCCAGCTCTTGAACTTCGCGGCCCGCCGCCTGTTCGAGGGACCATGCGTCAACCAGGGAGAATTCTTGCGCTATGGCGAGGGTTTCGCGGCCGGCATCGAGAATCTCAAGCCCGGCGACGGCGCCATCCTGCGCATGGAGCGGCGCACGGGTGTTCTGCAATTGAAAGCCGTCGCCACCGATCTCACGCTGATGGGAAGGCGGCGCCGCCTGATCTCGCTTCAGAACATCGAGAATGAGCTGTCGGCCCACGAACTGGTAGCGTGGCAGACCGTGATCCGCGTGATGGCGCACGAGGTGATGAATTCGCTCACGCCCGTGACATCGCTGGCCGAGACCGCCGAGGGCCTGATTGCTCAGGTGGCTGAGAAGATGCCCGAGGACGATCCCAACCGGCCGGCAATGATCGATGCCGGAGAGGCGCTGGAGACCCTGGCACGGCGCAGCGAAGGGCTGCTTCATTTCGTGCAAAACCACCGGCGCATCACCAAGCGGATGGTGGCCGATATCGAGCGGGTGAGGATCGAGCGCATCTTCGCGCGCCTGGGGCGGCTGCTCGCCGCCGATCTGGCCGCCCGTGCCATCGAGCTTTCTATTTCGGTCGAGCCCGCAAACCTGGAAATCGAGGCCGATGCCGAATTGGTTGATCAGGCCCTGATCAATCTGGTGCGCAACGCCATCGATGCCTTACGCGATACGCATGAGGGCAGGATCACGCTCGGCGCCGCGCGCGACCTGGACGGCCGGGTCGTGATCTCGGTGGCAGACAATGGGCCGGGCACTGCGGCCGCACAGCGCGATAAGGTCTTCGTTCCCTTCTTCACCACCAAGCGCCAGGGCAGCGGTGTCGGCCTGACGCTGGCCCGCCAGATCGCCACCTTGCACGGCGCGACCATCGCCATTTCCGACACGCGCGGCGGCGGCGCGACGGTCAGCATCCGATTCTGATACAGTCGCCTCGCAAGCGGGCGTCCGACATGGCGGCGCGGCGCGATGGGGTCGGCATGGCGCAATACAGGATTCTTTCCCTGGATGGTGGCGGGTCTTGGGCGCTCATCCAGGTCAAGGCGCTGATCGATCTTTACAGCCACGCGGGCGATGGCACGGACATTACCGGCCATCAGATCCTGAAAAAATTCGACCTGATCGTCGGAAATTCCGGCGGCACGCTGACCCTGGGCGGCCTTCTGCTCGATATGACGCTGTCGGACCTGCTGGGCTTTTTTCTGGACGAGGGGAAACGCAAATCCATTTTCGCGAAGGCGAGTTTCTGCGCCGATCCCGCTGCCCACATTCTGAGGGTGCTCAGGGCCGGACTCGGCGCGAAATACAGCGCCCGGGCCAAGCTCAAGGGATTGAAAACCATGCTGGGGGCCACCGGCGAGCGCAACTTATCGACGATGCCGGCCCTGGTCGGCGGCAATTATGCGGGACGCAATCCCGATTTCGTCTTCTGCGGCTTCGATTACGACATGAACCGGGAGACTTTCTTCCGCTCCAATCTCGACAGCCTGGCCGCAAGCCGATCGGCTGCTCCCATGGACACCACTGTCGCGCTCGCGATCCACGCCTCCACCAACGCGCCGCTGAACTATTTCGATGCGCCCGCCCAGGGGTTGAACCACGCGCGCTATTGGGATGGAGCGATGGGCGGATACAACAATCCGGTTCTGGCGGGAACGATCGAGGCTCTGGCAAATGGCGCGGATCGCTCGCAAATCCTGGCCTTGAGCATCGGCACGGCCAGTGTGGCCTTGCCTTTGCAAACGCATCGGCCGAACGAGGACTCCAACTTCGTTGCCGCGCCGCAGAATTCGAATATCGTCAACGATCTCAAAAGGGTTGCCGGTAGCATTCTTGACGATCCGCCGGATGCCGCAAGCTTTCATGCCCATGTCATGCTCGGTTGTCCGCTTCCGGCGCTCGGGAGCAAGACGCCCATCACCAGCGGGCGCATTTTCCGGCTCAATCCTCTGGTCCAACCGCTCCCCGGAGACAACACGGCCCCCTGGAAGCTGCCGGCCGGCATTTCGGATGACGACTTCAGCAAGCTGGTAAACCTGCAAATGGACGCGGTCGAGCAGGATCAGGTTCTGCTCATAGCCAAATTCTGCGATGCCTGGCTGGCGGATGGTGTGCGCAACCAGGGAATCCGCGTCGTCCGCGAAACCTTGTTACCGGACATCGGCTTCGCCACCTATTCGCAAGCAAAAGCGGCCTGGCTTGCCGCGTGCGCAGGCCCTCACTTCCCCGGCGCGAACGCAATCGCTTGAAGCTGTGTGCGGTCGGGCTTGACCGCCCAATCATAAAGCGCCACTGCCTGGTCGATCGGATCGTTCAGGTCCTCCGACAACAGGAAACGGTCCTTCACCATTTCTTTGGCCACCGCCGTCACCTTGGCGATGTATTCGTCGCGGCTCTTGTAGCGCTCGGCAATGGAAAGCCTGGAGTCGCCATTCTTGATCCTCTCTTCTTTCGTGCGCGCCATGGGATGGAACGAGCCCATCTCGCCGAACAATTGATCGGGCCGCCCGATTGCGGGATCGCGGAAATTCCAGCCGCCATAGGTGCCCACCGGGAAGGCGATGGCGGGCAGCCGGATTCCGGCGCGGCTGTTGCCCGCCTCATCCACCGCCGGCACCAGCCCCACATAGACCTGACCGACCTTGGGCGGCTCGTTCAGCACGATGCCCTTGCTCCATTCCGGCCCGAAATCCAGGCGATAGGTCTTCAAGTACGGCACCGGGAAATGCACGCCGGGAATCTTGGGCCAGCCCGCCTTCCCGGTCGGTACCAGCGTGCCGTCGGCGATGTGGGGGATGCGGTTGTCGGGCGGCGCGGCACCCTTGGTTACCCAGTCATCCATGTCCTTGAGCAGCGCGCGCACGATGGGATTGCGGCTCACGGGATTGTTGAATGCCGCCGCGCCCGGAAACTGCTTGGGCGGCATCGGCCCGAACGCGTGCGGACCCGAGGAGACGAAATAGATGCGCGAATCCGATGGAGGCGCGATGTCGCGCGTGCCTGTCACGTCGGTATGGATCAGCGAGCCGCCTCGGTTGAAATATTCCGAGTTGGAGAAGATGTGGAACAGCTTGGGCCGCACATGGCGCGCCTCCGCCCGGGCGAGTAGCGAGCCCGTCTGACCCGTGACCGGATCGGTTTCCACGCCGTCGGTGAATGGGAACATGTCCACCGGATAGAAGAAATCGAAGAATTCCTCGGCGTCGCGCGACGCCTGGCCGAAGCGGTAATTGAACGAGCCCCTGCCCGCGCCGCCCACTTCGTCGATCACGCCATCGAAAACGATCTTGCCCTGCTCGTCCTCGTTGAAGCCTTCATAGAGGAACTGGCGCAGGAACCGTCCCGACTGCGACACACCCCAGCCATAGGCCGTGGTGATGCCGGGCATGGGGTTGCCCGCGCCTCGGTCGTGCTTCAAAAAACTGATCAGGTCGCGCGTGCCCGAAAGGCCCGTCCCCACCACGCGGGGGTCCTTGGCCCGATAGACCACGTCATAGATGCGCCCCATCTGGAAGCCGCCATCCAGCGCGACTTCCGTGCCGTTCACGAAATGCCATTTGCCGCGCGGGATCACCTGTGGCTTGTCGGCGGCATTGTCCCTCACAGTCATGACATTGTCGGGGCTGTTCTCGTCGTCGATCGGATAGGCAAAATGATTGCGGTCGGCCAAGGATTGGGTAGGCGAGCGGTCATTGGGCACGAAGTTGGCGCGCACCAGTCCGGTAATCTTCTTTCCGTTCTCGGTGGCGATGGGCTGGTCCATGCGCATCTGGCCGGGCGGTACGTCCCATTGCCAACCCATCCAGAGCAGCGTCCAGCCTTGATTCATCAGCGCGCCGTCGCCGATCTCTTCGGCTGACGCCGGGTCCTTGCTGTTCTCGGCTTTCTGGAAATAGCCCAGCATGGATTTGTTGCCGCGATTGCCCACTTCATAGAACAGCCGGTGATTGCCGTGTCCGGGATCGGCAGGCTTCAACATGAAGAAATCGGCCGTGAATTCGACTTCGCCTTTGGCATTCTTGGGCGCGAGGTCCAGGTCCACGATGCTCTTATTGATGGCAAGCTTTGGATCGACCGCGAAATGTACCTTGCCCACCAGCTTTTCATAAGCGCCCGCGCTGCCAAAGGACTTGCCGCTCAGGATGGGTTCGCGCCGCTGAATTTCCAGGCTTACCACCCGCGCTTCCGCCGCAGTGGCGATCAGCGAGGCGGCAATCACGCCCATCCCCAGCCATTTGGTGCCAAGCCATTTACGGATCATGCGCATCCCCCAAAGCCAGCAACGCCGTTACTATAAGTGCGCCCACCCGTTTCGCAAAATGCGTTATCTCCGTGGGCTGGATTGACCCGCCCATCCAGCCAGTTCGCCCGCTTTTCCTTTGCCAGCCTGGGGCGTAAAAACGATTTGCCCCGGGGAGGACTCTCATGCCGATCTATCGCGCGCCGGTCGAGGATTACCGTTTCCTGATCCACGAATTCCTGGAAGCTGAAAAGCAGCGCGACCTGCCCGGCTTCCAAGACCTTTCGCCCGATCTGATCGACGACATACTCGCCAATGCCGGTAAGATTTGCGAGGAAGTGCTCCAGCCCATCAACCAGTCCGGCGACGAGGAGGGCTGCCATTTCGAGAATGGCGTCGTGAGGACGCCCAAGGGATTCAAGGAAGCCTACAAGGTCTACAGCGAAGACGGCTGGGGCGGACTTTCCGCGCCCGCCGAATATGGCGGCGCCGGCGCGCCCGCACTCCTCAACATGGCGCTCACCGAAATGGCGATGGCGGCAAACCAAAGCTTAGCCATGTATCCCCTGCTCACAGCCGGTGCCTATGGCGCCCTGATTGCAACCGGCGCCGACTGGATGAAACAGCATATCGTGCCGCGCATGGTCTCGGGCGAATGGGCGGGGACCATGTGCTTGACCGAGCCCGGCTGCGGGACAGACCTGCGTTTGATGAAAACCCGCGCGGTGGAGCAACCCGACGGCACCTATCGCATGACGGGCACCAAGATTTTCATCTCGGGCGGCGACCAGGACTTGACCGACAACATCATCCATATGGTGATCGCCAAGATTCCCGACGCCAACGGCCAGATTCACGACGATCTTTCCACCGTGAATTTTTTCATGGTGCCGAAATTCATGGTTGGCGAGGACGGCAAGGTGGGCGCGCGCAATGGCGTCTCGACCGGCGGCATCGAACACAAGATGGGCATAAAGGGTCAGGCAACCTGCGTGCTCAATTTCGACGGCGCCGTCGCCTGGCGGCTGGGGCCGAAGCCCGAACCGCTCAAGCCGGGCGAGAAACGTTCGTCCTCCGCGGGGATGGCGGGGATGTTCGGCATGATGAACGCGGCGCGGCTGGGCGTGGGCGTGCAAGGCATCGCCATCGGCGATGTCGCCTATCAGAACGGCTATGCCTATGCGCATGAGCGCCGGGTGGGCCGTGCGCTCACCGGCCCGGTCGAGCCCGACAAACCCGCCGATCTGGAGATCGTGCATCCCGACGTGAAGCGGATGCTGCTTCATTGCCGCTCGTTCGTGGAAGGCGCGCGGGCCCTTGCCTGCTGGACCGCGCTGAACATGGCGGTGGCCCATTCCAAGCGCGCGGACGCCGAGGTGGCCGGGCTTCTCTCCGACCTGATGACGCCGGTGGTCAAAGCCTTCTTCACCGATATGGGTTTCGAGGCGGCGAACCTCGCGATGCAATGCTATGGCGGCCACGGCTATATCCGCGACAATGGCGTGGAGCAGTTCGTGCGCGATGGCCGCATCAACCAGACTTACGAAGGCGCCAATGGCGTGCAGGCGATGGATCTGGTGGGCCGCAAATTGGGCCGCAAGGGCGGCGCCGAGCCGCTTGCGCTGTTCGGCCAGCTCACCACATGGCTTTCCGGGAACGAGAAGGACGAGAAACTCGCGCCTTACACCAGGGGCCTGAAACGCGGTGTCGACTCCTTGCAAGCCGCCACCATGTGGCTGGCGCAGAACGGGATCAAGAATCCCAATGATGCGGGCGCGGGCGCAACGGATTATCTGCGCCTGTTGGGGATCGTGATGGTGGCATGGATGTGGGCCCGCATGGCGAAAATCTCGCTGGGCAAAGACGAGCCCTTTCACAGGAACAAGCTGATGTGCGCCCGCTATTGGATGGAGCGCATGATTCCCGAATGCCCCATGCTTCTGGAGCGTATCCAGGCGGGAAGCGCGACGCTGATGGAGTTCAATTAGGTGTCCGAGCCAGCGCCCTGGGGACAGCCGCCCAAGCCACGGCGCAAGGCGTCGCGTATGGGGCTTGCTTTGTGGCTCGGTGCGTTGGTGGTGCTAGGCTTGTCGCTACGGGGCTTGTCGGAGCTTTTTCCGAACGAGAATCCCTCATGGATGGACACCGCTGCCCTGATCCGCGTGGTGGCGATCCTCGCCTTTCTTTCCAGCGGCCTGCTGTTCATCCGCCAGGTCAATCTTAAGCAGACGGCCCGCAATATCCTGATGTGGGCGGGTATCATGGGCGTCCTCACACTGGGCTTCGCCTATCGGGAACCGCTGCGTGAGGCGATGATCCGCTTACGCTCGGGCCTCATTCCCAGTTATCCCGTCCCGACAGGAACGCGCGAGATGGTGATCTCGGAAAGCGAAGGGGGAAGTTATCTGGTCTATGGCACAGTCAATGGCGTGCGCGTCCGCTTCCTGATCGACACCGGTGCCAGCGACATCGTTCTCAGCCCTTCCGATGCAAAGCGCGTGGGCATAGATTTCGGCCTGCTTGATTTCAGCCATTCTTATGAAACAGCCAACGGCGTGGGCAAAGGCGCTTTGACCAGGGTGAAAGATCTTACTGTCGGCGAGGTTCACTTCTCCGACGTCGCCCTGTCTGTAAATCAGGCGGATATGAATGCATCCCTGCTGGGCATGACGTTCCTCAGGCAGTTCAAATCCTTCGGATTCAGCCAGGGCAAACTCACCTTGACGTGGTGAGTTCCCCTAGCGCCCTCCGTCATTTTTTCGCTAGTCTGACGTCGTGGAAGGCGGCTGCACCTGCAAGGCAATACGCTACCGGCTGGAAGACAGGCCGATGATCGTGCATTGCTGTCACTGCACCTGGTGTCAGCGCGAGACCGGCAGCGCCTTCGTCATCAATGCCGTGATCGAAAGCTCGCGCGTCACGCTCCTTTCCGGCCAGCCCGAGCTGGTGCTGACGCCCTCGGCCAGCGGGCGCGGCCAGAAAATCATGCGCTGTCCCACATGCAAGGTGGCGCTTTGGAGCCATTATTCAACCGACGCGCTTGCCTTTGTCCGCGTGGGCACGCTGGACGATCCCAATACCGTGCCGCCCGATGTCCACATCTATGCCGGCACGAAACAGGATTGGGTGGTGCTGCCCGACGATGCACGGGTATTCAACGAATTCTATAACATCCCCGCTGTCTGGCCGGCGGAAAGCCGCGAACGCGCGCGCGCGGCACGCGGCGCATAGCTCTTGCCGTCATGGCGTATGTGGCGCGCGGCGGGGCCCGAACTCCTCATCTTGAGCTTGTCGAAAGATGAGGAGCGCACTGACAGACCTCCCAGTCCTCATGCTTCGACAAGCTCAGCATGATAAGCTCAGACGGCGGCGATGCCGTCTTCGCGAACTTATCGAAACGGATATTCCGTATAGATGTAATCCTTCGCCGCCACCCGCGTGTGACACGCATATCCGCATTTGGCGTCGTTCCCTTGCGGCGTGAAAGTGTTCGACGCCTTGTCATAATTGAAATTGCCGTAGGCCCACCCATGCGTG
>Ga0126381_100003905_pt1 | contig 16157 bp, 11 predicted proteins | sample PanSoiMetPlot_28_FD_96465 | JGI IMG/M metagenome (GOLD analysis project Ga0126381, IMG submission 96465) | Tropical forest soil microbial communities from Panama - MetaG Plot_28 | ecosystem: Environmental > Terrestrial > Soil > Tropical forest > Bulk soil | place: Panama | collected 2016-02-17 | reverse complement strand
GGACAACATCCAGATGACGGTGAGTTTGATTGCGCCGATTGCGATGGAGGAGGGGCTGCGCTTTGCCATCCGCGAAGGTGGGCGCACGGTAGGGGCCGGCGTGGTGGCCAAAATCATCGAATAGAGGACTTAAGGCCAGTAGCTCAATTGGCAGAGCGGCGGTCTCCAAAACCGCAGGTTGGGGGTTCGATTCCCTCCTGGCCTGCCAGGCAGATGAAGGAAAGCAGGCGGTAATGCTCGACAGAGTCAAAATGGGTGTGGCGATCGCCCTGGTGGTCGCAGGCGTGTGGGCCTATTACCACTTCAGCGACGTCGCGCAGGTGCTGCGCGTACTGATGGTACTGGGCGGACTGCTCGCGGCTGCGGGAGTGGCCTGGACGACAGAGCAGGGCAAGCAGCTTTTCGCGTTCGGTCAGGAAGCCTGGCAGGAAGCCGGCAAGGTGTCGTGGCCCACGCGCAAGGAAACGATTCAGACGACCGCGGTGGTATTCGCGTTCGTTGTGCTGATGGCGCTGTTTCTTTTCGCGGTTGACACCTCGCTTGCGTGGCTGATCAAGCTGATCACGGGGCGGACCGAGGCATGAGCGCCAAAAAGTGGTACGTCGTGCACGCCTACTCGGGATTCGAGAAGAGCGTCATGCGCGCGTTGACCGAGCGGATCAAGCGCTCGGAGATGGGTGACAAGTTCGGAAAGATCCTAGTGCCGGTCGAAGAAGTCGTGGAAATGAAAAACGGCGCCAAGGCGATTTCCGAGCGCAAGTTCTTCCCAGGCTACGTCCTGGTCGAGATGGAGATGACCGACGATACCTGGCACCTGGTGAAAAGCACGCCCAAGGTGACTGGATTCGTCGGCGGCACGGCCAACAAGCCGACGCCGATTTCGCAGAAGGAGGTCGACGCAATCCTGCAGCAGGTACAGGAGGGCGTCGAGAAGCCGCGTCCCAAGGTGCTGTTCGAAATGGGCGAGGCGGTGCGGGTCAAGGAGGGCCCGTTTACCGACTTCCACGGAAACGTGGAGGACGTGAACTACGAAAAGAGCAAGCTGCGGGTGTCGGTCACCATTTTCGGCCGATCGACGCCGGTAGAGCTCGATTTCAGCCAGGTCGAAAAGGCCTGAGTTGAGGATGGGGAGGGCGCGAAGCTGGAGCCCGCTTGAACCCGACAAGGAGCAGCAATGGCTAAGAAGATCGTAGGTTTCATCAAACTGCAGGTGCCGGCGGGGAAGGCCAACCCGAGTCCGCCGATCGGCCCAGCATTGGGCCAGCGCGGTTTGAACATCATGGAATTCTGCAAGGCGTTCAACGCCCAGACGCAGAAGATGGAAGCGGGACTGCCGATTCCTGTCGTCATTACCGCCTACGCCGACAAGAGCTTCAGCTTTGTCATGAAGACGCCGCCGGCAACGGTGCTCATTATGAAGGCAGCCAAGGTCGAGAAAGGCAGCGCGACACCGCACACCGAAAAAGTGGGCAAGCTCACCCGGGCCCAGGCCGAGGAGATCGCCAAGGTCAAAATGCCCGACCTTACCGCCGCTGATATCGACGCTGCCGTGAGGACGGTCGCCGGCAGCGCGCGCAGCATGGGTATCACCGTCGACGGAGTGAAGTGATCATGGCCACCGCACAGAACAAAGTATCGCCGCGGCTCTCCAAGCGAATGAAGGTCGTGCGGGGAAAGGTCGACCACGTCAAGGCATACCCGGTCGACGAAGCGTTCAAGTTGGTCAAGGAGACAGCGACAGCGAAGTTCGACGAGTCGGTGGACGTCGCGGTCAACCTCGGCGTGGACGCCAAAAAGTCGGACCAGACCGTTCGCGGCTCGGTAGTTCTGCCTGCGGGTACCGGGAAGAAGGTTCGCGTCGCGGTGTTTGCCCAGGGAGACAAGGCCAAGCTCGCCAAGGAGGCTGGCGCCGACGTCATTGGTTTCGATGATCTTGCGGCCAAGGTGAAGGAAGGCTTCATGGATTTCGACGTCGTCATCGCCACTCCCGATGCGATGAAGGTAGTGGGTCAACTCGGACAGATCCTGGGCCCCCGCGGCCTGATGCCCAATCCGAAGGTCGGGACCGTGTCGCCTGATGTAGCCGCCGCGGTCAAGAACGCCAAGGCGGGGCAGGTTCAGTACCGCACCGACAAGGCCGGGATCGTTCAGTGCACCATCGGCCGCGCTTCGTTCACGCCGGATCAGCTGAAAACGAATCTGATGGCGCTCATCGACGCGCTGAACAAGTCCAAGCCGAAGGACACCAAAGGGATCTACCTGAAAAGGATCAGCGTCTCGAGCACGATGGGCGCGGGTGTGCGCATTGACACGACGGGTCTGACGACCCAGGCACCTGCGCATTAGGAATGAGTTTTGAGGGAGCGCCGGAGAAGTGCATCTTCCGGCGTGCCGTCAAAGACCGTAGGAGTTGTAAGACTTAATCGCCGGCTGTTTGCGGCGTCCTACGCAGATGGTGCCCCGAAGACAGGAACATGCATCACGAAGGATGCACCTGACGTAAGGTCACCGAGGAGCGCGAGCCGGCAACGGCCAAGCGCGTAACAACTGGAGAAAAGACCTTGGGTCTCAATCTGGAGCAGAAACAGGCGGTAGTCGCGGAAGTCGCGAAGCACGTCGCGAATGCTCGGGCCATCGTGATGGCCGAGAATCGTGGCATGCCGGTCGCGGCCATGACGCAATTGCGCGCGAAGGCACGGGCTTCCGGCGTCTACTTCCGGGTGGTGAAAAACACCCTGGTGCGCCGCGCGGTTGCCGAGACGCCGTTCGCTTCGCTGGCCGACCGGATGGTCGGCCCGCTGGCCTACGGCATCGGCACCGATCCCGTCGCCGTGGCGAAGGTGCTGTCGGACTTCGCCAAGGGCAACGAGAAGTTTGTGATCACGGGCGGCGCCATGCCCGGGCAGGTGATGTCCGCCAAGGAGATCGCTGCTCTGGCGTCGCTGCCCTCGCGCGAAGAGTTGATCGCCAAGCTGCTGGGAACCATGCAGGCGCCAATCGCCAAGCTGGTGCGCACGCTCAACGAAGTGCCGAGCAAGTTCGTGCGGACATTGGCTGCGGTGCGTGATGCCAAACCCGCGGCGTAAGAGCCGGCTACCGAATTTCAAACCTTACGATTCAGGAGCTACAAAATGGCTGTTGCACAAGCTGAAATCCTCGACAAGATCGCTTCGATGACCGTCCTGGAGCTCTCCGAGCTCATCAAGGCGATGGAAGAGAAGTTCGGAGTCTCTGCGTCGGCGGCGGTCGCGGTGGCGGCGCCGGCCGCAGGCGGCGCCGCGGCGCCGGCCGCGGAAGAAAAGACCGAGTTCACCGTGGTGCTGGCCGCCATCGGCGACAACAAGGTGAACGTCATCAAGGCGGTGCGCGAAATCACCGGGCTGGGCTTGAAGGAAGCCAAGGATCTGGTCGACGGAGCGCCCAAGCCGGTCAAGGAAGGCATCAACAAAGCGGACGCCGACGCGGCGAAGAAGAAGCTGGAAGATGCCGGCGCCAAGGTGGAGGTGAAATAGGTACTTGTTTTGTGCGGACAACGGCCCCACATGCCGTTGTCCGCCGTTCCCCGACGGGGGCGAAGACGAGCGGATTCGAGGTGGAGTCCTCTCTTCTTCGTCTTCTGAACCGGCTGCAGAAGACAGGTTTGGTCGGACGGCGCACGTTGTCGGAAGGGAGTGCTCCGTTGTCCGCCAGCGGTTGGTAGTGGCCAACCACCATCCTCCCGGGGGCGCAATGCCCCGCTCAGCCGATGTTGACGGGAATCGCGTCGAGCAGGAGTGCGGCCGTGTCGTGTACACGGCCGGCGGGTTCCCATGTGATAAGTGAGCGAGGTCGAGGTCCATGACTCAGTATTCGTTTACCGAGAAGAAGCGCATTCGCAAAAGTTTCGCCAAGCGGGCGAGCGTGCTCCAGGTGCCGTTCCTTCTGGAGACGCAGCTCGCGTCGTATCGTGCGTTCCTGCAGTCCGGGACCGCCGCCGAAGCGCGCAAGAACGAAGGCCTGCAGGCCGCGTTCACTTCGATCTTCCCGATCTCCAGCCACTCGGGGAACGCCCGGCTGGAATTCGTGAGCTATTCGCTTCTGCCGCCGGCCTTCGACGTCGTCGAATGCCAGCAGCGCGGACTGACCTACTGCTCGGCGCTGCGCGCCAAGGTGCGCCTGATCCTGATGGACAAGGAAGCGCCCAAGGAGACGGTCAAAGAGGTGAAGGAGCAAGAGGTCTATATGGGCGAAATTCCGCTCATGACCGACAACGGCTCGTTCATTATCAACGGCACCGAGCGCGTGATCGTCTCGCAACTGCATCGCTCGCCCGGCGTGTTCTTCGAGCACGACCGCGGCAAGACGCATTCCTCGGGAAAGCTTCTGTTCTCGGCGCGGGTGATCCCGTACCGCGGGTCCTGGCTCGATTTCGAGTTCGACCCCAAGGACTACCTGTATTTCCGCGTCGACCGCCGCCGCAAGATGCCGGTAACGACGCTGCTCAAGGCGATCGGCCTTAGCAACGAGGACATTCTTAAGAATTTCTTCGCCTTCGATGCGTTCCACCTTGGCAAGAAGGGTTCGCAGATGGACCTGGTGCCCGAGCGATTGCGCGGTGAAGTGGCGCGTTTCGATCTCGTAGGCAAGGACGGCAAGGTCCTGGTACAGAAGGACAAGCGGATCACGGCGCGCCACATTCGCGAACTCGCCGAGGGCGGAGTAAAGAAGATCACAGTGCCCAACGATTACATCGTGGGGCGCACCCTGGCCGAGAACATCGTTAACAAGGACACCGGCGAGATCCTCGCATCGGCCAATGACGAGATCACCGACGACCTGCTCGCCAAGCTGGTCGAGGCGGGAGTGAGCAACATCCACACGATCTACGTGAACGACCTCGATCAGGGACCGTACATCGCGCAGACGCTGAAGATGGACGACACGCCGGACCAGACCGCCGCGCGTATCGCCATCTACAGAATGATGCGGCCTGGCGAGCCGCCGACCGAGGACGCGGTCGAGGCGTTGTTCCATGGGCTGTTTTTCAACGACGAGCGTTACGACCTCTCGCCCGTCGGTCGCATGAAATTCAACCGTCGCGTGGGGCGCAGCGAGTTGACCGGCCCAGGGACGCTCACCAACGATGACATCATCGCGGTGATCCGGATCCTGGTCGAGTTGCGCAACGGGCGCGGCGAGATCGACGACATCGATCATCTGGGCAACCGCCGGGTCCGCTCAGTGGGCGAGCTTGCGGAGAACCAGTTCCGCTCGGGACTAGTGCGGGTAGAGCGCGCGGTCAAGGAGCGCCTCGGACAGGCCGAGAGTGAAAACCTGCTGCCGCACGATTTGATCAACGCCAAGCCGATCTCGGCCGCGATCAAGGAGTTCTTCGGCAGCTCGCAGTTGTCGCAGTTCATGGACCAGACCAATCCGCTGTCCGAGATCACTCACAAGCGGCGCGTTTCGGCGCTCGGTCCGGGCGGGCTTACGCGCGAGCGCGCGGGCTTCGAAGTTCGTGACGTGCATCCCACGCACTACGGCCGGGTGTGTCCGATCGAGACGCCTGAAGGACCGAACATCGGTCTCATCAATTCGCTGGCGCTGTACGCGCGCACCAACGAGTACGGGTTCCTGGAGACGCCTTACCGCAAGGTGGTCAACGGTAAGGTTACCGACGAGATTCACTACCTCTCCGCGATCGAGGAAGGTGCCTTTGTGATCGCCCAGGCGAACGCGCAACTCGACAAGAACGGGCGGCTTAAGGACGAGCTGGTTTCCTGTCGCTACAAGAACGAGTTCCAGCTCTCGACAGCCGACAAGGTCCAGTTCATGGACGTTGCTCCCGCGCAGATCGTCTCGGTGGCGGCGTCGCTCATCCCGTTCCTCGAGCACGACGACGCCAACCGCGCGCTGATGGGCTCGAACATGCAGCGGCAGGCCGTTCCCTGCCTGCGTGCGGAGAAGCCGCTGGTTGGAACCGGTGTCGAGCGCACTGCTGCCGTCGATTCGGGTACGGCGGTGCTCGCACGCCGAGGCGGCAAGGTCGACTACGTCGACGCGAATCGGATGGTCGTCCGCGTGCATGACACCGAGACCGCTGCAGGCGAAGTCGGCGTCGACATCTACAACCTCACCAAGTACAAGCGCAGCAACCAGAACACCAACATCAACCAAAGGCCGCTGGTCAAGGTGGGCGACGTCATCGCCAAAAGCGACGTGATCGCCGACGGCGCGTCCACCGACATGGGCGAGCTGGCACTGGGCCAGAACATGCTGGTCGCGTTCATGCCCTGGAACGGCTACAACTACGAGGATTCGATCCTCATCTCCGAGCGCGTGGTCGGAAACGACCGCTACACCTCGATCCACATCGAGGAACTCTCGGTGGTTGCGCGCGACACCAAGCTCGGTCCAGAGGAGATCACCCGTGACATCTCCAGCCTTGGCGAAGCGCAGCTCGGCAGGCTCGACGAGTCGGGCATCGTCTATATCGGCGCCGAAGTCGAAGCGGGTGACGTGTTGGTGGGCAAGGTCACGCCCAAGGGCGAGACGCAGCTCACTCCAGAAGAGAAGCTCCTGCGGGCCATCTTCGGAGAGAAGGCATCCGACGTGAAGGACACGAGCCTTCGTGTGCCGTCGGGGATTTCCGGGACTGTCATCGACGTACAGGTCTTCACCCGCGAAGGCATCGAGCGCGACAAGCGCGCGTCGCAGATCATCGACGATGAGCTCAAGGGCTATCGCAAGGACTTGAACGATCAGCTGCGCATCGTCGAAAACGACGCCTTCGCGCGGATCGAAAAGATGCTGCTCGGCAAGACGGTGAACGGAGGTCCCAAACGCCTCGCCAAGGGCACCCGCCTCAGCAAGGAATATCTGGACAGCGTCAACCGCCACGACTGGTTCGACATCCGTCTCGCCAACGAGGACGGTGCCCGTCAGCTCGAGGCGATGAAGGATTCGCTGGCGCAGACACGGGTGCAGTTCGACCAGGCGTTCGAAGCGAAGAAGAAGAAGCTCACCCAGGGCGACGAGCTGCCTCCGGGCGTGCAGAAGATGGTCAAGGTCTACGTCGCGGTGAAGCGGCGCCTGCAGCCGGGCGACAAGATGGCCGGCCGTCACGGCAACAAGGGTGTCGTGTCGAAGATCGTGCCTGTCGAGGACATGCCGTACATGGCGGAAGGTACCCCGGTTGACATCGTGCTCAATCCGCTGGGCGTGCCCTCGCGAATGAACGTCGGCCAGATTCTCGAAGTGCACCTCGGCTGGGCGGCGAAGGGACTTGGGTCCCGCATCGCCGACATGATCAAAGCCCAGACCAATGCCGCCGAAGTACGCAAGTTCCTCGGCAAGATCTACAACGGCACGGGTCGCGCCGAAGGGATCGACACTCTCGACGATCCGGATCTCATGCGCCTTGCCGAGAACCTCACCGAAGGCGTGCCGTTCGCGACGCCTGTGTTCGACGGCGCGACGGAAGCCGAGATCAAGGACATGCTCGAGCTCGCCGGGCTGCCGCGATCGGGTCAGATCACGCTCTACGACGGGCGCACGGGCGAGGCCTTCGATCGGCCGGTGACCGTGGGCTACATGCACGTGCTCAAGCTCCACCACCTGGTCGATGACAAGATGCACGCACGCTCGACAGGGCCGTATAGCCTGGTCACGCAGCAGCCGCTGGGCGGCAAGGCGCAGTTCGGGGGCCAGCGCTTCGGCGAAATGGAAGTCTGGGCGCTCGAAGCCTACGGCGCTTCGTACACGCTGCAGGAGATGCTTACGGTCAAGTCGGACGACGTCAACGGTCGCACCAAGGTCTACGAGAACATCGTCAAGGGCGAGCACAAGATCGAAGCCGGCATGCCGGAGTCGTTCAATGTGCTGGTCAAGGAAATCCGCTCGCTCGCCATCGACATCGATCTGGAGCGGCATTGATGCAGCGCGGCCCAAAGGCTTCGTCATTCCCGCGAATGCGGGAATCCAGTGTCGTGGTTGATAGACACTGGGTCCCCGCCTCCGCGGGGACGACTCATGGAATCACTCAGGAGTAACGCATGAAAGCATTGCTCGATCTGTTCAAGCAGGTCACCCAGGAAGAAGAGTTCGATGCGATCAAGACCGGGCTTGCCTCGCCGGAAAAGATCCGCTCGTGGTCGTACGGCGAAGTGAAAAAGCCCGAGACGATCAACTACCGCACCTTCAAGCCAGAGCGCGACGGCCTGTTCTGCGCCAAGATCTTCGGGCCCGTTAAGGACTACGAGTGCCTGTGCGGCAAGTACAAGCGCTTGAAGCACCGCGGCGTGATCTGCGAAAAATGCGGCGTCGAGGTGACGCTGGCTAAGGTGCGTCGTGAGCGCATGGGTCACATCGAGTTGGCCTCTCCGGTGGCGCACATCTGGTTCCTGAAGAGCTTGCCCTCGCGTATGGGCATGGTGCTCGACATGACGCTGCGCGACATCGAGCGGGTGCTCTATTTCGAAGCGTACGTGGTCACCGAGCCGGGGATGACGCCGCTCAACCGCGGTCAGCTCCTCACCGAGGACGACTACCTCGCCAAGGTCGAGCAGTACGGCGACGATTTCTCCGCCACCATGGGCGCGGAAGGTATCCGTGAGCTCCTTAAATCGCTCGAAGTCAACAGCGAGATCGACAAGCTGCGCAAGGAATTGGAGACCACTGGCTCCGATACCAAGATCAAGAAGATCGCCAAGCGGTTGAAGGTGCTCGAGGCGTTCCACAAGTCGGGCATCAAGCCGGAGTGGATGATCCTCGAAGTGCTGCCGGTGCTGCCGCCGGAGCTGCGTCCGTTGGTTCCGCTGGACGGCGGTCGCTTCGCGACCTCGGATTTGAACGACCTCTATCGCCGCGTCATCAACCGCAACAATCGGCTGAAGAGGCTGCTGGAGCTCAAGGCGCCGGACATCATCGTGCGCAACGAAAAGCGCATGCTGCAGGAAGCGGTCGATTCGCTGCTCGACAATGGACGTCGCGGCAAGGCGATGACCGGTGCGAACAAGCGGCCGCTCAAATCGCTGGCCGATATGATCAAGGGTAAGGGAGGCCGCTTCCGCCAGAACCTACTCGGCAAGCGGGTGGACTACTCCGGCCGCTCGGTGATCGTGGTGGGCCCGCAGTTGAAGCTCCACCAGTGCGGGCTGCCGAAGCTGATGGCGCTGGAGCTGTTCAAGCCCTTCATCTTCAATAAGCTTGAGACCATGGGCCTCGCCACCACGATCAAGGCGGCGAAGAAGATGGTGGAAAGCCAGGAGCCAGTGGTGTGGGACATCCTGGAAGAAGTGATCCGCGAGCACCCGGTGATGCTCAACCGGGCGCCGACGCTCCACCGTCTCGGCATCCAGGCGTTCGAGCCTGTGCTGATCGAAGGCAAGGCGATCCAGCTGCATCCGCTGGTGTGTACGGCGTTCAACGCCGACTTCGACGGCGACCAGATGGCGGTGCATGTACCGCTGTCGCTCGAAGCACAGATGGAAGCGCGCACGCTGATGCTGGCCTCGAACAACGTTCTGCTGCCGTCGAACGGCGAGCCGTGCATCGTGCCGTCGCAGGACATCGTGCTCGGCCTCTATTACGCCACACGCGAGTTGATCGGCGCCAAGGGCGAGGCGATGGCCTTCGCCGACATCGCCGAAGTGACGCGCGCCTACGAGTCGCGGCAAGTGGATCTGCACGCCAAGATCAGCGTGCGGATCAGGGAAACCAACGTCGGCAACGACGGTGAGCGCAGCGAGACCATTACACGGTACGACACTACGGTCGGCCGCGCCCTGCTTTCCGAGATTCTGCCGGTGGGCCTGCCCTTCGACACCATCAACAAGCCGCTCAAGAAGAAGGAGATTTCACGCATCATCAACGCGAGCTTCCGCCGCTGCGGCTTGCGCGAGACGGTGATTTTCGCCGACAAGCTGATGCAGGCGGGCTACAGCCTGGCCACACGGGGCGGCATTTCGTTCGCCGCCGGCGACATGCTGATCCCGGAAGAGAAGCACACCATCATCGAAAAGGCCGAGCACGAAGTGAAGGAAATCGAGGCGCAGTACACCTCGGGTCTGGTCACCCAGGGCGAGCGCTACAACAAGGTGGTCGACATCTGGGGTCGTGCCGGCGACGACATCGCCAAGGCGATGATGGGTCAGCTCGGAACGATGGAAGTCACCGCGCGCGATGGCAAGCAAGTCAAGCAGGAGTCGTTCAACTCCATCTACATGATGGCCGACTCCGGAGCGCGCGGCTCCGCGGCGCAGATCCGCCAACTCGCGGGCATGCGCGGTTTGATGGCCAAGCCGGACGGCTCGATCATCGAGACGCCGATCACGGCGAACTTCCGCGAAGGTCTGAACGTGCTGCAGTACTTCATCTCGACCCACGGTGCCCGCAAGGGCCTGGCCGACACGGCGTTGAAGACCGCGAACTCGGGTTATCTGACTCGCCGGCTCGTGGACGTGACCCAGGATTTGGTCGTTACCGAAGAAGATTGCGGGACGAGCAACGGCGTAGCCATGAAAGCGCTCGTCGAGGGCGGTGAAGTGATCGAGCCGCTGCGCGAGCGTATTCTGGGCCGCGCTGCTGCAGCCGACATCGTCAACCCCGAAACGCAGGAGACGCTGTTCGAGGCAGGCACGCTGCTGGGCGAAGACGAAGTCGAAACCATCGAAGCGCTGGGGATCGACGAAGTGAAGGTCCGCACGCCGCTCACCTGTGACACCCGTTACGGACTCTGCGCCAAGTGCTACGGCCGCGATCTGGGCCGCGGACATCTGGTGAACGTCGGCGAAGCGGTTGGCGTGATCGCGGCGCAGTCGATTGGCGAGCCGGGAACGCAGCTCACCATGCGCACCTTCCACATCGGCGGCGCGGCGTCGCGAACCGCGGCGGCTTCGCAGCTCGAGAGTAAGTCAGCGGGAACCGTGCGATTCTCGCCGGCGATGCGCTACGTGACCAATGCCAAGGGTGAAATGGTGGTTATCGCACGTTCCGGCGAAGTCATGATCCACGACGACAACGGGCGTGAGCGCGAGCGGCACAAGGTGCCTTACGGAGCGACCATGCTGGTGCGCGACGGCGAAGCTGTGAAGGCGGGCAAGGTGCTGGCATCCTGGGATGCCACGTCGCGGCCGATCATCACCGAGTACGCCGGACGCGTGAAGTTCGAGAACGTCGAGGAAGGCGTCACTGTTGCGAAACAGGTAGACGAGGTGACGGGTCTTTCGACACTGGTCGTCATCGATCCCAAGCGCCGCGCCGGTGTCACCGCCAAGGGCGTACGGCCGCAGGTGAAGCTGCTGAACGACCAAGGCGAGGAAGTCAAGCTCGCTACGGGCGATCAGCCGGTCAACATCACCTTCCAGCTCGGTTCGATCATCACGGTCAAGGATGGGCAGGAAGTGGCGGTCGGCGAAGTGCTGGCGCGAATTCCGCAGGAGACTTCGAAGACGCGCGACATCACGGGCGGTCTGCCGCGCGTGGCTGAGCTTTTTGAAGCGCGTTCGCCCAAGGACGCGGGCCTCCTGGCTGAAGTCACGGGCACGGTCTCCTTCGGAAAGGACACTAAGGGCAAGCAGCGTCTGGTCATCACCGATCTGGACGGCGTGGCCCACGAGTATCTGATCCCGAAGGACAAGCACGTCACCGCACACGATGGTCAGGTCGTCAACAAGGGTGAAACCATCGTCGACGGCCCCGCAGATCCGCACGACATTCTGCGCCTGCTCGGCGTGGAAGCGCTCGCGCGCTACATCACCGACGAAGTGCAGGACGTCTACCGCTTGCAAGGTGTGAAGATCAACGACAAGCACATCGAGGTGATCGTGCGGCAGATGTTGCGGCGCGTGCAGGTGCAGGAGCCGGGCGATTCGCGATTCATTCCCGGTGAGCAGGTGGAGCGCTCCGAGTTGCTTGACGAGAACGATCGGGTGATTGCGGACGGCAAGAAGGGCGCGACCTACGAGCACATGCTGCTCGGCATAACCAAGGCGTCGCTGTCGACCGATTCGTTCATCTCGGCGGCTTCGTTCCAGGAGACGACGAGGGTGCTCACCGAAGCGGCGATCATGGGCAAGAAGGACGAGCTGCGGGGCTTGAAGGAGAACGTGATCGTCGGACGCTTGATCCCTGCAGGCACCGGGCTTGCGTATCACAACGCCCGCAAGAAGCAGAAAACGATGAGTCCGGAGGCTGCTGCAGCAGAAGCCGCATTTGCAAGCGGCGAGGCGTCGGCCGCGGAGATCAGCGTCGACGCTGCATAGAACAGATCGGTAGGCAAGCTGCGACGGGCGCCTCGAGTGGGCGCCCGTTTTTTTGGTCGCGGGGCACCGCTCGGCTTTGCGCGCCGGGCGCAGCAGTCCTGTCGTCGAGCGGGTGCCCGACTCGCGGCGGCCAGTCAACCCACGACTGGCCGCGCACGAGCCACCCGCTTTGCGACGACTGCGCCCAACGCGCTCGCGCCGATGCGGCGCCTCGCACGCAGCCGGCTGTCGCGGGGAGACCTCGCGTAACCGAAGGTGGCCGAGAGCGCGGCGCGTGCGAGTGGGCCGCGGCTTCCGTCATGGGTGGCGCGGCAAGCGAAGTCGTGGGTTGACGAGCGAAGCCGCGCTGGGACCCGTAGAAAGCCGATTGCGGCCTCCGAGCGCTGCGCCGCGGCCCGGCCACTGCCGCTATTGGAGTGCCAGTGATTCGACCGCCAAAGGGATCGCGCGCGGCCCTTTTTGGGACCTTCGTACGCGTTGACAGAAAACCGCTAGCGCCTTAAAATCCAAAGTCTTTTCGCCTTGCGCCGGACCACGGGCTGCCCAACAAAAGCGTCCGCCGGCCAGAAGGCGCCGCGTACCCGGCCGCGATTCCCGACTTTTTCGCGGAATTCGTCGGGCGAGGCGCGAGAAGAGTGGCCTGAGCAGCCGATGCTTGGGCCACTTTGATTTACCGGAAGCGGTTTCGATGCAGGACTGCATTCGCCCGGATAACGAGCGGCGCAGACGAAACGGACAATCAGGATGCCAACGATCAATCAGCTTGTACGCAAGGGCCGCGTGGCCCCTGTGTCAAAGAGCAAAGTGCCTGCGCTCAAGCAGAGCCCGCAAAAGCGCGGAGTGTGCACGCGCGTCTACACGACGACGCCCAAGAAACCGAACTCCGCTTTGCGCAAGGTCGCCAAGGTGCGCCTCACCAACGGCTTCGAGGTCATCAGCTACATCGGTGGCGAGGGCCACAACCTGCAGGAGCACTCGGTGGTACTGATTCGCGGCGGCCGCGTGAAAGACCTTCCCGGCGTGCGCTACCACATGGTGCGCGGCTCGCTCGACACCGCCGGAGTCAAGGACCGCAAGCAGGGCCGCTCCAAATACGGCGCCAAGAAACCCAAGGCCGCATAAGGCATCCAGGAAGCTCATCATGCCCCGACGCAGAGAAATTCCCAAGCGCGAGATCCTGCCCGATCCCAAGTACTCCAACGGCGACGTGGCGAAATTCGTCAACGTGCTCATGAGCCAAGGCAAGAAGTCCGTTGCCGAGCGCATCGTTTACGGTGCGCTGGAGTCGATCGCGAAAAAGGGCGGCAAGGACCCGCTCGAGGTGTTCAACCAGGCCCTTTCCAACGCCAAGCCGATGGTCGAGGTGAAAAGCCGGCGTGTTGGCGGCGCCAATTTCCAGGTGCCCGTCGAAGTACGCCCGGTGCGCCGTGTCGCGCTGGCGATGCGCTGGCTGCGCGAAGCGGCGCGCAAGCGCGGTGAAAAATCTATGGGCCAGCGGCTCGCGGCCGAGTTGCTCGAGGCGTCCGAGGGACGCGGCGGAGCGGTGAAAAAGCGCGAGGAAGTGCACCGCATGGCCGAAGCAAACCGCGCCTTCTCCCATTTCCGCTTCTAGACCAATGAGACCAAGCGTCGACGGACGGCAATGGCAGACCTCCGCAACGCGCATGCAAAAGACAAAGCAAAGTGGCACGCACAACTCCCATCGAGCGCTATCGGAACATCGGCATCAGTGCCCACATTGATGCCGGAAAGACCACGACCACCGAGCGCATCCTTTTCTACACCGGCGTCTCGCACAAGATGGGCGAGGTACACGACGGCGCCGCGGTCATGGACTGGATGGAGCAGGAGCGCGAGCGCGGCATCACCATCACTTCGGCTGCGACCACCTGCTTCTGGACCGGGATGGACAACAACCACCCCGAGCATCGCATCAACATCATCGACACACCTGGCCACGTCGACTTCACCATCGAGGTCGAGCGCTCGATGCGCGTGCTGGACGGCGCGTGCATGGTCTACGACGCCGTCGCCGGCGTGCAGCCGCAGTCGGAGACGGTGTGGCGTCAGGCGAACAAATACAAGGTTCCCCGCCTTGCGTTCATCAACAAGATGGACCGGCAGGGCGCGGACTTCTTCAAGTCCTACGACCACATCCGCACGCGGCTGAAGGGCAATCCGGTGCCGATTCAGATTCCGATCGGTGCCGAGGACAAATTCGAGGGCGTTGTCGATCTGGTGCGCATGAAGGCGATCGTCTGGGACGACGCTTCGCAGGGCACCAAGTACGAGGCCCGCGACATCCCTGCCGATCTGCTCGACGAGGCTACGAAGTGGCGCGAGAAAATGGTCGAGGCCGCAGCCGAAGCGAACGACGATCTCACCCACAAGTATCTCGAGGGTCACGATCTTTCGCAGGACGAGATCAAGCAGGGCCTGCGCATGCGCACGATCCGAAACGAGATCGTGCCGATGCTCTGCGGCAGCGCGTTCAAGAACAAGGGCGTGCAGGCGATGCTCGACGCAGTCATCGACTACATGCCGTCGCCGATCGACATCAAGCCGGTGCAGGGCGAGGACGAGAACGGCAAGCCCACAGAGCGCAAGGCAAGCGACGACGAGCCCTTCGCCGCGCTCGCCTTCAAGATCATGACCGACCCCTATGTCGGGCAGCTCACCTTCATCCGCGTCTATTCGGGCGTGCTCAATTCCGGCGACACGATCTACAACTCGGTGCGCAATCGCAAGGAGCGCATCGGAAGACTCCTGCAGATGCACGCCAACCAGCGCGAGGAGATCAAGGAAGTACGCGCTGGGGACATCGCCGCGGCGGTGGGGCTGAAGGAAGCGGCGACAGGCGAGACGCTGTGTGATCTGGACCATGTGATCACGCTCGAGCGCATGGAATTCCCAGAGCCTGTGATTTCGCAGGCGGTGGAGCCCAGGACCAAGGCTGACCAGGAAAAGATGGGCATCGCGCTCAATCGTCTCGCGCAGGAGGACCCGTCGTTCCGCGTGCGTACCGATGACGAATCAGGGCAGACCATCATCTCCGGCATGGGTGAGCTTCATCTCGAGATCATCGTCGACCGGATGAAGCGCGAGTTCGGCGTCGAAGCCAACGTCGGCAAGCCCCAGGTGGCGTACCGCGAGGCGATCAAGCGTCCCACCGAGATCGAGGGCAAATTCATCAAGCAGTCAGGCGGCCGCGGCCAGTATGGCCACGTGTGGCTCAAGATGGAGCCGCAGCCGCCGGGCAAGGGCTTCGAATTCGTCGATGCGATCAAGGGCGGGACGGTTCCTCGCGAGTACATTCCTGCGGTTGAGAAGGGACTGGTCGAGACCCTGCCCAACGGAGTGCTGGCCGGCTTTCCCGTGGTCGACGTGAAGGTCACCCTTTTCGACGGCAGCTATCACGACGTCGACTCCAATGAGAACGCGTTCAAGATGGCGGCTTCGATGGCGTTCAAGGACGGCATGCGCCAGGCCAGCCCGGTGCTGCTCGAGCCCATGATGGCGGTCGAGGTCGAAACGCCGGAAGAGTTCATGGGCAACGTCATGGGCGATCTCTCCAGCCGGCGCGGCATCGTGCACGGCATGGACGACGTCGCCGGCGTCAAGGTCATCAAAGCCGAAGTGCCGCTCTCCGAAATGTTCGGCTATTCGACCACGCTGCGCTCGCTTACGCAGGGTCGCGCCACGTACACCATGGAATTCAAGCATTACACCGAGGCGCCAAAGACCGTCGCCGAAGCCGTCATCAACAAGAAGTCCTGATCATCGAGGTAACGCAATGGCCAAGAGCAAATTTCAGCGGACGAAGCCGCACGTGAATGTGGGGACGATCGGTCACGTGGACCATGGGAAGACGACGCTGACGGCGGCGCTGACACTGGTGTTATCGAAGAAGTACGG
>Ga0126381_100003904_pt1 | contig 16158 bp, 13 predicted proteins | sample PanSoiMetPlot_28_FD_96465 | JGI IMG/M metagenome (GOLD analysis project Ga0126381, IMG submission 96465) | Tropical forest soil microbial communities from Panama - MetaG Plot_28 | ecosystem: Environmental > Terrestrial > Soil > Tropical forest > Bulk soil | place: Panama | collected 2016-02-17 | reverse complement strand
GTGTGCTCCTAATTGATGGTGATTTGCGAAGACCGGTTCTCAGCGAGAGGTTTGGTCTGGGCCAACTGTCCGGACTCAGCGAGTGCTTAAAAAATGGTATACCTGTTTTAAAAAGTATTTACCATGTTCAGGAATTTGGCTTGTGGTTCTTTCCCGCGGGGAATCAGTCGGACAACGCAATGGAACTGATGCAATCGGGCCACCTCCCCGAGATGCTCGAGGAGCTGGGCACATCATTTGACTGGATTATTATCGATTCTCCACCACTCGTCCCTTTACCTGATACCGCCTTTTGGTCAAGATTGGCACATGGCACCCTGTTAGTTGCCCGCCAGGGCAAAAGTGAGCGGCGTGCTCTACAGCGGGGGATGGAGACGCTGGACAGGAACAGCATTCTGGGAGTGGTCCTCAATGCGAGCAGCAGCGCCGATCACAAGAGCTACTACCAGCGCTACGGTGATGGTACCCCGAGAATCCAAAGTCGAACGGCTTCGTGATGCCAATCTCTGATCTAAGCGTGAGCACAACAGATACTATGCCTAGGTTCCAGGCGCGCACGACAAATGAAGCACAGAAAAAACCACGTCTCACCTCGCAAGTTTCTTATTAGCTATTAGCCAGGAGAAGTGTAATGGCCGATGGACCAGGAGCTATGGGGGGCGTTCGCGAGGTGCAGTCGCCTTGCAGCACCATATGCACTGCGGGAGACAGTGTCCTCGTTGAACAGTTGTTTCAGCGGACCCTCGCAAAGGAGAGAAAGAGGACAGAGAGGTCAGGCACACCTTTTCTGCTAATGCTTGTAGACGTAGGCGCCTGTAATTCGATCGAAAAGCGCTGCGAACTGTTTTCCGGCGTATTGTCAGCGCTCTTGCCCAATACGCGCGAGACGGATGCGATTGGCTGGTACAAAGAGGGCCTAGTTGTGGGGGTTATGTTCACAGAAATCACAGCTGAGGACAAATCCCGGCTGCTCGGACTCATGCTGACGCGCATGAGTGGGCTCTTACGGAACCGGCTAGGCATTGAGCAGTTTGACCAAATCACCATCTCGTTCCATTTGTTCCCGGAAGACAGGGATCATGAGGCCCACGATGGACGGAGCAATCCGAAACTCTATCCTGACATTCTGAAACGCGAGCATTCGGAAAAACTTGCGAGGGTAGTGAAACGCACGATCGATGTTCTGGGAAGCATATTGGCGCTCGTCATTTGTAGCCCGGTATTTCTCTCGATCGGTGTGGCAATCAAGCTCACCTCAAAGGGACCGATTCTGTTCCGTCAGCAGCGGGTAGGGCAGTATGGCACTCCCTTTACATTCCTCAAATTTAGGTCCATGTACGTCAACAGCGACGACGAAAACCACCGAGAATACGTAACACAGTTGATCGCTGGCACCGCCGAAAGGCGACCTTCGAATGGACGAAACGGCACTGATAAGGGAGTGTACAAGCTTACTGATGACGAACGGATAACGCGTGTTGGATCCTTATTACGAAGATCGAGTCTAGATGAACTCCCTCAATTGTTTAATGTACTTAAGGGGGAGATGTCCTTAGTGGGACCACGTCCGGCACTTCCTTACGAGGTCGCAGCATACGATCTGTGGCACCGATCAAGGCTATTGCAAGCTAAGCCGGGCATTACTGGATTATGGCAGATAAGCGGCCGCAATCGCGTCACATTTGATGAGATGGTGCGGCTTGATCTGGCTTATGCCAGAACCTGGTCGCCCTGGCTGGATATAAAGATTTTGCTACGCACTCCGCGTGCTGTAGTTGAGGGAGCTTACTAAGAAGGAAGGAGTTATAAGATGTCGGCTAATCCTGTGACTGAGCTACATACCCAGGCTGCATTGACCGTGCACACAATCGCTAAGAAGGCAGTCAGTACGGTCAAGTTTGGCATCATTGGGTACGGCTATTGGGGGCCCAATGTCGTGAGAAATCTGCAGAGTATCAGTGGTGCCGAGGTCGCAGCAATTTGCGACAAAAGCTCCACATCCCGCAGAAAAGTCCACAAGAATTGCCCTGGAGTCTATGTGACCCCCGATGCGCTGGAATTGGTCACATCGCCAGAACTCGACGCAGTTGCTGTCGTGACGCCGGTGTGGACGCATTTTGAACTTGCAAAAATCGCCCTCGAAAATGGGAAACATGTGTTCATCGAGAAACCCTTTACCAGCAGTGTGGCTCAGGCAGAACAGCTTATCAATCTTGCGGAACAGAAGAATCTCAAGATTATGGTCGACCACACATTTCTGTTTACCGGGGCTGTGAAGAAAATCAAGCAACTCGTGCAGGAGGGTAACCTCGGTAAACTGTACTATTACGATTCCACACGAGTTAACCTCGGACTGTTTCAGCACGATGTGAACGTAATCTGGGATCTGGCCCCTCATGACCTCTCTATAATGGACTACTTGATCGAACAGAAACCTGAGGCCCTGGTTGCCACGGGTCAACCCCACCTGAACGGTTTTGAAGACATCGCGTTTATCACAGTTTACTTCCCCGAAAAGGTTATCGCTCACATTAACGTCAATTGGCTGTCACCTGTAAAAGTCAGGATGACGTTGATCGGCGGTGAAAAGAAAATGCTCGTTTGGAACGATCTAGAAGCAGACGAGAAGATCAAGGTGTACGATAAGGGCGTCGACATTTCCACTCGCGAGGGGGTCTACGATCTCCTTGTGAACTATCGTTCCGGCGACATGTGGGCGCCCCAGTTGGAGCAGATTGAGGCGTTGCGGCAAGAATTGGCATATTTCGTCGACTGCATTTCCAATGATCGTGCGCCGTTGAATGACGGAGCAGCTGGGTATCGAATAGTCAAGGTGCTCGAAGCAGCAAACAAATCAATTCGTAAGCGCGGCTCGCTTGTTTATCTCTGAGTTGTGCGCCCGCAAGCTTCTTAACTCAGATCTCGCACTACAACCCTGCTAAGCACCCCCTGTATTCGAACCCTCCCCCGTAATTCTCCAACCACTTTGCAGAGAGGGCATATGGATCCCAACGAACGTGGAAGAGGCGCAGAGTCGTATTTATGCATAGCTCCCGATGTCAAACTTGGAAGCTCTGTAAAACTATCTAAGTTCATCAATCTTTACGGTTGTGAAATCGGAGATGAAAGCAAGATTGGCGCGTTTGTTGAGATTCAGAAAAATGCGAGCATAGGTAGATGCTGCAAGATCTCGAGCCACACGTTCATTTGTGAGGGCGTAACCATTGAAGACAACGTCTTCGTCGGGCACGGTGTCACTTTTATTAATGACAGCTACCCCTGCGCGACTACAGAAAAAGGCAAACTGCAGATCGAGGCGGACTGGAAAGTAGAACGAACTTTGATTAAGAAAGGTGCGTCGATTGGTTCAGGCGCAACGGTTCTCTCGCGTGTCACCATCGGCGAAAACGCCATTGTCGGTGCCGGCAGCGTCGTTACCAAAGATGTGCCCCCAAACGCAATAGTGGCAGGCAATCCCGCCAAGATTTTGCGTTATATCGAACAGCCCGTGGAGGTCCAATGAGCATTCCGGCCAACATCCCATTTCTTGATCTTATTACTCCTCACGTTCAGCTCGAGCAGGAGCTGACTGCTGTTTTCCATCAGGCCTTAAGCACGGCTGGGTTCATCGGCGGACTTATGGTGGACGATTTCGAAAAAGCGTTCGCAGGTTTCTGTGATACCAAGTACTGCGTAGGAGTGAATAGTGGCACGGATGCTCTGCGTTTCGCCATCATGGCCGCAGGTGTAAAAGAAGGCGACGTCGTAATCACAGTTCCGCATACTTTCATTGCAACTACCGAAGCTATAGCGCAGGCCGGAGCATTTGCGGAATTCGTAGACATCGACGAGCGGACCTATACCATTAGTATTGAAAGACTTCGCGAGTATCTCGAGAACAAATGTACCATCAACGAGTCAGGACAGCTGATCAGTGATCGTAGTGGTCGACCGGTGACGGCTGTTGTACCGGTTCATCTATATGGACAAATGGCTGACATGGATCCCATTCTTGATCTCGCCGAGCGCTACCGCTTAATCGTGATTGAAGACGCCTGCCAGGCACATGGCGCTGAATATTTTTCGAAGAAGCTCGATCGATGGGTGAAGGCGGGATCAATGGGACGGGCAGCTGCCTTCAGCTTTTACCCGGGTAAAAACCTTGGGGCATGCGGAGAGGCAGGGGCAATCACGACCGATGACTCACAGCTCGCCGAAATGGCAAAAATGCTCCGCGATCATGGGCAAGCGAAGAAGTACTACCACGATGTTGAAGGATATAACGGCCGTTTAGACGCGATCCAAGCCGGCATCTTACATGTCAAGCTTAGGCATCTCCCCGAGTGGAATTTTCAGCGTCGCCAACGGGCTGCTGAGTACAACCAGGCTCTTGCGGCCGTCGCAAGTGCAATGACACTACCTGACGAACCAGTCTGGTCACGTGCTGTGTACCACCTCTACGTTGTTCGCACCACGGATCGGGAAGGCCTCATGTCTCACCTGAAATCGAAGGGCATCGGCACTGGAATTCACTACCCAGTTCCGTTGCACTTTCAGAAGGCCTACAGTTCCATGAGCTATGTTGCGGGCGATTTTCCGGTTTCTGAAAAGATCGCGGAGCAGATCGTGTCACTCCCGATGTTTCCGCAGATGACGGCCGAACAGCAGAGCCGAGTCGTCGAGGAGATCATCGCATATGTACAGAGCCTATCGCCGTCGAAGCCTGTATCTCCGGAGTCCGAGGAACTGGCGGTAGCGAAGCACGGCGCCTAACGAACAGCAACTCAACTTTTTTAGGCAGATCATTTCTTAGCGAAAAAATAGTGAGCATGAAAATCTCAGTTATTGGCGCTGGATACGTAGGACTCACAACTGCCGCCTGTCTGGCGCAGATTGGCCATGATGTCTTTTGTGGCGAAAGCGACCAGGAGAAGCTTCGGAACCTGGAAACTGGGGTCATGCCTTTCTTCGAGCCAAATCTTGAACGAATTGTTGAGTACTCGAAAGAGCGTGGCCGACTGGCATTCGGATCGACAGAAGAAGCCATCGATTTCGGCATGGCAATTTTCATCTGTGTAGGTACCCCGCCACTTGAAAATGGGGATGCTGATTTGTCTGCACTCGAAGCACTAGCTCGGATCATTGCTAAGAAGGCATCGGGATACAAACTTGTCATCGAAAAAAGCACCGTTCCCGTTCAGACCGGCGCACAACTACGAAAATATCTGGGTGCCCACAGTAGGTGCGCCCTCGACTGCGATGTTGCCTCTAATCCGGAATTTCTTCGAGAAGGGTCCGCCATAGAGGACTTTCTCCATCCGGATCGAATCGTTGTTGGTGTAGAGTCGGTGCGTGCCACCCAGTTTCTGCGGGAGATATACCAACCGATCATCAACCAGACTTTCACCTGTCCCGTGCATTCGTCTTGCCCAAGTCGCAGTGCTCCGCGCTTCCTGGTTACTGACACGAACTCATCGGAACTCATAAAGCACGCTTCTAACGCCTTTCTCGCAATGAAGATATCTTTCATCAACATGGTTGCTGATCTTTGCGAATCGGTCGGAGCTGACGTCGCAAAAGTGGCCGAAGGAATGGGATTGGACCCCCGAATTGGCTCATCATTTCTCAATCCCGGTATAGGTTTCGGCGGATTCTGTTTTCCGAAGGACGTTCAGGCTTTCATAAGAATTGCAGAAAGATCTGGATGTGACTTTTCCTTGCTGAAAGAGGTAGAGAAAATCAACCGACAGCGAATCAATCATTTTATTGGCAAGCTTCGCGAGGAACTTTGGGTGATACGCGGCAAGAAAATTGCGTTGTGGGGGCTCGCGTTTAAACCTAATACTGATGATATCCGCTTTGCTCCTTCTATCGCTTTGGCACGCGCACTTCTGGATGAGGGCACAATAGTGGATGCTTACGACCCACAAGCGACAGAAAAGGCACGATCGGTGCTTCCGGAGATCCATTACAGTAAAACTCCCTACGAGGCGGCCCAAGACGCGGAAGCGGTATTGATCGCGACGGAATGGCCGGAGTTTCACGGAATAGATTGGAGCCGACTAAAAAGTGTCATGGAGCGTCCGCTGATACTGGACGGCAGAAACACTCTTGACCCAAGAACCATAGCTGGTCATGGATTCCAGTACGTTAGCATTGGTCGCCCTGCGGCGGTATCGGCTCCACATGAACGTGCTACTAGAGTTCCTCACCTCGTTGCGGGGCCGGAACGCCTGCCGCAGGATATCTTGACGTAAGCCCGGTCTCTGCTTGCCAATTGCCACCTGTTCATCGCAGCGTCGCCCTAAAGTATGGAATGAATCACGAGTTGGAGACTCGTTGAGGAGGCCAGAATTGTGACAAATAAAGAAATAATAGTGGTCGTCGGACTTGGCGAGATTGGCAAGCCCCTGTTGCAGCTTATTTCTGAACATTATGACGTTGTCGGTGTGGATATCTCGCCCGTACCGGCGCCCGAGCACATAAGTGTGCTGCATATCTGCTACCCATTCCAAATCCGAGACTTTATCGGGGAGACTGCCCGTTATATCGAGCTCTTCAAGCCCGCACTGACCATAATCAACAGCACGGTGGCAGTCGGAACAACGCGAGCAGTCGCCAATCGAACCGGCGCCGCCGTAGTCAACAGCCCCGTGCGCGGGAAGCACGCTCGCATGCTACAAGACCTTCGGTCCTATACGAAGTTTGTTGGCGCTCTTGATTCCGTGGCTGCGAACCAAGCAACACATCATTTTCAGTCGATAGGTCTGAAGACGAAAATCCTTTCTTCGGCAGAAGCAACGGAATTGGCCAAGTTAACAGAAACCACTTACTTTGGCCTGATGATTACCTGGGCACAGGAAGTAGAAAGATACTGTGACCAATCCGGCCAGGACTATCAGGAAGTCGTATCATTTTATGACGAAATTAAATTCTTTCCGCCGGTTAGGTACTTCCCGGGGGTGATCGGCGGTCACTGTGTTATGCCGAACATCGAAATCCTCAACAAGTTTACACAGTCGGCGGTGCTCGAGACGATTGCGGCATCCAATCGAATGAAGATCGAGAGGCAAGCACAAGATAGAAGTGTTGAAGTGGAGGTATCCCCGCAGAAGATCGAGAAAGTCGCGGTGTAGAGCATGAATGTGAATACAGGCATTAACATCGCAAGTAATAGCTGTCCGACATCAATGCCGGGTCCGACCATGTCCAGTACAGCAGAATGCGAAGCTCGGGTTGTATCAATGGGATCAGGACTCCATGAAAAACGAGTCGGGATGGTGGTTTTTTCTTCATACCCGGCAGACCCGCGGCCGCGGCGCGCCGCCGAGGCACTCCTGAAAGAAGGCATGAATGTAGATTTGATCTGCCAGACTGATGGGAGTTTGCCCAAACGTGAAAGGCTAGGAAATCTGAACCTTTTCCGTATACCCATTGCGCATCATCGCGGTGGTAAGTTGTCCTACGCTTACCAGTATTCCGCCTTCATAGCATCGTCTGCAGCCCTTCTCGCCTGGCGATCGCTTCGCCACAGATATGACCTCATCTACATACATAACATGCCTGATGTCCTTGTCCTCAGCGCATTGTTACCAAAAGCGTATGGAGCCAAGGTAATTCTGGATCAGCATGATCCCATGCCTGAACTCATGACAACAATCTTCGGTCTTGAGGAAAACAGTCTTGAGGTGCGAATCATACGCAAGCTTGAGAAATGGAGCATGGCATGCGCGGATTTGGTAATCACGGTGAATGTGGCTTGTGCCCGGCTGTTTGCACCGCGTAGTTGCTCTCCGGCAAAAATCGGAATCGTCATGAATTCTCCCGACGGAGAGATCTTTTGTTATCGAGCAGCGTGCTCGTATCCACCTTTGCAAGTGAATTCCGATAAACCCTTCGTGATTATGTACCATGGCTCGATCGTCGAGCGAAACGGTTTGGATCTTGCACTGGAAGCACTCGCACACCTGCGCAAATCCGTTCCTAGCGCAGAACTCAGGATTTACGGGCGCAGCACTCCCTTTCTTGAGCACGTGCTCGAAAAAGCTCGCTGTATAGGCCTGCAAAGCTGTGTGCGCTATCTCGGGCCGAAGCGCCTGGAGGAGTTGGTTTCCGAAATCGAAACCTGCGACGTAGGCGTTGTCCCGAACCAGCGCAACCAGTTCACCGACATCAACACGCCGACGCGAATCTTCGAATATCTGGCTCTGGGCAAACCAGTCATTGCCCCTCGTACGCCGGGGATTCAGGACTATTTCTCCCCTGACGCGCTTCTATTCTTTGAGGCGGGCAATGCACTAGAGCTGGCCGAGAAAATCGAATACGTCTATCGCAATCCTCGCCGTGCAATTGAAATGGCGGAACGCGGCCAGCAGATCTATTTGACGCACACGTGGGAGAAAGAGAAAGAGACATTCGTAAAAATGGTAAGTGACCTGCTGAATGGAGGGCAAGCATAATGGACAGAACAGGCATTTTGGATGCGACGTCTCGTGCGCAAGGAAGTAGTCTTACGATGTCTGCTCCTTTGACTTACGTCTTGGTCACGCCGGCTCACAACGAGGAAGCTTTCATTGAGAAGACGTTAGAGTCGGTCATCCACCAAACGGTGCTACCGCTTAAGTGGGCGATCGTGGATGATGGTTCGAAGGATCGTACTCGCGAAATCGTCAGGGGCTATTTGGGGCAGTATCCCTGGATCGAGCTGGTTGAGTTACCTCAGCGGCGGGACCGAAGTTTCGCAGCGAAGGTAACGGCATTCAATGCTGGATATGAAAGAGTCAAAGACCTCCAATACGACATCATCGGAAATCTAGATGCGGATATCTCGTTTGGGGAAGACCACCTTGAGTTCCTCGTGAGAAAGTTTTTCGATGATCCGACCCTCGGCGTAGCTGGAACGGTTTTTCGTGAGGACGGCTACAATTCCGAAACCGATAGCTTTGAAGGACATAAGCACGTGTCCGGTCAATGCCAGTTGTTCCGGAAGCGGTGTTGGGACCAAATTGGGGGCTACATCCCCCATCGCGCGGGCGGCATTGATTGGATGGCGGTCACCACTGCCCGGATGAAAGGCTGGAAAACAGAGTCATTCCGTGAAAGGTGGTTCTTCCACCATAGGCATCTCGGAACTGCAGGACGTGGTCTTTTGGCCTCCTCCTTCTCGTACGGGCAAAAAGACTATTACCTAGGCGGCCATCCGATATGGGAGTTCTTCCGAGTGGGATATCGCGCTACCAAACCACCCTACCTGGTGGATGGAATCGCTCTGGGTCTCGGCTATTGCTGGGCTTGGATACGCCGGACACCACGTCCCGTCTCTACTGCGTTGATGGCGTTTCATCGAAAAGAACAGATGCGCAAGCTGAAAGCCATTCTGAGATCGCTCGTGCGATTCAAGAAGGTGGATAACTTTAATTTGGCACGAAACTAATCAAAGCTCTTCGATGGAAATGAGCGAGATTTAGTCGAAAAAGGCCGCTGCCACCATTGGTCGGTTCTGCAGTTGGCTCGATCAGTACAGTTAACTGTCCCACGATTACCAAAGTTTTTTGCCAGCAAACTCAAGCGAAGAGCCAAAGCACTTTAAGGGGAAAGGTGGTTCTTTCACCAGCGGTACTTGGGCACCGCCGAGCGCAGTGTCTGCATTTTGTCATTTTCCTGCGGCGAGAAGGACTACTATCTCGGCGAGCCCTGTTTGGGAAATGTTCAGAGTATGCTACCGCGCCGCAAAGCGAACCTATGTTTCTCGATGGACTTGCATTGGCTTAGGCTATTGTTCGGCGTTCGTACGACAAACAGAGGCCGCTATCCAAGGAACTGATGGCTTTTGACCGTCGCGAGCAGATGACTAAACTCGGTATAAATTTCAAATCTCTACTGAGTTTCACCCGTGTCGATAATTTCAACCTCTAGAGCAGAAATAGTCGCGGTTCCGGAGGACATATGGATAAGGCTCTAGCTGAGAAGGTTCCTCCTGTAATTGAACAGTTTTGCCGTTGGTTAGATCGATACGGTGAGTTATCGTACGACCACCAGAGCTTTTTTGCGAGTCGGCTCGGGCGTGGAGCTAAAGCACTCTACTATCGGAAACCGCTGCTCGGCACGTTGGTGGTGGCCCCTATGATCTTTTGTGAGGCCTTCTTGCCATCAGCTCGAAGGCTTTACTGGAAGCCGCAACGGTTTGCGATTGCGGATGCCCACTACGCTATGGGCTTTGCCTTTCTGTCGCAAGTCCACGGACAAGAAAAGTTCTACCAGCGCGCTGTGCACTTCCTAGAAATTCTCGAAAACACCCGCTGTCCAGACTATGAGCAGTACTGCTGGGGATATCCGTTTAATTGGGAAACGAGAGGTGGAACGATCAAGCAGGGTACGCCATTAGTTACAACTGTGCCCTATGTGTACGAAGCTTTCTCCCAAGTGTATGCGATCGATCAAGACGAGAGATGGCTTCGCATTATGCGATCCATCGCCGAGCATGCCTCCAGCAGCTATCGAGACATTGGGAGCACCGCTGACAGTGCAAGTTGTGCCTATACGCCATCTCCCGATGATCCAGGAGGGGTGGTCAACGCGAGTGCGTACCGCGCATTCCTTCTGACCATGGCAGGACTGGAACTGGCAAATCAGAGGTATCTAGAGGCCGCAGACAGGAACCTGAACTTTGTACTTCACTCACAAAATGCAGACGGCTCGTGGTATTACTCGATGGATGGCGCCCGTGACTTTGTGGACCATTTCCACACATGTTTTGTGCTGAAAGCTCTTGCCAAAATCGAGCAGCTTACCGGAAACATCCGGTGCCAGTCCGCAATTGAGAGGGGAATTCAATATTACCTGAAGAACTTATTTGATTTGAATGGCTTGCCTATTCCGTTTTCGAAGCGCCCTCGATTGACAGTCTATCGCCGGGAGCTCTACGATTACGCAGAGTCCATTAATCTTGCGGTGCTGCTACAGGGCCGTTTCCCAGAGTTAGACCGTAGTTTATCGAAGGTGCTTAAGGATGTGTTGGAGCGGTGGCGCAACCCAGACGGCTCGTTCCGAGCGCGTGAATTGCTGCTTGGCTGGGACAACGTTCCCATGCATCGCTGGGCGCAGTCGCAGCTTTTTCGGAGTCTCTGCTTCCTGCTATCCACTAACTTAACGAGTCCGCGTACAGCGATTGTTGGCCTCGCGACTGTGCGAAACCGAAATGCTAAAACTAGCAAATAAGCCGTGTGATGTCGGTCGAGTTACGTTGACAGCAGTGTGAGTGTCTCCGCTGCTCATACCCGGTGAATTGCGACCATCCTGTGAAGGCAGATTCTTGAAGAGTAATGCAGACTACGAGCACTGTCGACGGTCTCTTATTGTTAAACAACTAACTAGCTGATCGGAGATGATGATCACGCGATTGATCGGGGCACGATGAGATTATTAGAGGCATTGGAGGTGCTGAAGCAACCGGTTTGCGATTCAGCACCCACTCGAGAACTATTCCTCGTGTGTGGATTTACGCCTCTACACCTGAAGACCTTTCTCGAGGCTCATCTTCGCACTCTCTTCCCAGCCAGCCGTGTCGAGATAAAGGTAGGCTTATACGGCGACCTCGATGGTAATCTCTCCCGCTTACAGCCATCACCAGGGAGCAGTGCGTGTATTGTAATTGAATGGGCCGATCTAGATTCGAGGCTTGGGATACGCTCGCTGGGTAGTTGGCGTATTGGAGACATCGATGATATTGCCGAATCGGCGCAGCGACAAGGCAAGCGATTTGCTTATCTTATTGCTCAACTAGCGGAACGCCTCCCGACCTATGTGGCAATGCCAACGCTTTCATTACCGCCTGTCTTCTCTACGCGAGAAATCCAAGCTCACCATAAGGCGTGCGAATTGCGAGAAATTGTCGCGTCTCTCGCAACTTCAATCTCGACAAATTATCGGGTGAGGCTGCTAGATGCTCAGTTAGTGGACGAGATCTCACCATTAGCACGGCGCTTCGATCCTCAGACTGAAATCAGCAGCGGCTTTCCTTACAGCCTTGAACATGCATCGAAGCTCGCTGAATTGCTGGCAAATCTGCTCTACGATGTGCCACCCAAAAAAGGTCTCATCACTGACTTAGACGATACTTTATGGTCCGGAATTCTGGGAGAAATTGGCGTAGAAGGAGTCGCTTGGGATATCTCCAGAGGAGCTCACTTGCATGGGCTTTATCAGCGCTTTCTCGATTCGCTAGCTTCTAGTGGCGCGTTGTTGGCGATAGCGAGCAAGAATGATCGGGAGCTGGCCGAAAAAGCTCTATCACGAAAAGATATTCTCCTTCCGCAAGATCGGCTCTTTCCACTAGAGATCAATTGGGGGTCAAAGTCCACGTCTGTATATAGGATATTAAAGCAGTGGAATATCATGCCGGGCGACGTCGTCTTCGTCGATGACAGCCCCGCGGAAGTGGCAGAAGTCGAAGCGTCTTTCCCAGAAATGGAATGCGTTGTATTTCCCAAGTCTAATTGTCGCGCAGTGTGGCAACTCATCAAGCACTTACGGCATCGCTTCGGAAAGGGCGTCGTCACCGCCGAGGACGAGCTTCGCTTAAGCAGCATTCGCAGGACGTCGGATCTTGCAGGCTCACTACAGGCGCGTGGAAATGCGGCGACGAATTTCTTTCGTGGCGCCGAGGCTACGATTCAGTTTTCTCTAATACCTGATGCTCGAGACAATCGTGCTTTTGAACTGATCAACAAAAGTAACCAATTTAACCTTAATGGAAGACGATTTAGCGAACCGGAATGGCAGAACTTTATCGGGGATCCGGCTACTTTTATTCTCACTGCTTCCTACGAGGACAAGTATAGCCCTCTGGGAAAGATCGCAGTGCTTGCCGGAAAGCGTTCCGGCTCCGCCTTATATGTAAATTCCTGGGTGATGAGTTGCAGGGCATTCTCCCGCTGTATCGAACATCAATGTTTGAAGTACCTGTTCGAAAAAATAGGGATTGACCAAATTACGTTTGACTTTAAGATCACTCCCCGAAATGCACCGATTCAGAATTTCTTTACGGAATTACTTGGCGAGCTGCCTGCATCCGCATTTGCGATCCAAAAGTCTACGTTTGACGCAAGGACTCCCGCTTTATTCCACCGCGTCGTTGATGTGACGAACGCATAACGGACGAAGCGTCCGTCTTGACTCTGGCTCGAGTTGCTAATATGGCCAGATGAACGCTGCTTGAGCGGTGGCGATACATCAAATTAGGAGGCAGTCGATGGGCTCTGAAGTCGGCAACAGATTATTTCGTTGCTTTTCATCCGTCTTTCCAGTCTTAAGGGATGAGCAGATTCGTACAGCTAATCTCGCAGCATTGCTTGATACGGATTCATTGGCAGGCGTGAACTTACTAGCAGTTATAGATGAAGAATTCAACGTGGACGTCGACCATGAGGTTTTGGTAGGATTGGGATCGTTTGATGCACTTCAAGGATATCTCGAAGATAGGTCCGACCCTCCACCACGCCACCGGGCGGCGAGATGATCGAAAATCCATTCAGAGGCTTGTTAAACCGCACCCTCCAAGGTTTGGCGAGAACGCTACCGGGCGCTGAGGGCCTACGAGTTATGTTGCATCGTGTTCGCGGGGTCCGCATTGGGAAGGGTGTGTTCATCAGCCAAGATGTAATTCTTGAGACGGCGCATCCGGAGTTGATCACAATTGAGGACGATGTCGTGATCGGCATTCGAGTGACAATAATTGCTCATATGAGAGAACTCGTTAATGGAGTTAAGGTCGAGCGAGATGCCTTTGTCGGGCCGGGGGTGATCATATTGCCAAATGTGACCATTGGGCGGGGGGCGGTTGTTACAGCGGGCAGTGTCGTTACTCGCTCGGTTCCAGAAATGACTGTGGTACAAGGTAATCCTGCCGTCCCGGTAGCGAGATGCGGAGTGCCATTGACTGCGAAGATCACGATGAAAGAATTCTCAGAACAACTTACACCGCTACTAACTAGAAGTTCGGCGCTAAGTGCGAAAGTCTGAGCAGAACGACAACCATTAACTAAAAGCCAACAGACACTCACATGAATCTGATTGTCCCGCACACCGGTGCACTTCATCCCTCGGACGCTCGGCTTGTGCGCCTAGCTCAGTTCCTTGGAGTGAGCTATGAACCTTTGTTTCTAGCCAGACGGGTTCAGGAGTTTGCCAGCTATGTGGACCGGACAGTTCAGGAGGCAAGATCGTGCTTCGTCGTAAATCCTGAAGTTATAAGAGAATGGACGGGCGGCGTATTCCCTCGCGAGTTATCCTCCTGCCTCACCTCGCGCTTTCCTTTCTTGTTGGTTCATAGCCTGGATTCTAATCCGTTTTGCGCAGATGTGGTTAATGGGCTCTCGAGCGCTCGCGCGCATTCTGTCCGACCTATCCCTCAAACAGGTCAGATGTATAGAATTACGGAGAATTGCAGAGATGTCTGTGGAGCTTTTTCGGGTGTCACGTTTGGACCTGCAAACATAGAAAATGACTACATTCTTGACCTGAACAATGACGGCGACGACGTGCGGACGCTGATTTCCATATCTGATGAACCTTTCATGGTTGCGATGAAGAATGACGAAAGTGAAATTTTCTTCATAGCCGGCTCAGACACGGCGGATGTAAATGAGGAAGTCGGAGGCGCTCCGTTAAGCGATTATTTCTCTAGGTTCATACCGCAGGCTATGGCACTACGCTACATGTTTCACGATCAGTGCTGGCATCCTCGTGAACATTACGCGTCCATCACGATTGATGACCCGCTACTCCATCCGAACTATGGCTTTCTGAACTTTGAATCTCTGCTCCGCCTCATGAAAGAATACGATCTCTGTGCGACGGTTGCCTTTATACCCAACAATTACCGGAGAAGCGCAAATGGCATCGTGCAAATGTTCCAGGAGAACCGAGATCGGCTCGCAATTTGCTTTCATGGAAATGATCATACCGAGAAGGAGTTAGCATCGTCTGAGACCACCCGCCTGAACACGATGATTGGTATTGCCGAAACTCGGATGAGTATTCATCGCCAAGCGACCGGACTCCATTGTCATAAAGTGATGGTTTTTCCTCAGGAGTATTTCTCCGTAGAGGCGATGAAAGTTCTAAAATCTCATAATTTCTGCGCCGCTGTAAGTTCAATGACACACCCTGCACACTGTCAAATAGCTCTTACTGTTGGGGAACTCGCCCAGCCTGCAGTTCTTCGTTACGGAGGATTTCCGCTATTTATCCGTAGGTACATCCGAGAAATCAAAAGGCAGGACATAGCATTCAACCTTTTTTTTGGCAGGCCGGTCCTTATTGTCGAACACCACGACATTTTCAAGCGTCCCGAAGCCCTGCTCGAACTAGCCTTGACCGTGAACGAAACGGCACAGGACATACGTTGGTGTGACCTCGAAACCGCCGTTAGCGAGTCGGTCCTTACACGAATAATGCCTGATGGCTCCAACCAGATTCGGGGCTATTCGGGAACAGTCAAAATTGCGAACAATGGACGATCTATCCAGTGCTACTCGGTGGAATGGAGCCACCTTAATGAGGGTCCTTCTTTGGAGAATGTGCTCCAGGGCGGTTCCCCTATTCATTCCTATGAGATTGATGAGTCCCGCATCCGGGTTGCGCTTGAATTAGATCCTGGGAAATCACAGACAGTCTCTTTAACTTATCGCAACGATTACGCTACCATGCTTAGCCTCGGTCTCGGATGGAATGCTAGAGCTTATCTCCGGCGGAGGCTATCTGAAGTGAGAGACAATTATATTAGTAAGAGTCGATTGGCTATGAGCCTCGCCCGAGTGTTGCAGAAACACTTATTGTTCGGGAGTCTCTAGCAAATTCGAAATAGTTGTTGCCGGAGCAGCAGAAATAAAGGTGCTTTTTGCACCGAGTTAGGTATATGTGCGGTATCTGCGGACGATATAATTTCGAGAACCTAGCTCCTGTCCAGCGTCGAGACCTCGAATCGATGACGAAGACACTTGTGCATCGTGGCCCTGATGACGGGGGGGTCTACCTTGCGGGACCGCTCGGACTAGGATTTCGCAGACTCTCGATCATTGATCTGGCCGGCGGTCATCAGCCCATGACTGATCGAGAAGAATCCGTTTGGGTTGTTTTCAATGGTGAAATTTACAATTT
>Ga0126381_100003903_pt1 | contig 16160 bp, 12 predicted proteins | sample PanSoiMetPlot_28_FD_96465 | JGI IMG/M metagenome (GOLD analysis project Ga0126381, IMG submission 96465) | Tropical forest soil microbial communities from Panama - MetaG Plot_28 | ecosystem: Environmental > Terrestrial > Soil > Tropical forest > Bulk soil | place: Panama | collected 2016-02-17 | reverse complement strand
TCCATTTCAGAATCTCGAAAATCGGCTTAGCGATGATCCCGGTCCACCCGAACTGCACCAGATCCTCGAGCGGCGGCTTCATCTTGCTCAGCAGCGTCAAGTCTTTCGGACCGACGAATACTCGAGCTTTTAAAGGCGCCGGCTCCGTCGTCCCCGCCGCCATCTCCGCTTCGGGTTCCGCCACGGTCTTCCCGTCCTGCATGACATCGTGCGTCTGCATCCAGTGCCAAAGCGAGAGGTTCGTGCCGTCCGGAAGAAACGCCGTGGTAAAAAACTGATCTTCGATTCCCAGATATTGCAGCGGCCCGCTCTGCACGGCCGCCTCCGCTTGATTTCCGGATACACCGAGTTTCTTGTACTGCAGCAGATTGAGCTTGTCCGTCTGTTTGTAGAAAACTGTGACGAGCTGCGCCGCGTTGTAAACTTCTTTGTCCCCGAACCCGCCGCGCCACGCAATCGCTACTGGAACCGCCTTGCCCTCCACCGTCACCGCGCACTCCACCGTCAACTCATAATCCGGCGTGAACGAAAGCTTCTTCACCACGTCTACGTGGCCGTCGCTCCAGTGAAACGTCACATCCGCAGGCGCCTGCAGATCCGCGCTCTCTCCCGGCGCGGCCGACGTCACTTCGTACAAGCCCGAATTCACCTGCACTTCGAGTTGTTTGTCGGTGAGAATCAGCGAAAAAGGCCAACCCAGCTGCTTCGCTGCATCCGCGTTCACCAGATCCAGCGGCCGCGGCGGTTTCTGGTCGGTCAGATATTTTTTGAGCTTCCAGCTCTGCACCACGCCGCCACGATTCGAAAACTCCACGCGATACAGCGGGCTTTCCACCGCGATGGTTTTTTCTTTCGCTGCAGGCGAAGGAGTTTGCTTCTCGGCAGCCGCTGCGGAATCTCGAAGGATTGTCGCCGCCGGTTGTCCCGACGGAGCAGGATTGCTCCCGCCTTGAGAGATGGCGGCTCCCGTCGGCGCCGGAGCCGGAGCGGGCGGCTTGAAGAAATGTCCCCAGGTAAAAAGAATCAGAAGCGCGAGCAAAATAAAAACGATCGCGCGAACCTGATCGTTCATCTCATTCACAGCGCAAACCCCTCTTTAGCCTGAGCGCCGTTTGCGAAAGGCTCACCCTCGCCCTCCGCGAAGAGCCTTTGCGAATCTTTGTGGGTCGCGGCTTCAGCCGCGACATTACCGCCCACACTGCAATGGGGCTTCAGCCCCTGAAGTTCCCTCTCGCCAACCCCATCGACAACATCCGGCACAAGATCAAACCCGCCCTTCGTAAACGGCCGGCAGCGCAACAAACGCTTCACCGCCAGCACACTACCGCGCCAAGCCCCATGCTTCGCGATCGCTTCATATCCATATCTCGAACACGAGGGATAAAACTTACAGGCCCCGCCAAAAAACGGCGAAAGAAAAATCTGGTAGATTCGCACCACAAAGAGCAGCGTCCATTTCCCGGCGCTTCGCACAATCTCTACTGCGAATGGATTTTTAGGGGGTCGCAACTTCAGCTCGTCCTCATTTTCAAAAGGCCGCGGCTTCCGCTCGTCATGATTTTCAGGAGGCCGCGGCTTTCGCCGCGGCGAAAAGCCCTCCATAGAAGGAGGCTTTAGCCCCTGAAGCCGAGCCCCGTTCAAAGCGTCGCGCCGCGCCGCGGCAGCAACCTCATCAATTCTTCCGTCACCCGCGCAAACTCCGCCGTCGCCACTGACGTACGCGGATGAATCACTATGTCCCATCCTGGAGAAATCTCCTGTCGGTGCAGTCGTACGATTTCGCGGATTCGCCGGCGAATGCGGTTGCGCTTTACCGCGCCCCCCAGCCCTTTCTTGATACTCCATCCGAACCGGCTTTCATCGAGGCCATTGGCGCGAAGAAAAACGGCAAATTCTCGGCTCGTCCGGCGGCGGCCTTCGCGATACACCGCGTCATACTCCGACCGGCGCACCAGGCGAGCGGCGCGGGGGAAATCCTGCCGCGGTGTGTCAGACGCGCGTAAGACTGTGGCGCCCCTTCTTGCGGCGTGTCGCAAGTACCTTCCGTCCACCCTGGCTCTTCATCCGAGCCCGAAATCCGTGCTTCTTATGACGGCGCCGCACATGCGGCTGAAAAGTGCGTTTCGGCAACGATCCTTCTCCTCTGCTTTTCGCTCAATCTCTGTATGTAGTAGTCCCGCGCGCTCGGGGAGTTTCGCCCAGCAAATCCGTTCCCTCACTGCCACAAATCGGGCACCCAAACGAAACAATGAGTCTAGACGACCCCCGCATATCGGTCAAGGAACGTCGCTCGACTCGGGTCCAGGCTACTTGTCGATTGGCCTCTTAGAGATTGGTTGCTTCAACTGAGCACCGCAGTATAATTCGCACAATTTCCCGGTCGTATCGTGCGGCCCGAACACCCCTGTCTTTCGCAATTCCATCCAGGAGGAGGCAATGTCACACGATCTGGAGCAAGCCCCGGAAGACCGCCCCCAACCACACCATCACTCCTGCAGCGATCTCTTCGGATGCGGCGACGAAAAAGGCACCGGCGTCTTCCGTGAAGACATCAAAGATTCCGCCTTCACGAATCGCGCCGCCGACCGGCTCCTACATGTGGATGAGATCAATCAAGCTCAGTTCGACGCTTGTCTCACCGCGCGCGGCCGTTCGCGTCGCAACCTCCTCCGAGCAAGCAGCTTCATGGGCGCGCTCGCAGCCATCGGGCCATGGTTCACCAGGCTTGCTTACGCGGCAAATTTGGCAGAAGCGAACGCTGTCAATCCCGGCATCTCTGCCGCCACGCAGAAAAAAGAGGACGAAGGCCATGTCCACGTCGTCGAATCCAACGATCAAACCGTCCACCTGGGGGTCTACGACACCACGCTCCCTCCCATCCTCAAGATCGATTCCGGCGACACCATCAGTTTCCCCAACACGTGGTCGCATTTCCTGAACCAAATGCAGCCCGGCGTTCCCGTCGAGACGCTCGCGAAACTTCGCGTCAGCAATCCAGGAAAAGGTCCGCACTCGATCATCGGCCCCATCTATGTTAACAACGCCGAACCCGGCGACGTCCTTGAGGTCCGCTATAAGCGAATTCTTCCCTTCACCTGGGGCGCCGCTTTCAATAACCCCGGCTCGCTGGGAACCGGCTTGCTCCCGCAGGATTTTCCCGATGGCCAGGTGAAGTATCTAGATCTCGATCTTCCGAAAATGACGGCGGAGTTCGCCAAAGACATTCACGTTCCCCTCAAGCCGTTCCAAGGAACGCTCGGCGTGGCCCCGCCCGATGGCTACGTCCCTCCTTTGAGTCCGGGCATTACCAGCTCTGTCCCTCCCGGCCCCCACGCAGGCAATACAGACTTGAGCGAAATGGCTGAAGGTTCGACGATGTTCATTCCCGTCTGGAAACCCGGTGCACTGATTTTCACCGGCGACTCTCATGCCGTGCAGGGTGATGGCGAAATCACTATCACCGCCCTCGAGACGCGCATGCAGGAATTCCGTATTCAGGTAGTTCTCCACAAACAGAAAAACTTCGCCTGGCCTATCGCGGAGTCTCCGACGCACTGGATCGTTCTCGGATTGGACAAAGACCTGAACGTCGCCATGAGTCTGGCCGCGCGCAACGCCATTAACTTTCTCGCCGCTCGCACCAGCCTGACCAAGCTCGACGCCTACGCTTTGTGCAGCATCGCCGTCAGTTTCCGAGTAACTCAGGTTGTCGACATCGTCCGCGGCGTTCACGCCATGATCCCCAAAAGCCTTTTCACCGGAGAACTGCGCAAACAAATTGCGGTCGTTTGATCAGAATAGAAGCACAAAGAACGCACACATTGTAATTACCTGATTTGTTTTGCGGTTCGTGCCGAGAAGGCTTGAGCGCCACCCCAACAAAATCGCAGTCCTAGCGCAGGCCTCTTCGTCAACAAACTCCCCGCCCGCGCAATCAATCCCGCGCGCTGGCGCCCCAGCGCCGCAAACCCAAAATCCGCACCGGGCCTAATCCAGATCCAATCCTAGTCAGGCCGTCCAGAGAGTTGTGCCAGCTTTGCGAATGTGTACTATCCTTCAAAAGGTTCGGATAATTGGCTGCTCAAAATTTCGTCAAACCGAATCGTCAAAACGAAAATGCGAATCTTTTGGGCGACTTTGATTCTTTGCTCCTTTGCAAATCCGTCTTCAGCTCAGTCAGGCTCCCAATCCATCTTGATGCCAATGCCGTCAAGCATTCGACCTGGAACCGGCGCACTCCCGATTGACGGTTCTTTCTCGGTTTCAATGGAAGGATACCGGGAACCGCGCATCAATCGTGCCGTGCAAAGATTTCTCCACGATCTTTCCCGTGTCAGCGGCGTCCCGATCAGAAATCAAATCGCGCATGGTGCGCATGCCTCGCTGCTGATCCGCGCTGAGCACGCCGGCAAACCCGTTCAGGATGTAAGCGAAGACGAAAGCTATACCCTCGATGTCAGCGCCACCGGCGCAAAACTCACCGCGCCCAATCCACTCGGCATCCTCCACGGGTTACAGACATTCCTCCAGCTTGTCGAAGTCTCGCCCGGCGGCTTCGTCGCCTCCTCCGTGCACATCGAAGACTCGCCTCGCTTCCCCTGGCGCGGACTCACGATCGACGTTAGCCGCCACTTTATTTCCTCGGACACGCTCAAGCGCAACATTGACGGAATGGCAGCGATGAAAATGAACGTCCTGCACCTGCATCTTTCCGACGATCAGGGCTTTCGCATGGCGAGCGCTCAATTTCCAAAACTAGTCGAGCTGGGCTCGGACGGAAACTATTACACGAAGCCCCAGATGCGTGATCTCATCGAATACGCCAGGGATCGCGGTGTGCGAATTGTTCCCGAATTTGACATGCCGGGACATAGCACTTCCTGGTTTGTCGGATATCCTGCGCTTTCGAGTGGGCCGGGGCCCTACCAGATTGAGCGCAGGTGGGGAATTTTTGATCCCGCAATGGACCCGTCGCGCGAGCAGACCTACGTCTTTCTCGACAAGTTTATCGCCGAGATGGCCTCCCTTTTTCCAGACCATTACTTTCACATCGGCGGCGACGAGGTAAACGGAAAACAGTGGGACGCAAACCCGAATATCCAGGAATTCATGCGCGTTCAAAACCTGAAGAACAATCAGGAACTGCAGCAGTATTTCACTCTTCGAATTCAAAAAATTGTCGGCAGGCACCAGAAAATTATGGTCGGTTGGGACGAGATTCTGGCGCCAGGCATGCCGAAAGAGAAAGTCGCGATTCAATCCTGGCGGGGCCAGGATTCGCTCGCAGCCGCAGCAAAACAGGGATATAGCGGAATCCTTTCCAGCGGCTACTACCTCGATGCGATGGCGCCGGCTGGAAAATATTATTCGGTGGATCCGCTGTCAAATGCCGATGCGGCGCTGAATTCTGACCAGCAGAAGCGCATCCTCGGAGGCGAAGCCTGCATGTGGGCCGAGTTCGTCAACGACGAGAATATTGATTCCCGAATTTGGCCTCGCGCCGCCGCAATCTCGGAGCGCTTGTGGTCCGCATCCCAAGTGCAGGACGTCCCTTCGATGTATCTCCGCTTGAACGCGGCGAGTCGCGGACTCGAACAGCTCGGCCTCAGGCATCGCTCGAACCTTCCTTTGATGCTCTCACGCATGGCCGCCACCGATCATATAGCTGCGCTGCTCACGCTCGCAGATGTCACAGAGCCCGTCGGCCTGCAAATCCGCGAGGAGGAAGCGGAAAGGGCGGGCGGCATTCAAACAAGTGACACGCCGCTGAATCGCATGGTGGACGCGGTTCTTCCCGAAAGCGAAGTCGCGTGGCAATTCTCTCAAATGGTGGATCAATTTGTCGGAAGCGGATTTCAGGACGCCCAAGCGAAATCCGATATTCGTGCCCTCCTGGTCGCCTGGCGGGACAACGACAATGAATTGCGCCCCCTGCTTCAGAATTCATTCTTGCTGAAAGAACTTGCGCCCGTTTCTCAGTCTCTTTCTTCGCTCGCCGCCTCAGGACTGCAGGCCCTCGATTACATCGACAAAGGCCAACGAGCACCCGATTCCTGGCACAAGGAACAAATCGCAATACTCCAGCAAACACAAAAACCAGCCGCCGATCTGATCCTCGCAGTAACTCCGGCTGTTCGAAAACTAGTCGAAGCCAGCGCCACCTCAGGGAAGTAGCCCCTGAACCTGACGCAAACGCAATCCGGCCGTTTGCATTACAAATTCAATTCGCAACCCATATTCACAGCCCGGCAGTGGCACCGCGCCACAAACTAATGTAAATTAAATGTCTCACTTACCCGTTCCCCGGTAGCTCAACGGTAGAGCATTCGGCTGTTAACCGTTGGCGCACGAAAAATCAATAACTTAGACCATTTGCGACTGAATGCTATGAATTGCTACAAGTGCATGTGCCGAGAGCTCTTAGCGCTACGCAGCGGATCTTTGGTAGCACTCGGTAGGGTCTGGTGGTGGGCACAAAATTGGGCACAGTCGACAATGCATGCGAACAAGGCTCGAGTTGTCCGCGCTGGTGACTCCGAACGAGGGGCACGCGTTTAGGTCCTCCTCGAGCTAGTTTATTTTTTTTAGAATTTTCTGATCAGAGCCCACCAGGACCACACGGCAGGTGACAGAATCCCAAATTTCGCGACGTTCTCTCGGCGTTCCATCCGAAGATCGTCGCACTTTGAGACAGGTGGTTGATAAACCCTGTTCGCAACGCCTATCTGAAAGTCAGTGTTCGGTAAGCCGTCAATCAGCACTTGGGGATTACTTGCGGTTGTCCGCCATCCACTTCAGTGCGGATTTCCTTCTGCATGAGCCTTTGCCAATCCTGGCGGCGTAAATGCCTCCTGAATAATGGGAGCTCCAAACGGAGCACCCGTGAATCCGCCATCCACCATCAGCTCGACCGCGTTGACGTACGAGGAATCGTTCGACGCGAGGAAGAGTACGGCTTTGGCAACTTCTTCCGGCTCGCCCCAACGGCCCTGCGGCACCGCAGAAGAGAAGAACTTCGCCAACTTAGCGGAATCTTCTTCCGAAGCTGAGGCGCGGGGCCCGCGCTTCCAGATGGGAGTCTTGATCGCGCCTGGTGCGACGACGTTCACGCGAATGTTGCGCGGTGCAAGGTCAGCGGCGATGGAACGCGCCATCGAGACGAGACCACCCTTGGTAGCTGCATACGCGGCTACGCCAGGCTGGCCGAGGTAGTTATGTACCGACCCACTAAAGATGATGCTGCCGTTGTCGTTCAGCAGAGGCACCGCTGAATTCACCGTAAAAAAGGCGGCATTAAGGTTAGTGTGGATCACGTTCTCAAAAATGGCCTCGTCGGTCGAGCCCGTAGGAGTCCGGCCGGAGATGCCGGCATTCGCAAAGACAATGTCGAGCTTCCCGAAATCTGTGGCCAGGGCTGCGAAGAGCCGCTTGCGATCTTCCGCAAGGGTGACGTCAGCGCGGTAGCCACGCGCGCTCGATCCAAGTTCGGCAATCGCTTCATCGAGTGTCTTCTGGTCGCGGCCGGTAATGGCGACCTGGGCGCCCTCCGCGACGAAAAGTCGGGCGGTGGCTAGACCGATGCCACTGTTGCCGCCGGTAATAAGAGCCTTCTTCCCTATGAGCTTCATAATCCCTCCTTTTTGCGGGACTACCAAATGCGATGATCATCAAGGTGAAAAGGATACAAACAACGTGCGCTATCCCGTCGAGGACACCGCCGCAAACATGACAAGACACAAAACCGTAAGTAGCCCGAGTTGTCCAAGCCAGTGACTCCCAATGACGGGAGCACCTTTAACTCTCCCCGAGCTACTTTATTTTTTTCAAAAAAATTTTTCTGATCGAAGCCCAGCCAACACCAGACACTCTTTCAACCTAGTTCCCAATTAACGCCCTAACGGCCGGTTAGACGGACGGAAATGAACTTGATTGCATGACGATTTCGGCTCCGACTCGAGTAGACATCGTGGCATGCACTAAAGCGCCGTCCGCAAGATCATGGCTACGGAAGGGCTTTTTCGTTTCTTGTCCTATCGTGCACCCAGCAAACATGTATTCGCACAACGTGCCGTGCTACCATCCGTGCCATTCTCTAAATTTCGGACGGCACCTTTGAGCCTTGACAAGCCTAAGAAAGCTTTAACACTAACCCGCAGACAAGCCCTGAAAGTGCTGGGAGTAGGAACCGGTGTTGCACTGACTCCTCGCATAGTTGCCTCACGTCTGGCCACAAGCGAAGAAGACAAAAGAGCGGACGTCATTGTAGTCGGCGCTGGCTTCGCCGGACTGACGGCTGCACGAAATCTGATGCGAGAAGGCCGCAGAGTTGTCGTGTTGGAGGCACGCGACCGCGTGGGCGGCAGAGTGAAAGCGGGGAAGCTCGCGGGTCATTCTGTTGATGTTGGCGGAATGTGGGTGGGACCGACCCAAGTGGGAAAAGTCATTCGTCAGCCGCATGGTCGGATCCACTGGGCAGGTACGGAGACAGCGACCAGATGGATGGGTTACATCGACGGCGCGATTCGTTCAGGCGACCGCGCAGCAGCTGAGGTGCAGTCTAGAGCAAAGGAGTCCAAAGCATCCGCCTGAGCCGCACGTTTTGAAATCACCAGCGCGACTGCGACAGGTATTGAACGGCAATGTGACCCGTCGCCATCTCATAGAGAACCACGCCGACACTCGCAAGGGATAACGCTTGGTTAGCGGGGTTACCGGACAAGTAGAAGGCCTGAATTTTGAACTTGTCCGGTTAGGCGCGGGACAGCGTTGATATCCGCACGATCACTTAGCGCTGGCCGCGAATGGTTCAGACGGTCCCGAGTTGTCCAGGCCAATGACTCGGAACGAAGGGCACAAGAACTGGTCCGGTAAGGCAACCTATACATTCAAACCAATCGGGAATTAGCCGTCCGCCGCGCGCCGGTTACTTGTGATAAGGCGATTTATCAACACCTATTCGTAACCTAAGCTCGCTATGTCCTGCCTCGTGGTTCCTAGAAATGTGGCCTCAACGAGATTCGAATTGACTGTTCGGTTTCGCTGATTGTGCGTCCCATAGTCGGACGCTGGCGCACGAGTTGACCAGGGTACCACTTCTAAGTAATGGGCGATCATTCTCTTAGCGGGCGGCTAAGGATGGGCGGGGACATGCTTGGAGTGATTCTAAATGTATTGGGAGGGGCGCAGATGACCTCGTTCTGGCAAGACGTACGCTACAGCCTACGGATGATCTCCAAAGCGCCCGGATACTCCGCGATTGCCATCATCACGCTGGCCTTGGGCATCGGCGCCAACACCACGATCTTCAGTTGGATCAGCGCGACATTGCTGAATCCAATCCCCGGCCTTGCCAACCCAAATGATGTCGTCTCTCTCTCTCTCGGCCGTGGCTCCGACAATCCCTTCCCGATGACGTATCACGACGTCGTCGCCGTCCGCGATGGGCAACAGAGCTTCACCGGCATCATGGGAAGCGGCTTCATGCCGCTGAGCCTGACGGGTAAGGGCAAGCCCGAGCGCCTTTGGGGATCGGTCGTAACCGCAAATTATTTCGATGTCCTCGGCGTTCGCCCCATTCTCGGCCGCGCCTTTCTTCCCGCCGAGGACGAAAGGCCCGGCGGTGCGCCTGTTGTCGTCGTCAGCTACCGCTTCTGGCAGACGCACCTCGGCGCAAAACCGGATGTGCTGGGCCAGACAATTGAACTCAATCAGCGCCCCTTCACAGTTGTTGGCGTCGCGCCCGCCGTCTTTCAGGGCAGCCAGACCGGGATTCGCAACGAACTCTGGGTCCCCGTGTCCATGGTAGAAGATGTGATGCCGCGCGGCGATCTGCTTCACGACCACCACTACTTCTGGATCGCAGTGTTCGGCCGGCTTAAGCCCGGCGTGAAGCCACAGCAAGCGCAGGAGGAAATGACGGTCCTGCTCAAGCACGAAGTGAAAAACTATCCCGAGGAACACCGCGGCCACGATGTGATTTCCGTGACACCGCTGTGGCGCAGCCCGTTTGGCGCGAACATGTTTTTCTCGCTGCTGCTGCCGATGCTGATGGCGATTGCCGGCCTGGTCCTGCTGCTCGCCTGCGCCAACGTCGCGAATCTCATGCTGGTGCGCTCGGTGGCGCGCCGCCGCGAACTCGCCATTCGCATGTCGCTAGGCGCGAGCCGGTGGCGGCTCGTCCGGCAGCTCCTGATTGAAAGCGTGGTGCTGGCGACCGCCGGAGGCGCGCTCGCATTCGTCATCACCTTTTGGACTTCGGGAACTTTCATGAGATTTGTTCCCGTTGGAGATTTTCCGTTCTCGCTTCCGATTGGCGCCGACCGCACGGTGCTTCTCGCCACGTTCCTTATCTCCGTGCTCACCGGCGTGATCTTCGGCATCCTGCCGGCGCTGCGCGCTTCGGGCGAAGCGCCGGTCAACGTGCTGAAAGAAGATTCCGGCAGTGCTTCGGGCGGCCTTCGCAAAGCGCACCTCACGAGCGGCCTCGTCGTAGCGCAAATTGCGCTTTCGCTGCTTCTGCTGATTTGTGCGGGACTTTTCATCCGCAGCTTCCAGAACGCCCAGCAGATCAATCCCGGATTCAATTCTCACAACATCTTCATCGCTTCCTACGATCTTTTCACCGCGGGCTACTCTGATGAAAAAGGCGCGCAGTTCGATCGCCTGCTGACCTCCAAGCTCGAAACGCTTCCGGGCGTTCAATCCGTCACGCTCACGACGCGTATTCCGCTCGGCTTCGGCGGCGGCTCAACTGCGCTGAAAATCGAAGGCTACGTCCCGCAGCAGAACGAGTCGATGGAAACGCAAGTCGGCATCATCACTCCGAATTATTTTCAGACGCTCCAGATTCCGCTCATTCAGGGACGCGACTTCACGCTTCAGGACGACATGAAGGCGCAGCGCGTGGCCATCGTCAGCGAAACCTTCGTCAACCGCTACTGGCCCGGACAGCAAGGTCTCGGCAAGCAGGTCAACTCCGATCTCACGCACGAATGGTTCACCGTGATCGGAATCGCGCGCGACGTCAAAGTGAACACGCCCAACGAAAAGCTCACGCCGTTCATCTATCTGTCCGAGTACCAGGTGTATCGTCCGGCCCTGACCGTCCTCGCGCGCACCACGGGTGACCCGCTCGTAGGAGGCAGGTTGATCGAGCGCGCCATCAACGACCTCAACTCCGATCTTGTCATCTTCGACGTCACCACTCTCGAACTGCGTGAGCAAATCGCCAGCTTCCCACAACGCATCGCCGGAACATTCGTCGGCGCCTTCGGTCTGCTCGCCCTCGTGCTCGCGGCCGTCGGAATTTACGGCGTCACAGGTTACACTACGCGGCAGCGTACGCATGAAATCGGCATTCGCATGGCGCTCGGCGCGAGCAAGCAGGACGTTTTGCGGCTCGTACTCGGGCGCGGATTGCGGCTGACTCTGATCGGCGTGGGCGTGGGTCTGGCAGCGGCCTTTGGACTTACGCGCTTTCTGAGCAGCCAACTGCTCGGTGTGACCAGCACCGATGCGCTGACGTTCTCCGGCGTAGCGATCTTGCTCTGCACCGTGGCGCTCATCGCCTGCTTCATTCCCTCGCGTCACGCCATGAAGGTTGACCCCATCGTCGCCCTTCGCTACGAATGAAAGCTCGGGTTATTCAATTCCCAGAGAATGCAACAGAAAAACTACATATCCGCATGGTTGGCGATAACAGCCGTTACAAATTTATCCCGCAACGATGATCCATCCTGAGCTTGCTGAAATCTCAACTGAATCCGGTTCGGAGGGCAACGGATTCATATCAACAACCTGAGAATACTATTGCAATTTCGCGTATTCCGCTTTCGCTTGCTTGAGTGCGGGAGTGTCGGTGTCGGCATTTTTCCATAGCGTGAAGAGGTCTTGATACGCACGGCGCGCACTCGTGATATCTTGCTGCACGGCATAAGCCCGGGCGAGCCCGAGATAGGCCAAGGGCCAATAGATATCGACGTCGTCGTATGAAGCTTCGAACGGCCAAGTGCGACATTCTGTGCTCTCCCTCATCGGGCCAACCATCCGCCGTCCACCGCCAGAACGTGCCCGTGAACGTAATCGCTTGCAGCAGAACACAAGAACACCGCCGCTCCTGCCAGATCCGACGGCTCACCCCACCGGCCCGCGGGAATCCGCTCGAGGATTTGTCGGCTGCGGATCGCGTCGTTCCGCAGCGCCTCTGTGTTGTCGGTCACCATATAGCCGGGCGCAATCGCGTTCACGTTGATTCCATGCGCGGCCCACTCGTTTGAAAGCGCTCTGGTGAGTTGTGCTACTCCCCCTTTGGCTGCGGCATAAGCTGGCACCAGCACTCCTCCTTGAAACGAAAGCACCGAGGCGATACTTACAATCTTTCCCCGCTTCCCTTGCCGCAGCATCTGCTGACCCGCAAGCTGGGAGAGCCGAAAAACGGCCGTAAGGTTGACGGCGATAACTTCATCCCAATAAGCCGTTGAATATTCCGCGGCGGGCGCTCGCCTGATGACTCCCGCGTTGTTCACCAAAATATCAATCGTTCCAAACGCAGCGACTGACCCCTCCACCAATGCCTCGCTCGCCCGCACGTCCGCTACATCCCCGCTGAAATAAACCGAACGCCGCCCCAGTGCCCGGATCTCCTCGCACACGCTCCCCTCTTTCGGCGCGCGCCCGTGGCATGCCACGTTCGCGCCCGCCTGCGCGAGTGCTAGCGCGATCGCCGCGCCCAGCCCTCTCCGCGAACCTGTGACCAGCGCATTCTTGCCTTCGATTTGGAATGCCTCCAGACTCATCGAACTCCCTTCATGCCTTTGCCCCAATAGGAGCGATGCGCCCGCGAGCAAAAGGATCTTCTCAACTCTTTGCGCGTAAAGAACGCGAGCAGTTGTGACACCCGCTTACAAACCTTCGGAAGCACGTTAATCTGCCGTCTTCTCGCGCGATTTCCCCCTCAAATCCTGCGCACCAGTCCTCGCTCGGTGGCTTCCGTATTCCGAACTAGCAGAAACACCAGAATCATTCCGATAAACGGAATCAACCCGGACAGAATAATCAGCGGATCAAACAAGTGTGTGCCGGTCGTCAGCCTCGCATCGGAAAGACGTCCGGCCAGCTCGAACACGATAATAGTCCCGATCGCCGCTCCGGTTCCGCTCAGCCCGCTCACCGAAGCCACCGACTCGTTGTGAAACAAGTCCGACGGCAGCACGTTCGCGATGGTTGTAAAGGCTCCGTAGCAGAACGTTGTGACTCCAAACAGAACTGCAAGCGCCCAGAGATTCGCCGTGAATACCGTCGGGATCAGCAGTGTCATGCCCACGCCTCCAAACGCCACCAGAGCCTTGCGCGCGTTTCCGAGTGACCAGCCGCGTTTGATCAGATACCCTGACATCCCTCCGCCGAAAAAATTCCCCAGATCGGTCGCCACGAACGGAATCCACACTGCGATTAGCCCACGCTTTAACGGAATACCTTTGGCCACTAGATAAATCGGAAACCAATCCGCAATGAAGAAGAAAACTGGATCCGCAAATGTCCGCGCCACGATCGTTCCCCACGTCTGTGGCAGCTTCAGCAGATCGCGCCATCGCGGCCGCGCTTTTCCTGTCGCCTTCTCGTCCGCAACGTCCGCCAGGATCATTTGCCGCTCCGGGTCATTAATGCGCGGATGCTCCTGTGGTCGGTAATACAGCCAGCGCCAGGCCGCCAGCCACAGCAGACCGAGCAGACCTGGCACCACAAACGCAGGCCGCATCCCCCATCGAAAGTACAGCCACGGAATAAGAAAAGACGCGATGGCTCCGCCGATCGAAGACCCGCTATCAAACAGCGCCGTCGCCAACCCGCGCTCCTGCTTGGGAAACCACTCCGAAACTGCCTTCGTCGCACCTGGCCAATTGCCAGATTCGCCTGCGCCCAGCAAAAACCGAAATCCTAGAAAACTGTAAAAGCCCCTCGCTAGCGGTGTCAGTATCGAAACGATCGAATACCACAAAACAGTAATCGTCAAACCCAGCTTTGTTCCCACCCGATCCATCAGCCTTCCACAAAGTGTCTGTCCAATGGAATACGCCACGCGAAACGCCACCACGATGTTTGCGTAGTCCGTGTTTGTCCAGTGATAATCCTGCTTCAGATAGGGAGCCAGCAACGAGATCGTCTGCCGGTCGATGTAGTTGATGGCCGTTGACGCAAACAAGATTACGCCGATCCACCAGCGCAGCGAGCGGAGCGCCCGCCGTCCGCCAGGTTCTGGGTGGGCGGAGCCTGTCTGCGTTGCTGCTAGCATCACAAATCGGCGGCCAACGAAAATGGATTAGACATGCCTCACGCCGTTGCCGTAAATGCTGACAGTGTTGCCGGACTCAATAGCGAAGCCGATTCCCGATCCAGGTAGATCGTTGCATTCGCATGTGTGCGCAAGATCGATGCCGGCGCCATCGGGCTGATGCCGCCATCGAAGCACGCCTTGATCGCTTGTGCCTTGCGCGATCCCGGTACCACAGCGACGATCTCCTTCGCCTTCAGCACCTGCCGCACCGACATCGAAATCGCCCGCTTGGGCACCGCCGCCAGATCCTTGAACCATCCTTCGCCTACTTGTTGATGACGACAAGCTTCATCGAGGTTCACCACGATGTACGGCTCCTCCACTTCAAAATCAGCTGGCGGATCGTTGAACGCTAGATGACCGTTTTCCCCGATGCCGACAAAAGCGATATCGATCGGCGCCATGCTGATCAACTGGCTTGTGCGATAAATCACGTCCGCGGGATCTTCTTCTCCGTTGAGCAAATGATGTTCCGTGATCCCCGTCTTCGCGATGACTCGTTCCTGTAGGAAGTTGCAGAAGCTCGCGGGATGGCTCACCGGCAACCCGATGTATTCATCCAAGTGAAAGAGCACCACCCGCTTCCAATCGATGCCCGGCATCGCCGTCAGCGCCTCGAGAAATTCAAACTGGGATGCCGCGCTCGCCGCCACCACCCGTGCCCGCCCGCGCTTGGCTGTCGCGTCGCGTATTGCAGTCGCCGCCTGAACCGCCGCCACTTGGCCCAGTGATTTCCTTTCTTCGAATACTCTCAGAACCATTCTCGGACTCCATTCGGATGACTCAGTAACGCTTGTAGGCTGGGCACAGGCTATTTTCCAGTCGTAGCCGCGCCGAAACCGACAGCCCGTGATGTTTGAAGACTATCCCGCGTTGCATTTGCGGGAGATTATCACGGCATTCATACCGCCGGCTTAGCTTTCGGACTTTTTTCCACGCTAGTTCGTCAACTCCGCGACACTGTCAGCACTGATACGGTTTCGACCAGGATATTCCCATCCTGAAGCAAGCAGGTAGTCAAGGAGCTACGAGAACTTAGGGCATGGACGCACCAACACCTAGCCGAAACTGCTGGAATTGAGGTACGTACGATTCAGCGGGTGGAAAAAGACCTCACGAGGAACCCGGAAACACTCCACGCTGTGGCAGCTGCTTTTTACGTTACCGTTGATTCGCTCCGCAATACCTGGGTGATTCCAGAATCGCGATTGCTTCGAGTGCGCAGCGTCAGCAGCTACAATGAATTCATTGCGCTGAAGAAACCCACCACTCACACGCGTTTGCGAAGACAATTATGGTGCCGCTCAAGGACGAGTTTCACCGTGAAGTTTCCGATTTGCTTGACCAAATCTTCACTGACCGAGACGTGATTGGACCTGATGAACCAGAACTTTGGTCTAGCCACACGGATTTCATCAAACAGCCATTGGAGCGCCTGTTCGATTTCTGCTTTTCCTTCTTTCTACTGGACGAGCAACGCGACGTCATACTGCACTCCAGCGGGATGCTGAAACCGGAGAGCGACCACATGGAGTTGAAAGTACGGCATTTCTTTCTTGTACAGACGCATGGATGCTTTCAGCTCAACCACACTCAGCCCCTGCATCGGTTCAGTGAGCAATGCATGGCCAACTTTCCGCCAGAGACCGATCAAGGGTAACTTCCGGATTGCCAACTAATCGTCCAATTGGTGTCGGTTTTTCTAGAAAACAGAGACGTCCGGCAAACTACTCGTATCTCAGTGCGATCATCGGGTCGACACGCATCGCACGCCGCGCGGGGATATAACAGGCCGCCAGCGCCACAACTGTGAGCACCAGGGTGACGC
>Ga0126381_100003902_pt1 | contig 16164 bp, 14 predicted proteins | sample PanSoiMetPlot_28_FD_96465 | JGI IMG/M metagenome (GOLD analysis project Ga0126381, IMG submission 96465) | Tropical forest soil microbial communities from Panama - MetaG Plot_28 | ecosystem: Environmental > Terrestrial > Soil > Tropical forest > Bulk soil | place: Panama | collected 2016-02-17 | reverse complement strand
GGAAGCGGTCTCTGCGGGATGGGAACGGGCGTACCAACTGGGGTCCGGGCGTGGACGCTCCTCCGGAAAAGCGCAAGCAGGCGGGCCTCGACGAGCTGAAGAAGGAATTCCCCTGGGCCAGCGGGCAACTGCTGGCCGAGGCGCAACACAACGCGGCGCACCCTCCGCACGGCACCATCAATTGCATCGCGCTCAATGAAAAAGGCGAGATGTCCGCCGTGACCACTACCAGCGGGATGGCGTACAAGCTGGCGGGCCGGCTGGGCGATTCGCCGGTGATCGGCGGCGGTTTGTGGCTCGATCAGGACGTCGGCGGCGCCGGCTCCACGGGCCGCGGCGAGGAAAATCTGCGAGTGTGCGGTGCCCATGCCGTGGTGGAGAACATGCGGCACGGAATGGCGCCCAAGGAAGCCATTCTCGACGTGCTCCAGCGCGTTGCGCGAAACTTCGATGACGATTTGAAACGATTGGAAGCGGTGGATATCACCTTTTATGCGCTGCGCAAAGACGGCGAGTACGCCGGCGGTTCACTCTGGAGCCACGAGTTCGGCGCCCACGGAATCACGCAGCTCGCGATCGCCGCCAGTAACCAGCAAGGCCGCCACGAAAATACGGTGTTTCTATATGAACGAAAATAACTGTTGCATATTGCAACACAAAAAAATCGAGAAGACATGATTTTCGGGCGGCGATTTTTTACAATGAAACAAATTGCGATTTGCTGCATCCGTTAAATTCGGCCCGACTCCGGGTTGTCTGGATGCACCGTTAAAACAGAGAGTAGGACTCGCTAACGCGAGCTGGGTTAGTGGTTGTTGCTGTCTCCTGATGCGAACTTACACATATCCAACCATGCGGCTGGGACGGAGGTAGAACTGTGTCCCAGATCTTTCATCACAGTACGAACACATTCGCGCGAATTACCATCTTCGGCGCGATCTTCGTGATTGCCTTCCTCACCTGGGCCTTTGACGAGCTGAACCGGAGCGCTTACGAAACGCGCGCCACGGTGCCGCGCGAGCAGCCGGTGCCGTTCAGCCACGCCCATCACGCCGGTGGTATGGGGATAGATTGCCGGTATTGCCACACCGGCGTGGAAACCTCCAGCTTCGCCAATATTCCGCCCACCAAGACCTGCATGAACTGCCATTCGCAAATCTGGAGCACCAGCCCCACGCTGGAGCCTGTGCGCGCGAGTTTCCGGACCGGTGATTCCATCCTATGGACGCGCGTGAACGATTTGCCCGATTTTGTCTACTTCAACCACAGCATTCACGTGAACAAAGGCGTCGGATGCGAGATCTGCCACGGGCGCGTCGACAAGATGCCGCTCACCTGGCAGGAAGCCTCGCTGCAGATGGACTGGTGCCTCGAGTGCCACCGCCATCCCGAGCGGGTGCTCCGTCCGCGCGAGTTCGTCACCACCATGGGATACACCCCCGCAGGCGATCAGGAAGAGATCGGGCGGCGGCTGATGAACGAATACCACATCCGGTCCACGCGAGAGCTGACTAGCTGTTCCACTTGCCACAGATAAACAATGCCGAGTGAAAGAAAAAAACTGGACCTGGCGGCGGTTCGCGCGCTGCTCAACGGAAAGACAAACGGGCGCGACTACTGGCGCAATCTCGAAGATCTGGCCTCCACGCCCGAGTTCGAGGAGCTGATGGAGCGGGAATTTCCGCGCCAGGCGATCGGCTGGAGCGAGGACGAAGACAGCGTAGAGGGGCGCCGCAATTTTCTGAAGATGATGGGCGCTTCGCTCGCCCTCGCCGGACTAACGGCCTGCACCCGCCAGCCCACCGAGCACATTGCGCCCTACGTCCGGCAGCCCGAAGAACTCGTTCCGGGCCGGCCGTTATTCTATGCCACCGCAACCACGCTGAACGGCGTCGCCACCGGCGTGCTGGCGGAGAGCCACGAAGGACGGCCCACGAAGATCGAAGGCAATCCCGAGCATCCGGGCTCGCTGGGAGCGGCTGACGCGTTCATGCAGGCTTCGGTGCTCACGATGTACGACCCGGACCGGTCCAAGACCCTTTCCTATAACGGCGAGATCCGCGGGTGGGGCGACTTCTTCAGTACTCTGGGCGAAATTCTGGCCGTGCAGCGCACCAAGAGCGGAGCGGGAATCCGCATCCTGACGGAAACCATCACCTCGCCCACCATGGCGAATCAGATCGCGGCCATCCAGAAGCTCTATCCCGCTGCGAAATTCCACCAGTGGGAACCCGCCGGGACGCACAGCGCGCGCGCGGGCGCGACTCAGGCATTTGGACAGCCAGTCAATACCTACTACGATCTATCCAAAGCCAACGTGATCGTGGCGCTGGACTCCGATTTTCTCGCTTCCGGCCACGGCAGCCTGCGCTACGCGCGCCAGTTCTCGGCGCGCCGCCGCGTGCAGGGCGGGCAGACTTCCATGAACCGGCTATACGCCGTGGAGCCCCTGCCCAGTTCCACCGGCGCCCGCGCCGATCATCGCCTGCCGCTACGCGCTAACGATATCGAGGAGTTCGCCTGGGCGCTGGCCACCAACCTCAAAGTCGCCAACGGGCCCACCAAGGGCGAAAACTGGGACATCTACAAGTGGATTCCGGGCATCGGTAAGGACCTGCAGCAGAATGCCGGCGCCAGCCTGGTAATTGCCGGCGATTATCAGCCTCCTATCGTCCACGCCCTCGCCCACGCCATGAACGAAAAGCTGGGAAACGTGGGCAAGACGGTTTTCTACACCGACCCGCTGGAGGTGAACGCGCAGGACCAGCTCGCTTCGTTGCAGGATCTGGTGAAGGATCTCGACGCCGGCGCCGTGGACCTGCTGCTGATTCTCGGCGGCAACCCGGCGTTCAATGCGCCCGTGGAGCTGGGGATGGGCGACCGCCTGCAAAAGGCGCACATGCGCGCCCACCTGAGCCTTTACGACGACGAAACTTCCGAGATTTGCCAATGGCGTCTGCCGGAGACGCACTACCTGGAGACTTGGGGCGACGCACGTGCCTTTGACGGCACCGTGACCCTTCAACAGCCGCTCATCCAGCCGCTGTACGAAGGGCGTTCTGCCCTCCAGCTCTTGCAGATGCTGACCGTGGACCCGGAGGCAAGCCCTTACGCCATCGTGAAGGGCTACTGGGGCTCGCAGCATAAGGGCGCCGATTTCGAAAACTGGTGGCGCAAGTCCGTACACGATGGCCTCATCGCAGACTCCGCGCTTCCCACCAAGACGCCGGCGCTTCACGGTGGCGCCATTTCGTCGCCCAGCGAAAAGCCGAAAATGGCCGGCAAGCTGGAAGTGATCTTCCGCCCCGACCCTTCGATCTACGACGGCCGCTTCGCCAACAACGGCTGGCTGCAGGAGCTTCCCAAGCCCGTCACCAAGATCACCTGGGACAACGCGGCCATCATGAGCCCGGCCACCGCGCACCAACTCGGCGTGCTGAAGGAAACGCTCAACGCCGGCGACGAGGGCGTTCCGATGGTGGAGCTGAACTACCGGGGCCGCACCATCAAGGCGCCTGTCTGGGCGCAGCCGGGACAGGTAGACGGATGCGTGGTGCTGCACCTCGGCTACGGCCGCACCAGGGCCGGCCGCACCGGCACCGGAATGGGGTTCAACCCTTACGGCTTCCGCACGGCGAACGCGCTGTGGCACGATGTCGGCCTCATCGCCAAGCAGACTTCGGGCTCCTATGAGATCGCGACCACGCAGAACGACCACGTGCTCGATACCCGGCGCCAGATCATCCAAAGCGGCACTTTAGCCGAGTATCTGAAAGATCCGGAGTCGATCCGTGCCGGCGCCGAAGGACCGCCGCGCGGCCTCACCATGTATCCCGAGTGGAAGTACGAAGGGTATGCCTGGGGCATGGCGATCGACCTCAACGCCTGCACGGGATGCAGCGCCTGCATCGCGGCTTGCCAGGCGGAAAACAATATCGCCGTGGTGGGCAAAGACCAGGTGCGCCGCGGCCGGGCCATGCACTGGCTGCGTGTCGACAGCTACTACCACGGCGGCGTCAACAATCCCGAGATTCACAACCAGCCGGTGCCCTGCATGCAGTGCGAGAACGCGCCCTGCGAGCTGGTCTGCCCGGTGCAGGCCACCAACCACAGCGCGGAAGGCCTGAACGACATGGTCTACAACCGCTGCGTGGGCACGCGCTACTGCTCGAACAATTGCCCGTACAAAGTACGGCGGTTCAACTTCTACCTGTTCTCCGATTACGAGACGCCCAGTCTCAAGCTGCTGCACAACCCGGACGTGACGGTGCGCAGCCGGGGCGTCATGGAAAAGTGCACCTACTGCGTACAGCGCATCAATCACGCCAAGATCGAGGCCGAAAAGGAAGGGCGCACCGTGAGGGAAGGCGAAATCCAGACGGCCTGCCAGGCCACGTGCCCCACCGAGGCCATCGTGTTCGGCGACACCAACGATCCCAACAGCCGCGTGTCGAAAATGAAAGCCGAAAAGCTGAACTACGGCCTGCTGGCCGATCTCAACACCCGGCCGCGCACCACTTACCTGGCCAGCTTGCGCAATCCGAACCCGGAGCTGGAGGCTTGACATGCCAGACGAGACACAAATAGCGGAACCTCGGCCGAACGAGATTATCGCGCCGGGATACACCTTCGGCACTGTCACGGATCAGATCGCCAGCGTGGTGCTCACCGGCAAGACGCCGGGGTTCTGGCTGGCCGCCTTCACCATCGGCTTCGCGCTGCTGATGCTGTTCCTGCTGTCGGTAGCCGTACTGCTGGCCAAAGGCGTCGGCGTTTGGGGCATCCGCACTCCGGTGATGTGGGGATTCGCCATCACGAATTTCGTGTGGTGGATCGGAATCGGCCACGCCGGCACCCTCATCTCCGCCATTCTGCTGCTGCTCAACCAGCGCTGGCGTAACTCCATCAACCGGTTTGCCGAAGCCATGACGCTATTCGCCGTGGCGTGCGCCGGCATGTTCCCGCTGCTGCACCTCGGCCGTCCCTGGCTGTTCTACTGGCTGTTCCCGTATCCCAACACGATGAACGTGCAGCCGCAGTTTCGCAGCCCGCTGGTGTGGGACGTCTTCGCGGTTTCGACTTACGCCACCGTTTCGCTGCTGTTCTGGTATGTCGGCCTGATGCCCGATCTCGCCACGCTGCGCGACCGCACGCAGAGCCGTTTCGCGCGCTTCGCCTACGGGATCCTGGCGATGGGCTGGCGCGGCTCGGCGCGGCACTGGAGCGTTTACGAGACCGCCTCCCTGCTGCTGGCGGGCCTGGCCACGCCGCTGGTGCTCTCGGTCCACACCGTGGTGAGCTTCGACTTCACCATCGCCATCGTGCCCGGCTGGCACAGCACGTTCTTCCCGCCTTACTTCGTCGCGGGCGCCATCTATTCCGGTTTCGCCATGGTGCTGGCGTTGGCCATTCCGCTCCGCAGTGTTTACGGCCTGCAGGGTCTGATCACCGACAAGCACCTGGATAATTGCGGCAAGGTCATGCTGGCCACCGGCCTGATCGTGGCCTACGCTTACATCCTGGAAACCTTCACCGCCTGGTACAGCGGCAACGTCTTTGAAGAAGCGGCGATCTGGCACCGCATGACCGGGCCCTACGCCGTCGCGTACTGGGCGCTGCTCACCTGCAACATCGTGGCGCCGCAATTCCTCTGGATCAGGAAGGTTCGCAACACGCCGGTGCTGCTGTTCATCGCTTCGATCGTGGTGCTGATCGGCATGTGGCTGGAGCGCTTCGTCATCATCGTCAGCAGCCTGGCACAGGATTTCCTCCCCTCTTCCTGGGGCATCTTCCAGGCTACCCGCTGGGACTGGGCCACCTACGTCGGCACCATCGGGTTGTTCCTGTTCCTGTTCTTCGCCTTTATCCGGCTGCTGCCGATGATCTCGATCTTTGAAGTGCGGACGCTGCTGCCGCAGGCCAAGGTGGAAGAGGAGGTGCGGAGTTGATCGCCAAGCCGATTTACGGCGTCACCGCCGAGTTCGACAACCCTACCACACTGGTGAACGCGGCGCGCGCCGCGCGCGAAAAGGGCTACCGCAAGATGGAAGCCTATTCGCCGTTCCCCATCGAAGAGCTGAACGAGGTCCTCCACCTGCACAAAAACAAGCTGCCGCTCATCGTCCTGCTCGGCGGCATCACGGGCGGGCTGACCGGCTATCTGCTGCAATACTACATCACGGTTTGGAACTTCCCCATCAACGTCGGCGGCCGGCCGCTGCATAGCTGGCCGGCGTACATCATCATCACCTTCGAGATGACGATTCTGTTCGCGGCCATATCGGCTGTGCTGGGCCTGCTGGCGTTGTGCGGATTGCCCATGCCCTATCACCCCATGTTCAATGTCCCCCGGTTCGCAACGGCCTCGCGCAACCGCTTCTTTCTGTGCATCGAAGCTGCCGACCCGCTGTTCGATCACGATAAGACGCCGGAGTTTCTGGAAACGCTGGAACCGAAAGAGGTGTCCGAAGTTGCGCATTAATCTCAAATCCGGATCGCTTATCCTGCTCGCCCTGGCCTCGGCCGCGTGCCGGCAGGATATGCAGGACCAGCCGAAATACACCCCCTTGCGGCCCAGTGACTTCTTCGGCGACGGCCGCTCCGCGCGTCCTCTCATCGAAGGAACGGTCGCACGCGGCCACTTGGACGATGATACGGCGTTTTACACCGGCAAAGGACCGGACGGCAAATTTGTCGATACGTTTCCGTTTCCCGTGACTAAGGACGTGATCGAGCGCGGCCAGCAGCGGTTCAATATTTACTGCTCGCCTTGCCACGACCGGCTGGGCGCGGGCGACGGCAGGGTGGTGCGGCGCGGCTTTCGACACCCGCCGTCGTATCACATCGACCGGCTGCGGCAGGCGCCCGTGGGCTACTTCTACGACGTAATCAGCAACGGGTTCGGCGCGATGCCCGACTACGCGGCGCAGGTGCAGCCGCGCGACCGCTGGGCTATTGTGGCTTACATTCGCGCACTGCAGTTCAGCCAGAACGCGCCGCTGAGCGCCGTGCCCGCGGATGCGCGGGGGCAACTCGACCAGGGAGGCGCGCAATGACCGCGCAGGCACTCGATTTCAATCCGTCGACCGAGCTTCGCCGGGACTTCAAGCAGTGGCGCTCGCGCGCTCTGGCGGCCGGCGCCGTGGGATTGCTGCTCACTGTGGCCGGCGTGTTCCTGGTTTCGCCGAACCAGTTTTACCGCTCGTATCTATGGTCTTACGTGTTCTACCTCGGCGTAAGCCTCGGCTGCCTGGCTTGGCTGATGCTGCAGTACCTCACCGGCGGCGCCTGGGGCGTCGTGATCCGCCGTCCCGCCGAAGCGGCGGCGCGAACGCTGCCGCTGCTGGCCGTGCTGTTTATCCCTATCGTGGTCGGCATTCCCAACCTTTATCGCTGGTCGCACGCCGATGCGGTTGCGGCCGACGAAATTCTGCAGCATAAGCAGACGTACCTGAACGTCCCGTTCTTCCTGATTCGCGCGGCGGCGTATTTCATCGGCTGGAATTTCCTCGGCTGGTTTCTGAACCGCTGGTCCGCGGTAGAAGACAGCGAAGGCGGCATGCGCCCCCATAAGAAGATGGCCTTTATTTCCGGACCGGGCCTGGTGTTCTGGGGCTTCAGCATCACCTTCATGGCGGTCGATTGGGTCCTCTCGCTCGATCCGCACTGGTTCTCCACCATGTTCGGACTGCTGTTCATGGCTGGCCAGGGTTTGTCGTCGATGGCGTTCCTGGTGACGCTGCTGGTGCTGCTGTTCCACCGCCGGCCCATGTCGGAGATCCTCACCGCGCGCCACCTGCACGACCTTGGCAAGTTCCTGCTCATGATGGTGATGGTCTGGGCCTACTTCGCGTTTTCCCAGTTCCTCATCATCTGGGCGGGCAACCTGCCCGACGAAATTCCGTGGTACCTGGAGCGTTTGAGTGGCGGCTGGCAATACATTGGCCTGCTGCTGGTGCTGGGCCACTTCGCCCTGCCGTTCGCCCTACTGCTCTCGCGCGACCTCAAACGCAATTTTAAATTTTTGGCATCGCTGGCGGTCTTCATTCTCCTGATGCGCTACGTCGACCTGTTCTGGCTGGTGGCGCCCGATTTCGCAAAGGGCGGCTTCCATCTGAGCTGGATGGATATCACCGCGCCTATCGGCATCGGCGGCATCTGGCTGGCGTATTTCCTGGCGCAACTGGAGAAGCGCCCGCTGCTGCCTGTGAACGAACCGCATTTAGTGGAGGCATTGGAACATGGCCGAGAATGAAAGGCCGCACCCGGTAGACCTGGGGCACCCTGAACCGCACGCGGAGGTTTCCGACGTCAATGTCTGGGCGGTAGGCAAGTTCGCGATTGCGCTGATCCTGCTGTCGATCTTCAGCCTGGCCGGCCTCTTCGCGCTCTTCCGCTATTTCATCCAGAGCACCGGCGGTCCGGTGCCGCCAGTCACGCGGGAATTCCAGCTCGACGCCCGCAAAATGCCGCCCGCTCCGCAACTGGAAGTCAGTGAGCCTGGCGACCTGGCCCGCGACCGCGCCGCCGAAGACAAATTGCTCACCACCTATGGATGGGCAGACAAGCCATCCGGCACCGTCCGCATTCCCATCGAGCGCGCCATCGACATGGTGGCCGAGCAGGGCCTGCCTGCTCGGCCGCAGGCTCCCGTGCCCGCCAGCACCGCCACCGTCCCGACCGCCAGCGGCCTGGGCGAGGTCATGCAGCAGACGGGCGGGCCGTTGGGAGGAGGGGGAAAGTGAAAAACATTCGGGGCCAGGGGGCGGCGGCCGGGGGGCGGGGAAAGGAAGCCCGCTTCGCTCGCACCATCCGGGAAAAGGACGCGCGCCGAGCGCGCCGCCTTTCCCTGGCCCCAGGCCGCTGGCCCCCGGCCCCGTTCCTTACTCCGCTCCTCCGCGTCTGGGCGATTGGCTTGTTGGGCCTGTCTATTGGCATTGCCCAGCCCGGCCAGCCTGCGCCGGCCCAGCCCTCCTACAGTTTGCAGGACGGCAATCTGAGGCCCGCGCTTCCCGGAGCGCTCGCAGGCGTCGGTATTGACCAGAAGCTGGATGAGCAGGTGCCGCTGAACCTCACGTTTCACGATGAGAGCGGCGGCGATGTGCCGCTTGCTTCTTTCTTCCATCCTCAAAAGCCCGTTGTGCTGGCGCTGGTCTACTACCGCTGCCCCATGCTCTGCACACAGATTCTCACGGGCGTGGAGAGCAGTCTGAAAGCCGTGTCGCTCGAACCCGGCCGCGACTTCGAAGTGCTCAGCGTCAGCATCGATCCCAAGGATACGCCGGCGTTGGCTTCCTCCAAGAAACAGATGTACCTGCGCCGCTACGGACGCCCCGGTACCGCCGACGGCTGGCATTTCTTAACGGCCGACGAGCAGAACAGCCGGGCGCTGGCCGATGCCGTGGGCTTTCACTACAAGTACGACCCCAAGACCGACCAGTATGCGCACGCCAGCGGCATCATGATTCTGACGCCCGATGGCCATATTTCGAAATACTTTTACGGTGTCGAGTACGCGCCGCGGGATCTGCGCCTGGGACTGGTGGAGGCCTCGCAAAACAAAATCGGCAACCCGGTGGATCAGATTCTGCTCTTCTGCTACCACTACGACCCGGCCACGGGCAAGTATGGCGCCCTCACCATGAACATTCTGCGGGCAACCGCCGCCGGCTTTACCGTGGTGTGCGGCGTCTTCCTGTTGTTTGCGATTCGCCGCGACGTGCGCAGGGGCAAACGCTCCGCTGCCGCGCTGGACCATTCGAGATGAAATTCCCACTATTCCCAGAACAGGCTTCGAATTTCGCGCCGGAGACGGATCACCTGCTCTATTTCCTGCTCGCGGTATCGGTTTTTTTCACCGTGCTGATTTTTGGCGCCATCTTTTATCTGGCGATCCGCTACCGGCGCCGCTCCGACCGCGAACTGCCGCGCGTGCTGCATACGCCCATGGTGGTGGAAGTGCTCTGGACGGTACTTCCCTTCGGCCTCACCATGATCATGTTCGGCTGGGGCGCCAGCATTTTCTTCCACCAGAGCAAGCCCCCGGACAACGCGCTGCAGATTTATGTGGTGGGCAAGCAGTGGATGTGGAAGATGCAACATATGGAAGGCCAGCGCGAGATCAACGAACTGCACGTGCCCGTCGGCCGTCCGATCCGCCTGACCATGACGTCCGAAGATGTGATCCACAGCTTTTTCGTGCCCGCCTTCCGTACCAAGGAAGACGTGGTGCCCGGCCGCTACTCCACCAGTTGGTGGACTCCGACCAAGACGGGCAAGTATCACCTGTTTTGCGCCGAATACTGCGGCACCAACCACTCGCGGATGATCGGCTGGATCTACGTGATGGAGCCGCAGGAATACCAGAATTGGCTGAGCGGCGGCCGCGCTTTCGGATCGCTCTCCGAGAATGGCGAGAAGCTGTTCCAGGACCTGGCTTGCGGCAATTGCCATAAGGCCGATGGTTCGGGCCGCTGCCCGAATCTGGTGGGCCTGTTCGGCCGCAACGTGCAGTTGGCCGATGGCCGCACCATCAGAGCCGACGAGGGCTACATCCGCGAATCGATCCTCCAGCCCAACGCTAAAATCGTCGCCGGCTACCAGCCCCTGATGCCCACGTTCCAGGGCCTGGTGACCGAAGAAGGAGTTTTGCAGTTAGTGGAATATATCAAGTCGCTGGGACGGCAGCCGGGCACTCCGGCCGAAGTGAGTCCGAATCCCCCGGCGCCCAAACAATAGCCATATGATTACCGCCGCGGCACAAGAACGAGAGCATTACTTAAATGCCAGTTACGGCATTAAATCGTGGCTCCTCACCAAGGACCACAAGCGCATCGGATTGTTGTACCTTTTCACCGTCACCCTGTTTTTCTTCATCGGCGGCGCTTTTGCCACGCTGATCCGCATCGAGCTGCTGACGCCGCAGGGCGGCCTGGTTTCCTCCGAGACCTACAACAAGCTGTTCACCATGCACGGCGTTACCATGGTGTTCTTCTTCCTGATTCCATCGATCCCAGCCACGCTCGGCAACTTTTTCCTGCCCATGATGATCGGCGCGCGCGACCTGGCTTTTCCGCGCATCAACCTTCTGAGCTGGTATCTGCTGGTCATCGGCGGCCTGTTCGCCCTGTTCGCCATGCTGGCCGGCGGCGTCGACACCGGCTGGACCTTCTACACGCCTTACAGCACGACGTATTCGAATACCTGGGTGATCGCCACCGCGCTCGGCATTTTCGTGGCGGGCTTCTCCTCGATTCTCACCGGACTCAACTTCGTCGTCACCGTGCACCGCATGCGCGCTCCCGGCATGACCTGGTTCCGCATGCCCCTGTTCGTGTGGTCCAACTACGCCACCGCGCTCATCCAGATTCTGGGAACGCCGGTGCTGGCCGTTACCATGGTGCTGGTCTTCTGCGAGCGCGTCTTCCACATCGGCATTTTCGATCCGGCGCTGGGCGGCGACCCCGTGCTCTTCCAGCACCTGTTCTGGTTCTACTCGCACCCCGCCGTCTACATCATGGTGCTGCCCGGAATGGGCGTTATCAGCGAGCTGATTTCCGTTTTTTCCCGCAAGCCGGTCTTCGGATATTCTTTCGTGGCTTTCTCGAGCGTTGCCATCGCCGTGCTCGGCTTTCTGGTCTGGGGCCATCACTTGTTCGTCAGCACGCAGTCGGTCTACGCCGGCATGGTCTTTTCGTTCCTCAGCTACTTCGTAGCGATTCCCTCCGCCATCAAGGTTTTTAACTGGACCGCAACGCTGTACAAAGGTTCGATATCGTTCGCCACGCCGATGCTCTACGCCTTCGGCTTCATCGGCCTGTTCACTATCGGCGGCCTCACCGGTCTGTTTGTAGCGGCTCTGGGGATCGACGTCCACGTCACCGATACGTACTTCGTCATCGCCCACTTCCACTACATCATGGTGGGCGGAACCATCATGGCGTACCTGGGCGGCCTGCACTACTGGTGGCCGAAGATCACCGGCCGCATGTATCCAGAGCTGTGGGCGCGCCTGTCGGCCCTGGTCATTTTCCTCGGCTTCAACCTGACGTTCTTCCCGCAATTCATTCTGGGCTACCTGGGAATGCCCCGCCGCTATCACGTTTATCCGGACGAGTTCCAGGTGCTGCATGTGCTCTCCACCGCGGGCGCCTCGGTGCTGGCGGCGGGCTATCTGATACCCATGGTCTACTTCGTCTGGTCGCTGCGTTACGGGCAGATGGCCGGCGCCAACCCCTGGGGCGCCACCGGCCTGGAATGGCAGACCGCCTCGCCGCCTCCGGTCCATAACTTCGATGAGATGCCGGTTGTGACCCACGAGGCCTACGACTACACCACCGTTTTGGGAGAGGTCGAAGTTGGCTAATCAAGCACACGCTCACGCGGAGACGCTCGCCCTGCGCGAGCAGTTCGACACTGCCGAACAGCAGAAGGACGCTTCCACTCTCGGGATGTGGATCTTCCTCATCACCGAAATCATGTTCTTCGGCGGCATGTTCCTGATGTACACCGTTTACCGCGACACCTATTTCCCGGTATTTGCGCTGGCCTCCAGCAGCCTCAACGCGGTAATCGGGGCGATCAATACGGCGGTACTTCTGTGCAGCAGCTTCACCATGGTTCTGGCGGTGCGTGCCGCGCAGCTCGGGCAGCGTAACGCCATCATTATTTTCCTGATCCTGACCCTCATCCTGGGCATCGCCTTCCTGGGCGTCAAGGCATACGAATGGAACGAGAAGTTCCAGGAGCACCACGTCCCGGGTCCAACTTTCCATCTGGAAGGAACCGGCGAGCAGGGCCAGGCGCAGCTTTTCTTCTCCCTGTATTTCGCCATGACCGGCTTGCACGCCCTGCACATGGTGGTCGGCTGCGGCATGCTCATCTGGCTGCTCGTGGAGTCCCGCAAGGGAAGGTTCACCGCCGAGTATATGACGCCCGTCGACATCGGCGGCCTTTACTGGCACTTTGTCGACATCATTTGGATTTTCCTGTTCCCGCTGCTCTATCTGATCGATCGCCACTTGGGGAAATAACATGAGCGAACACGTCGATTCCATCAAAACGTACGGCGGTATCTGGCTGCTATTGCTGGTGCTGACAGGCGTCACCACAGCGGTCGCCTTTGTCGACCTGGGCGCCTTCAGCGTGGTGGTGGCGCTCGCTATCGCTGTCGTCAAAATGCTCTTAGTGGCGTTGTTCTTCATGCACGTGCGACACAGCACGCGCCTGACGAAGTTGGTCGTGCTCGGTGGCCTCCTCTGGCTGGCCATTCTGCTCACCTTCACGCTGGCGGATGTCTGGACACGGGGCCTGATCGGGACGCCGGGAAGATAGCTAGCTGCTTCGACTGGTCCTACAGGTGCTCCTGCTAAGCCGGAGCATAATGAATGGCCGGTGAAATCGAAACCACTTGTGGCATCGTGGGCGGCGGCCCGGCGGGAATGATGCTGGGTTACCTGCTGGCTCGAAAGGGTGTCCCGGTTACCGTGCTGGAGAAGCACCGGGACTTCAACCGTGACTTTCGGGGCGATACCGTACATCCGTCGACTCTGGAAATTTTCGGCGAACTCGGTCTGCTGGACGATCTGCTCAAGCGGCCGCATCAGAAGCTCACGTCTGTGGGCGGCGTTTTCGGCGACTTCCGGTTTCAGGCGGCCCGTTTTGAACACCTGCCGGTGCGCTGCCGGTTCGTCGCTCTCATGCCTCAGTGGGATTTTCTGAGCTTCCTCGCCGAGCAGGCACGTCTGCTGCCGTCTTTCGACCTGCGTATGCAGCATGAAGCCACCGGTCTGCTGTTCGATGGAGACCGGGTAGCGGGCGTGGCGGCGCGAAGCCTCGATGGCCCCCTTGGCATTCGTGCGCGCCTGGTGGTGGGCTGCGATGGCCGGCATTCCGTCACACGCCAGGCCGGCCGCCTGGAACGAGTGGAGTACGGTGTTCCCATCGATGTGCTTTGGTTCCGCATCAGCCGCCGCCCGGACGATCCCGACGACCTGTTTGGCAATATCAATTACGGCCGCGTGCTGGTGCTGATCAATCGCGGCGATTATTTTCAGGCAGGCTTGTTGATCGAGAAAGGCTCGTTCGACAGCATTCGTGGGCGCGGCCTGGAGGACTTTCGCCGGACGATCCTGGAGATTGCGCCCTACCTTGGCGCGCGCGTCGATGAGATCCGGGATTGGGAGCAGGTGAAGCTCCTCACGGTCGTGATCGACCGTCTGCGCCGCTGGCACCGTCCCGGGCTGCTGTGCATCGGCGACGCGGCGCATGCCATGTCGCCGGCTGGCGGCGTGGGGATTAACCTGGCGGTGCAGGACGCCGTGGCCGCCGCCAACATCCTCGGGCCGGCCTTGCGGGACAGCCTGCCGGCCGACGCGCTACTGGAGCGCGTACAACGGAGGCGTGAGTTTCCCGTGCGCGCCGTGCAGACCGCCCAGATGTACGCCCACCAGGCCTTCGCCGCTATCTTCCGCAATCCCGGCCCGGCCCAAGCGCCGCTCGCACTGAAAGTCGCGACCCGCGTTCCCGGCTTACAGAATGCGATGGGACGCTTCGTCGGCATGGGCCTCCGGCCGGAGCATGTCGCGCCGCCGAAGCAACCGTGCGGTACGTTCGCTGCTCTTATGGCCGGCGTCGCGGCTGCGGCCGCAGCGTGGGCGGTTGTCTCCGCCTGCCGCGCTTTCGGAAAGCGCCGCCTCGGTTGGTTGGCGTGAGCGAAGTCCTGTCGCTATCGCTTAGATGTACCGCATGGGCCAAATAAGAAGCGCAATGGATGCGGAGAAGAATCGCCTCCATCGCCGCACTGCCCTGGCATCTGAATGTGGCTGTGGGTTTTAGTTAGCCGGACCCCACCGTGCGACAATCGCATCGTGACCTTGCGGCCCGGCTCCGAATCTCCCGCCCTTCATATTCTTTCGCTAGATCCCGTACCGCTCGCCGTTTGGGAATGGTCCGGCGCATCGGACGCACAACATTCGCCTCTCGTGTTCGCACACGCCACCGGCTTTCACGGCCGACTGTGGGACACCGTCATCGGCGCGCTGCCCGGCCGCCATGCCTTCGCCGTCGAACTGCGCGGCCATGGCCGCAGCGGCAAACCCGATCCGCCCTACCATTGGCGGGCATTCGGCTCGGATCTCGCCATGCTGGTTCGCGCGCTCCATCTGCACGACGCCATCGGCATCGGGCATTCCAGCGGCGGCCACGCGATGACGCTGGCGTGCACACTCGCGCCCGAAGCATTCCGCGCGCTGCTGCTGATCGATCCGACGATCTTCCCGGCGGAGCGCTACACGGAACCAAAGCTCGACGCCTCATTCACCTTGCGGCGCAAGAACCGTTACCAGTCGGTAGAAGAGATGATCGAGCGGTTCCGCAGCCGCGAACCATTTTCCCGTTGGAATCCAGATGTGTTCCGCGACTACTGCCGCTACGGCCTGCTGCCGGACGGCGATCATCTGGTGCTGGCCTGCCCGCCGCCCGTCGAAGCTTCGATCTACGCGGAATCGAACGCGCCGGAATCCAACATCTACCCCGAAATCGCGAGGATCGAGCAGCCGGTTACGGTGCTGCGCGCCGGTACGGCGCGCCAGCCGGGGGTCTTCGATTTAAGCGCTTCGCCGACCGCCCCTGACCTGGCCTCCAGATTCCGCCGCGGCCGCGACCTGTCGCTCGCCGGCCAGTCGCACTTCATCCCCATGGAAGTGCCCGAGAGGCTGGTGGACGAGATCAGAAAGATCGCCTAGCGGCAACGACCGCTACTTCTGCTCGAACAGCTCCGACCTGGGGATGCGCTCGCCCTTGAACACGACCAGCGAAATCCGCTCCGTGGCCGTGATGTTCTCCAGAGGATTGCCATCCACCATCAGCAGGTCCGCCTCCATTCCTTTGCGGATCGTGCCGATCCGGCCTGCCTCGCCCAGCAGTCTCGCCGCGTTGCCGGTGGCAGCCTCTAACGCAACCGCGGCGGGAATGCCTGCTTTCACCCACAGCTCGAGCTCATGGTGCATCGAGGGCCCGTGGAATACCAGCGGATTGCCGGCGTCGGTCCCCATCGCCAGCGGAACCCCGGCCTGCCAGGCGCGCAGCAGGTTGGAACGCCCCTGATCGAGCGCCCGCGCGAACAGCGCCGCCCGGTCCGCATTGACGCCTTTCCCCGACGCGACG